>RCMY010001953.1_pt1 | contig 18942 bp, 13 predicted proteins | sample 2041341 | NCBI WGS metagenome assembly RCMY01 (sample SAMN09708234, study PRJNA481090) | Marine sediment metagenome, whole genome shotgun sequencing project. | reverse complement strand
GCAAACAGTTTGCGCACATGATCAAACAGCCCAGTATAAGTCGCCAAATTGGAGCGTGGTGTACGTCCAATAGCCTTTTGATCGACAGTTACTAGCCGTTTTACATAATCCATGCCAGCGACGATTTGCCCCCCAGTTGGGGTCTCTAACTCTTGCTCAAGCAAATCAGCTTCGCCAGTTGGCGCTTCTATCACTTGTTTTTGTCCTAGCGCCTCATATACCAGTTCAACCAGCGCTTGACTGACTAGACTTGACTTGCCGGAACCGGATACCCCAGTAACGGTAGTCATCACCCCTATTGGAAATTCAACTGCTAACCCCTGCAAGTTATTGCGCTCAACCCCTGCAAGTTTCAGCCAAGCTATTGGTGGCCTTGGCGTATATTTTACTTTCTTAGCCGCATTAAAAAGATAAGCGCCAGTATGCGAGTTTTCAATTTTGCGTAGTCCATCGACAGGGCCGTTATAAATGACTTCCCCGCCATGGCTGCCAGCATCGGGACCAACGTCTACTATCCAATCCGCATGCCGAATAACGCTGACATCGTGTTCGACCACAAACACGGAGTTACCAGAGGCGATTAGCTCGTCCAATGCGCCTAGTAGCGCTTGCGTATCGGCTGGGTGCAAGCCTGCGGAAGGTTCATCAAGCACGTACACCACCCCAAATAGTTTTGAGCGAATTTGGGTCGCTAGGCGCAAGCGTTGCAGCTCACCCGGAGATAAGGTCGGCGTAGTACGCTCAAGCGATAAGTAGCCTAAACCTAACATCGTTAGCGCTTCGACACGCGAGAGAATATCACTAGCTATGCGCTGAGCGACGATGGCTTTTTCTCGATCTACCGTATCATCAGTTGGCTTAGTATGAGCCGCAGTTTGCAACTTAAGCGCTACTTCCGTTAGGGTCAACTGTGATAATTCACCAATATCGAGTCCGGCAAACTTGACCGATAGCGACTCGCGTTTTAGCTTTTTGCCATGGCAGTCCGGACATACCGAGATTTGCATAAATTGAGAAACACGCTTTTTAGTTAGCGGGCTTTGAGTAGTCGCAAAGGAGTGCAGAATAAAGTTTTTAGCACTGGTAAAAGTACCCCTATAATTGGGTTTTTCATCATTCTCAATAGCCGCACGTACTTGTTCAATATTATATTCCGGATAGACTGGTACTGTTGGGGTATCATCGGTAAATAGTATCCAATCACGGGTTGCTTTGGGCAGTTTATGCCACGGTACATCGATATCGTAGCCAAGGGTAGTCAGAATGCGGCTCAAATTCTGACCTTGCCATGCTGGTGGCCATGCGGCAATGGCTCTATCCCGAATGGTCTTAGTGTCATCAGGAACCAGCAGCTGCTCAGTCACTTCAAATACGCGGCCAATACCTGAGCAAGTCGGACAAGCGCCCTCAGGAGTATTCGGCGAAAACGCATCCGCATACAATATATCCTGACCGGCAGGATATTCGCCTGCCCGTGAATACAGCATGCGCAGACCGTTTGAGATAGTAGTCACACTACCGACTGATGAGCGCACTGAGGGCGTGCCCCGTTGCTGTTGCAAGGCGACCGCTGGTGGCAAGCCTTCTATCGCATCGACATCCGGCTCATCGACTTGATCTATCAAGCGTCTTGCATAAGGCGATACTGAATCTAGGTAGCGGCGTTGCGATTCGGCAAATAGGGTTCCGAAAGCCAACGATGATTTTCCAGAGCCGGAGATACCCGTAAACACTACCAATCTATTGCGAGGCAAATCGACATCAACGTTTTTTAGATTATGGACGCGTGCGCCTCTTACTTGAATACTTTGATTGACTTGAATGCTATGATCTAGATTACGAAGCAAGTTTTTATCACTATTTTTGTTAGTACTTTTATCATTAGTAGTGGCCATAAAAAGGCTATTCCTATCGGTTAGATATTTTAATTTTAAATATGCTTGGACTATTGTTTTTGAAGAATATTTTTTAAGAATTTATAGGTAAGTGAATAGTGTTTATAGATTGAAGGTGTATAAATAATTAAATTGAATAATAAGAATTTTAACATTTTGCTGTGCTTGTAGAGATAGCGCCTTACTGACACAGTACGCATTACTTACATAGTCTTACTCGCTATGACCGACCTTATTTTAAGGACAAAAAATCCCACACAGTTGCAGGATTTTTAGATTTTATTATGGGTTGCTAGATAGTTTTAGAGCGGATAAATAAACTATCGGATATGCCTTTTTATTCAGCGTCAAAACAATAAGCAGTCAGCTTGTTACCCTCTAAATCACGAATATAAGCAGCATAAGCATTAGGTGCCCAATCGCGAGTACCGGGTAGGCCTGCATCAGTGCCGCCAGCGCTTAATCCAGCAGCATGAAACGCATCGATAGCCGCGCGGCTCGGTGCCTCAAAACTTACAGTGACGCCATTGCCAACACTAGCAGGTTCACCATCAACAGGCTTCATAACAAAAAAAGAAGGTTTATCTACGCCCCATATAGCGCCAGCTTCGCCCAAATCAGCGATGCGTTTAAGTCCTACAGTGTCCAAAACGCTATCATAAAAGGTACGAGCTTTTTCTAGATCATTAGTACCAACAGCCACGTGAGTAAAAGTGCTCATGTATTTCTCTCCAAATAGGAATAATTTTGATAAATAGTTTTATCGAATAACAGCAGATTTGCCGTTTAGCTTAACGATAGCAGATATCATATAGGGTGCTAGCCAAAAAATAATGAGCTAAATGGTAAATAACTTTTACTGATTAGTAATAGTCGCTTGTATATTCTACGGCTATGACTTGAGTAAGCGCTCGGCCAAAAAGTCTACTAACAGCCTGATTTTTGGGGACAAATGACGGTTGTGCGGATAGACCGCCCATATGGCTTCCTCAGGCTCTCTATAGTTATCTAATATGCTTACCAGCTCTCCTGATTCTAGATGTTTTTTTACGTAATAATCAGGCAGCTGTACAATGCCCAGCCCCTTTAGTGCAGCATCCGCCAAACTATAACCGCTGTTATAGCGCACGCGACCTGTCACTCGAATATTGCGCTCTTTACCCTCTTCTTTAAAATGCCAATGATCTAACGTGCCAAGCAGACAGTTATGCTGATTCAGTTCATTCAGCGAGTTTGGTATATCGTGTTTTTTAATATAGGCAGGCGCAGCGCAAACAAAGTTAGTGCGGCTACTAAGCTTTTTGGCCATCATCGTCGAGTCGCTTAACTTGCCGATACGAATCGCTAAATCATAGCCGCCCTCCAACAAGTCAACCGTTTGATTACTCAAAAAAGCCGTCACTTCGATATCGCTATAGCGCACCATAAAGTCATTCATTAGTGGCAATAGCTGTTGTTCTCCATAAGTGACAGGAGCGGTTAGTTTAATTCTCCCTTGTGGTTTTGATTGCAAGTTGCTGACGGCTTGTTCAGCGGCATCCAAACCATCGAGTACCGCACGGCAATGCTGATAAAATACTTGACCCTCTTCGGTTAACGATACCCTACGCGTGGTGCGGTACAATAATTTAATATTGAGCCGCTTCTCTAAAGCGCTTACCTGACGGCTCACTTGCGCGGTTGAGATGCCAATTTTTTTTGCCGCTTTAGTAAAGCTCTCGTATTCAGCCACGTAGACGAATTCACTAATACCTTCCCATTTCATGATTGTTACCACTGCGTAAAAGACATTTTCGAATATAGCATATTATCATCAGCCCAGAAATAAGTATAATGGCGACTATCCGCTTAAATATGCTAAAGTCTATGGCACTTGTCTATTAGAGCTAAGATGTGCAAAGATAAGCCTGTAGATATAAGCCTGTAGATGTAAGCCAGTTATTAAAATCCGACTCAAATACCTATTACTAAAAGTCCAATTCACTAAAAAGAGAGACTCCTATGTCAGATAAATTTATCAAATCTAGAGCCGCCGTCGCTTGGGGCCCAAATCAGCCATTGTCGATTGAAGAAGTGGATGTCATGCTGCCCCGCAGTGGCGAAGTATTAGTAAAAATCCTTGCCAGCGGCGTCTGTCATACTGATGCCTATACCTTATCCGGTGAAGATCCAGAAGGTGTATTCCCTGCGATCTTAGGTCACGAAGGCGGCGGTATCGTTGAGCAGATCGGTGAAGGCGTCACCAGCGTGCAAGTCGGCGATCATGTGATTCCTTTATATACGGCAGAATGCGGCGAATGTAAAATGTGCTTGTCAGGTAAAACCAACCTATGCTCAGCCGTACGCGCCACCCAAGGTAAAGGTTTGATGCCAGACGGCACTACTCGCTTTTATAAAGATGGCAAGCCGATTTATCATTATATGGGCTGCTCAACCTTCTCTGAATATACCGTCTTGCCAGAGATCTCTTTAGCCAAAGTTAGTAAAGATGCCCCACTAGAAAAAGTTTGCTTGCTCGGTTGTGGCGTGACCACTGGTATGGGCGCAGTCATGAATACGGCCAAGGTTGAAGAAGGCGCGACCGTTGCTGTTTTTGGTCTTGGTGGTATTGGTTTAGCCGCCGTCATCGGCGCAAAAATGGCAAAGGCCAGTCGTATCATTGGCGTTGATATTAACGAAGATAAATTTGAGTTGGCCAAAAAACTAGGCGCAACCGACTGTATCAATTCTAAAGACTACGATAAGCCCATTCAGGATGTCATCGTTGAGATGACGGATGGCGGCGTTGACTACTCGTTTGAATGTATCGGTAATGTCGATGTCATGCGTCAAGCGCTTGAGTGCTGCCATAAAGGTTGGGGCGAGTCGGTTATCATCGGTGTCGCGGGTGCAGGCAAAGAAATCTCAACCCGTCCGTTCCAGTTAGTGACAGGTCGAGTCTGGAAAGGTTCAGCATTTGGCGGGGTCAAAGGCCGCTCAGAATTGCCCGGCTATGTTGATCGTTATATGCAAGGTGAAATCCCATTAAACGACTTTATCACTCATACGATGCCATTAGAAGATATTAATGAAGCGTTTGATCTGATGCATAAGGGTGAGAGTATTCGTACGGTTATCCATTTTGATATGTAAATTATCTTTTTAACCTTACTGATCATTGGCTAGATTCTCGACTATAGCTATCTTCTTGCTGCCTCTTTATAGGGGCAGCATTTTGCATGTTAAGATAGTGGCTAATAATAATTAGGAAGTATATGCGCACCACCAAAGATCGTATTCGTCACACGCTAGGCTTTGAGATTATAGGCCTGCTTATATTTGCACCATTAGCGAGCTGGGTATTTGGCTTTGATTTACAGTTGATGGGCGTCATTGCTGTGGCAGGCTCCATTATCGCCACCGTATGGAACTTTATTTATAACTTATGGTTCGACCACGCCATGGTAAAACTGCGCGGCGATGTGCACAAGACCCTCTTAATACGAGTGTTTCATGCCCTGCTGTTTGAGGGTGGTCTGCTGTTACTGTTTATGCCAATGATCGCTTGGTATTTGGGTATCACGTTATGGGAAGCTTTTATAATGGATATCGCTATGGCGAGCTTTTATGTGGTGTATGCTTTTATTTATAATTGGGTCTATGACAAAGTGTTTCCTATTCCAGAAACTAATCTCTCAAAAGGTAATGCCAATAGCAATGCCACTACCGATGCCAGCGTAGTCACCAAATAGCCGATATTTAGGGGATCAAGTAGTAAAGTTGCAAGCCAAAATAATAAGCTTATCTCGCCTTTGGATACTTATTAATCGTGTTAATCGTGCACTACCGGCGTCCCCTCCGTACTAAAAGCAAAACCTTTATTACTAAAGTTACCGATCATTACCGCTTCAATCACTGGGGTGACCGTATCATCTACACCTTCTACTTCGATAATAAAATTGGCCCCTGAACCGCCTTTATCCTCTTCTTTTTCGACGATATAATTAAGTGTGCCCATTGCTGGTAACTCAATAGTATTATTTACATACGACTTTACAAAAGCGCCATCAGTACCGTAATAATCAATTTTGTTGATATACAATGACTTTTTTAGCGTGGTATTACGTACGCTTAGCGTCGCTGACAACAAGACTTTGCGATTGTCTCTATCGGTATAAATATCCGAATAAATAGGCACATAAAAGGTTTGCTTGTAGTTAAGTTGACTACGGTCAACTTCTCCAGTGATTTCGAGCTCTTCAATAGGATCTTGATGCTTGTCTGAAAAGACAATATTTGGATCTTGCGCTGGTTGATTACAGCCTGACAATAAGGCCAAACCAAAAGCACAAACCATTGAAACACTAAACTTATGCATAATAGACTCCTTCATGACGTATAGCGCTGTACTCCAAGCACTAAGTATCGGGCTTTCTATACCATTCATTGTATTATATAGTTGATTCACTTTAGAATCGATACAGTGCTGCTAGGATACATTTTGCGCAGCATCAAGCAGCGTGCTCGCAGCACGCAGCACGCAAGTAAAATTTATACTAGTAGTACGATAATACTGGCGTATCGATTTTATTTCGAACGGACTATAGTATTCTAATGATGTTGTATTTGGGCCAAAATTAACAGCGGCCCTATCCACTAACAACGACTGTACAAAGCTGAATTTTACAAAGACGTCCTTTAGTACAGAGTACGCTATAATCGCTTCACCCTCATATCAATAAAAATAACGCTAACGGACTGCTTTTATGGCGATCAATATTCTACTAACCGTTCATTTTATCCTGCTGATAGTTATTTCCTTACGAGTGCTGGCACGTCATGAATTATCCTCACCAGCGCGATTGGCTTGGCTAGTTATACTATTTATATTGCCTTATATCGGCGTGCTGGTCTACTGGATGTTCGGTGAAATTCATTTAGGCCGTAACTTTGCGCGCGAACATAAGCAGATTATTGATAAGTTGCATAGTGGTAATCCTGAAGTGCTCGGTAGTAACGCCTCATTAGTAGCCGCTATCAAACCTGAGTATCAAGCGGCTTTTGCTTACTCGGCTAATGTGACTGGCTTTCATACAACTTTAGGTAACCGTGCTAAATTAATGGCGGATGGCGCTGACACGCAGGCGCGGATGATCGCTGACTTCGATGCGGCGACCGATCATATCCATGTGCTGTATTATATTTGGCTAATTGATGGGATGGGAATAGATACTGCGCAAGCACTAATGAGAGCCGCTAAGCGTGGGGTCACTTGCCGAGCGATGGTCGATGGCATGGGCTCACGGAAGATGGTCGGCTCAAAGATATGGCAGGATATGAAAGCGGCAGGCGTACAAGTCAGTGTGGCGCTACCGATCAAGCACATTATAAAAGTATTACTGTTTAGTCGAATTGATCTGCGTAATCACCGCAAAATCACCATTATCGATGGCAAGATTGGCTACTTTGGCAGTCGCAACTGCGCTGATCCTGAGTTTCGAGTCAAGCCTAAGTATGCGCCTTGGGTGGATATTATGCTGCGGGTTAAAGGGCCAGTAGTGGCACAGAATCAGATGTTGTTTGCCAGTGACTGGTTAACTCAGAATCCTGAGACCCCGATTGAGAGCTTTAAATATTATACCGATGCTGATACTAATACTAATACTGATATTGGTGCTGAGACTCATAATGAGTCTCATAATGAAGCTCTTTATAAGACTGGCATTGAAGCGCAGTCGAATGGCTTTGCCGCCCAAGTATTCTCTGATGGGCCAACTCAGCGCCACGGAGCGACACCGCAGTTTTTGGGGGCGCTTATCAGTCAAGCCCAGCGTACTTTGACTATCTCAACGCCTTACTTCGTGCCTGATTATTCACTGGTTAGTATTCTCTGTGCCACGGCTTATCGCGGCGTTAAAGTGACGATGATATTTCCCAAAAACAACGACTCTTTCGTCGTAGCTGCGACCAGTCGTAGTTATTATTGGGAGATGCTAGAAGCTGGGATCACTATTTATGAGTACAAGCCCGGCTTGTTACATGCCAAGACTTTGACTATTGATGATGAGATAAGCCTAATTGGCTCGACCAATTTAGATCTGCGTAGCTTTGATTTAAATTATGAGAATAATATAATAATCAATGACAAGGCAGTGACCGCTGACATTATTGAGCGCCAGTACCAATATATCGCTCACTCAGAAGTAGTAGATCGCAAGGCAGTAGAAAACTGGCCGGTATATCATAGAATCTGGAACAATATTGTTGCCACTATGGGACCGGTGTTATAAGGCTTTAATTTACTTATTAACAATCTCTGCACTAGAGAGTTTCTGCAAAACATAAACCACAAACTTAGCTTCTGTTATAAAGGGCATAGCTTGCGCCTGAGCTATTAATGCCTGCCGCTTTTCAATAGGCGCATGATAAGCGTAAGGGGTCATAGTCAACAGATCGCTCAAAGCCTCTCTGGATAAGCTCAGCTTCATACTAATGAGATGCGTATCTAGTAGTTTAAAATAAGGCGCTAGAGTCGGTAAAAACTTATCGGAATCGTGCTCACGCACCTTATCAAACAACGCCTCACGAACCGTCAATAAATGGGCTACGTCAGGCTTAGCGATAATAAAATAACCATCCTCTGCTAGCACTTCTGCAAAGGCCTGTGGCAGTATCGGACTAAAGATACTACTGATCCCATTTATGCTCTGCGCCTGTAGCGGTAGATGAGCGGCGCTGGTGACGATTGGATAAACAGCAGTCTTTTTCGGCGGCGGCTGTTTATTGTCTTTCGGGCATTGTTGGTTCTCTTGGCCATCTCTGTTCCCCTTATTAGTGTCTATAACGTTCTGTTGATACCATAAATTTCTAGCCGCTTTACTGGCTTTTGCCATAGCTATTAGTGCCGGTTTGCTGATATCAGCCGCTATCAACTGATCGATGTCTACTTGCTGCGCCATAGCTTGCGTGTAGTAGCCCTCCCCGCAGCCGATATCTAGCCAGCGTGTATCAAAACTAGATTCGCTTTTTTGGGCTGATTGACTCTTTGCTAATAACAGCGCCATTTGCTGACAGACTAAATCTTGTAGCGGCTGATAGTAGTCTGCCTTCAAAAAGCGTTGTCTGGCTTCGATAGACTGCTGACTATCACCCGGTGCCTTGGAGTTTTTTTGTTGTACGGGTAATAGATTAACATAGCCTTGACGCGCCACATCGAATGGATGAGAGATTTGCTTTGGGTTTAGACTACCATCACAGCGCCAACTATCAGCAGCAGGATGCAGGGGCGATTGACAAATAGGACAAATAAATAGGGTACAACCAATAGTTATATCATTAGCAGGCATGTAAATAACCACTTATTTTATAAAAGAGATAATAGTAATTTTAAAAAGCCAATTGATACATAGCTTAATACTAGTCAGTGCTAATCAATAGTTAATGCCAGTATCTTATCAGCTCGTTAATATAGGCTTGGTTAAATGCTACAAAATTCTGTGCTTTAGTCTGCGCTATTAAGTCATCACCCAAAATTGCTAAGCTGGCGTTTAAATCTACTGATTTATCTCTTGAGATATTTGCAAGTCTACTATTTTTAGGCTGTGAAAGCTGTAATAGATTATCTAACTCTGTTTGTTGTGTGACGCTGTCAACATGACCACTACTGACATCTAACGCATAAGGCGATTGCTGCTTAAAATGCGCCAGCATAGTCTTAACTTGACTCAACAGCGTCTCTCGTTGCTCGCTGGTAGTATGGTTATCAAAAAACACTGCCTGCATCTCTTTGAGGGTGCTCGACTCTAAATTGTCCAAAATTACTTGATGACTGGACGCTTGTAGCTCGTCAGGCTGCTGGGCAATAAGCCAGCGCAGTAGTATCTTTAGCTCCATAATAGCGTCACGAAAAGGCCGCTCTTGACTACTGCCCACGTCATCAAATACTGCCATCTTTTTCTCTAAAATAGTAGCGTTAAGATCTTTTACTTGTTTAAGGTTCAAGTTAATAAGAGCATTGATACGGGTTTCGTGTTGGCGTATGAACAGTGCTTGCACCTCGCTATTAATCACTCCTTGCTCAACGAAGCGGCTGGCAAGCTCATCTAAGCGAATGATCGTATTTTGGGTCAAGTCTTTTATCAGCTCTCGAACCTTAGTCGCTAAATAAGGATATGTGCTCTGTAGATAAGGTAAGTTATTACCTAGCTCATTCGTCGCTACGATCAACTGCTTTAAGCGTTCGGTCGGCTCATCAGATAATAGTAGGCCTAAATGATAAGCATGCCCATTAAGCGTTAATGGCTGCGAGGGGTCAAAGCTATTTTTTAGCATGGCTTTACTAGGTATTTTTTGACTCTCACCTATTATCGTTAAATGGCTAGTAGATAACAATGATTGTTGATTTCGATTATAGGTCTTAGTCCACGATGCAATGCATAGCGCATAGATAGCTACAAACGTCCATGGTGCGCCTAAGAACAACGCTGCAAATGATAGCCACATTGCATAAGAGGTGGTCGTGCCAATTTGTTTATGATAATGCTGAAAGTTTAACGCCGGAAATATTAATTTAGTACTAATAATCGCAGCAGAACTACTCAATAAAAACATAACAATGGCCAGAGGCACACTAGTACCGATTAGTGCTGCACTACCCAGACCCAATAATGACAAGGCAGCGCCTTTTTTAAACTGATTGGGCTTTGTAATCAGCTCGCTCTCACTACTGACAACTGCTGGAAAATGTTGCGAGCCTAGTATGTCACGTAGCACCCACTTAGCTAGATTATGATTCAGCTTAGTATTTAAGAGGCTCGGATGTTCAGCTACTGTTTGCGCGCTGATGACGCTAAAAGCTATAAAGCGAGCTCGTTGCCAATCCACTAGCTGCTCAATAAGTGTCTGCTGCGAATAGGACTGCAAAAACTGCTCTAGATTATCCAGTTCGATTAAGATAGTGTAATAAGGCGTGAACTGCTCAATATAAGTGATGCTGTCAACTGTGATGAACTGAGCAAGATTATGCAACTCAGTAGCGATTAACGCATTTTTACCTTGACCACTACCATAACTGTCGGGCACTGAACTAGCAGGGGTCAAAGAAGACGTAGATGAGTTAGCAGAGTGATGGGCATAAAGGGAGGCATCAAGATAGCGTTTGAGCGCATAATAAATAGCTTGAGTAACATCGTATAACTGTCGTCGTCCCATATCCACTGTCGTTGGGTCATTGAAGACCACATAAAACTCCGGCAATACCACCGTCTTTAGATCTATCAGTAGACAATGCCATTTTGCCTGCAACGGATCTAGCGCTGCCTGTTTACTATCATTGGCTTGAATACTATTGATAGGTGATACTAGATTTTGTAACTGGTCAACTATCAGTGCAAGCTGAGTCAATAGTGTGTTGCAGCCATCAAGCTGCGTCGATATTATGACGCCTGACTGCCCTAAATTCATAGGATTACTTTTCAAAACCATTTATCCAAAACCAATTATCGTAACTTTAATGTCATCAGCCCTAATATCACTAATAAAATAGCGATAATCCAAAACCTAACTACCACTTGGGTCTCTTTCCAACCAATCTCTTCAAAGTGATGATGCAATGGTGCCATACGGAAAATACGTTTTTTGCGTAGCTTATATGAGCCTACTTGCAATATAACCGATACCGCTTCAGCAACGAATAGCCCGCCCATAATGGCAAAGGCAATCTCTTGGCGGGTCATGACTGCGATCGTACCTAACATCGCACCTAATGCTAACGCCCCGACATCACCCATAAATACTTGCGCAGGATGAGCGTTAAACCATAAAAAGCCTAAACCGGCCCCTATCATCGCCCCGCAAACAATGATTACCTCAGAGTTATAGGCAATATAAGGTACGTGCAAATATGCTGAGAATCTAGCGTCGCCAGAGACATAAGCCATCGCCCCTAAACCTGCTGCTACTAATATCACTGGAAAAGTAGCCAAACCGTCTAAGCCATCGGTCAAGTTGACAGCGTTAGAAGCACCATTGATCACAAAATAAGTGAAAATAATAAAGCCAATACCAAGTGGCAGTGCTGAGAATGGAATTACCCAGTCTTTAAATATCGGTAACAACAAATCCTGCATCGCCCGTGTGGTAGTCATATCTGGCTGTATCGTGGCAATATAATAAAGGGATGCGCCGACGAATAATGCGCCAAGCGATAGCCAAAAGTACTTTTTGCGAGCGATCAAGCCTTTAGGGTTTTTATATTTTATCTTGAGCCAGTCATCAGTCCAACCGACCGCACCAAAGATAACCATGACACCCAGTAAAATCCACACGTAAGGATTGCCTAGTCGTGCCCACAGTAGCGTCGATATTCCGATAGATGCTAGTATCAATACCCCACCCATCGTTGGCGTACCGGTCTTAATTAAGTGTGACTGCGGCCCATCATTACGAATGGCCTGACCATATTTGAGAGTACGTAAACGCCGGATAACTGGAGCACCTAGTGCCATGCTAAAGGCAAGCGCCGTTACTACCGCAAGTAGTGCCCGCAGTGTCAAAGAAGATACCGCAGAGAACGGTGAATAATACTGGCTAAGCCATTCGAACAACCAAACTAACACCGCCTACTCCTTTACTAGTGCATCGATAAGTGTTTCCATTTCCATAAAACGCGAACCCTTGAATAACACGGTACAAGGGTGCGCTTGCTGCACTTGTAAATATTGCTGCAAATACGTGAGCAAACTGTCTTTATCATCGAACGCCTGAGCGTTGATAGCATTGTTAGCGCTGATCTCTTGCGCGCCCGCCACAGTATAACTAGCGAACTCGCCAACACATAGTAATACATTGATACCTGCTGTAGCGATAGTACGGCCTAAGCTTTGATGTTCGCTTACAGCTGCTGCGCCAAGTTCAGCAATATCCCCGAGTACCAATATTTGTATGCCCGTTTGTGCGGCTAATACTTTAGCGGCTGCGCGTACCGAATGCGGATTGGAGTTATAAGTATCATCAATTAAGCGATGGTTACCCAATAACTGACTGTCTAAACGGCCTTTAGCTGGACGCGAGTTTTGCAAGCCAATAACAATATCATCGATACTGATATTTAGCGCATGAGCACAAGCAGCGGCAGCCAAAGCATTATTGACATTATGTTCGCCTGCCAGCGGTAAGCTAATATCTTGTACTTCAGTACCGATATGCAATTTAAACTCACTGCGCTCAGGCTCGACATCGAGATGGCTGGCGCTAACATCCGTATTACCAAAGCCAATAACATGGCCAGTGTGAGTCTCGGCGATCCGGCGCAGCTCATTGGTAAAGTCGTCATTGTCAGGCACGATAGCGTACTGCTTAGCATTCAAGGTATGGTAGATCTCAGCCTTAGTCTGACAGATACCTTCACGACTACCGAACTCCCCAAGATGCGCAGTTCCGATGTTAAGAATACAAGCCACATCAGGGCGAACTATCTCAGTGGTATAAGCGATCTCACCGATATGATTAGCGCCCAATTCCATAATGGCATAGCGATGATGATCGGACAGCTCAAGTAGCATCATGGGTACGCCCAAGTCGTTATTGAGGTTGCCACGAGTGATTAGTGTTGGCGCTAGACGACCAAAGATACTACCTAGCATCTCTTTGCAAGTGGTTTTGCCGCTGGAGCCCGTGATAGCAATAATAGTTACCTCTTTATGCTGCTGACGACGAAAGGCTGCAATCTGACCAAAAGCTAAGCGCGTATCGCTGACTACTAGCTGCGGAAGGCTAGTCGATATTGGCCGCGATACGATAGCGGCAACAGCGCCTTTGGAGGCAGCTAGATTGATATAGTCATGACCATCAAAGTTATCTCCGCTCAGGGCCAAAAAAATATCGCCCTGATTAATAGTGCGAGTGTCAGTTGCAATGCGGTTGCTGGTCACGCCATTATTAGTAGCCTCTTGGCTTTTGGGCAACTGCCAATGACCATCAAGCGTGCTCGTTGCTGCCAGCAAATTGTCGGCTTGCCAGACGTAAAGTCCCTGCGACTGTATCGTATTATTATCAGCGCTCATAGTCATTACCTTTAAGTAGCGGCTTATCTTATCTAATTATTTTGTTAATTGTCTAGCATGGGTTTCATATAAAAAATATTGCTATGCATAATAACAGTATTTATAGCCTGATTTATAGTATCGCTGATAGTCGTGCCTATAATGGCAATTACAGTCATTGTAACTACAGTCGTCCAGCTTGTTGCAGAGCTTTTGCCAGAACCATGCGATCATCGAAGTCATGACGAACACCCTGAATCTCTTGATAAGTTTCGTGACCTTTGCCAGCGATAACTACGATATCATCAGCACTAGCGTGGCTGACGGCGTAGTTGATCGCCAGCTGGCGTGCAGGCTCGATATGAGTGCGCTGATATTGCTCAGCACTCATGCCTGCTTGCATGTCTTGTAATATCTGCTTAGGATCTTCGCTGCGTGGATTATCAGCGGTCAATATCACTCGATCAGCACCATTTAGACCTGCCTGCGCCATAAGTGGTCGTTTACCCTTATCCCGATCACCGCCGCAACCAAACACCGCCCACAGCTGTCCGACGCAATGAGTTCTTAGACTCTCCAATACTTGGCTTAGTGCATCAGGCGTATGGGCATAATCTACGATAAAGCAGCTATCGCTTGATGCTACCCGCTGCATACGTCCAACCGCGCCTTGCAGTTGTGGTACTAACTCTGCGATATGCTCAAGCTTGAAACCAAGCGCCACTACTGCTGCAATCGCCGCCAGTAAATTAGCCACGTTGAAACGACCTAATAGCGGACTGATTATATTGATATCGCTAAACTCATCCTCTAGCTGGCAGCGCAGCGTAATTTTGACGCCCTCAAGACTTGGCTCGATGTTCGTAGCGACAAAGGTAGCTGACGACGACGCTTGCAAGCTATACGTCCACAAGGTCAAGCCACTGGCGCGTGCGTTGCCAATCATAGCTTGAGCATACTCATCATCACTATTGATAATAGCGTGAGTCAAGGTTGGAAAGTGTATCTTATCAAAAAGTTTGGCTTTGGCTGCGACGTAATCGCTCATGTCTGCATGATAATCTAAATGATCACGGCTCAAATTGGTATAGATAGCGACGGTCACGGGCACACCTTGTAAGCGCTGCTGGTCCAAACCGTGCGAGCTGGCCTCTAGCGCCAGCAGATCGACATTCTCTGTACCCATTTGATATAAAAACTGCTGTACCGCCAAGGCATCACCAGTAGTATGGCTAGCTTGTATCAACGAACCCAGTCTACCATTACCCGCCGTGCCCATAACCGCGCTGCTCATAGTAGCCAGTTGACCCAGTTGGGCGACCAATTGGCTGATAGTCGTCTTGCCATTCGTCCCTGTCACTGCTACTACCGTTGGTAAGGTAACTGGTTGCTGATATTGCAACTGCGCTTGCGCTAAATCTCCTAAAAAATCACGAATATTGGGCACGTGTAATACTGGGCAAGACAAAGCGTTTAATTGCTGCCCAGCGAGCGCCTTATAGTCACTAGCTTGTGGATCATGAAGTTGCAAATTAGTATTCGCTGGAGCATTGCCGTTGACGAGCAGAGCAGTAGGCTCAATCTCAGATAAAATAAAAGCGGCTTGCGCTGCCGCTTGCTTAAGATAGTGACGACTGGCTTGACAGTTCTGAGTTTGGCTGGCAAGTAATATAAACGCATCGTTAGCCTCTACTTGCCGACTGTCTAAGCACAGCTGCCCAAAAGGAATAGTAGCTATTGAACTTGCATTATCTACACTCTGACTTATCTCTACTAGTTGCTGCTTTAAGGTAGCGTTATCATTATTATCGATAAGCTGCTGCAAAGTCACAGCGTTATGAATGGCATGAGTCATGAGCAAGTCCTAGACGAGTAAGAAAAATAGACATTAGCATAGCGGGTTAAAATGACACTGTTTAAACCAGCTGTTTAAACAACACTATAAATTAAACAATACTATAAAAATTTAGTAATTAACATGAAAGCCAGTCTACAAACATTAGCAAATTCAGCGTCTAACCTCGATAAATAGCCTGTTTATAGAAAACAAAGCGCAGCGCTTATACGTCAGCATGAGCGCTGCGCTCTATATTAGACTAAACTATCGAATTCAATTGTGGAATTTAGAGATTTAGTTATTTATCGCATCCGTCTCTAATGGCTTATCTAACGGTACATTATATAGACGTAGCGCCTCTTTCATCACATTATGGAATACTGGAGCTACCGTCAATCCTGCATAAATTTGCCCACGTGGGTCTTCAAGTAAAATAACCCCAACTAGCTTCGGATTAGACGCTGGCGCCATACCAGCAAAGACGTTACGATACTGATCGGTATAGTAACCGCCATCAGGGTTAATGCGCCGTGAAGTTCCTGTTTTTCCAGCCACTCGGTAGCCATCAATAGCGGCAGCTTTTGCCGTACCGCCCGGCTCCGTGACTGCCTCCAGCATTTTTACGATAGCCATCGCTTGTTCTCGCTCCATAATGCGCTTACTGGGCAATGGCGTGGCGTTTTTGCTCAAAGTCAGTGGATGCATCACACCGCCTGAAGCTAGTGCCGCATAAGCTTGCGCTACTTGCGCTAGAGTCACTTGTAGACCATAGCCATAGCTAACGGTTGCGCGCCGTGAATATTCTTTTTCTTTTGGCGTAGTCACTAACCCAGCACCTTCACCTGGGAACTGTAAAGGCGTCTTGCTACCAAAACCAAAATTATGCTGCATGTTAGTGATAGCATCAGGCGGCAGTGAAAGTGCAATCTTGGTGGAGGCGACGTTACTAGATTTTTGAAGCAAAGTTGCAAAGTTAATTGTACCCAAATTATTATGGTCGCGAATAGTATAGCCTTGCACCCGAATGGAGCCCGGATTAGTATCTATAAGCGAGTTGGAAGTATATTTACCTGATTGAAGCGCTGCGGCAACTGTAAAAGGTTTCATTACTGAACCAGGCTCAAAGACATCGAGTAGCGCCCGGTTACGCTGATTCTCACCAGTCATCTCATTGAGGTTATTAGAATTAAATGATGGCCACGTTGATAGTGCCAATACCTCACCTGTCTGCACATCTACTATCATACCGGTCGACCACCGTGCTTGCTGCAAGCGACCCGCTTTTTCTAATTCTTTATAAAGTAGATACTGCAAGCGCGAATCTATAGTCAGCGCCACATCTTGTCCAGGCATTTCAGGCTCAATTTGCTTAAGCTCCCTTAAGCTGTTTTGTTTGGCATCCTTTAGGATCAGCACTTTGCCGTCAACACCAGCTAGCATAGTCTCGTATTGACGCTCAATGCCTGCCCGACCCTCATAACCGCCCTCTACATCACTAGCGCTTTGACCCATAAAGCCTAACAGCTGCGAGTTAGGCTGCGGCTGCGGATAATAGCGCTGAAAAAAGTTCTTCTCATACACCCCAGGAAAATCAAGACTGCTAACACTCTGGGCAATCTCAGGAGTGACTTTATTGAGTAGCGGTAAATAATGCGAGCCTGCGCCTGAAGGTAGCACCGCTTTTACCGCATCGGCATCGGTAACATCGACACTAGTATCGATAGCAGCCGCTTTTTGTAGCTCTGCTACTGGAATATTAGCAGCCACTGCTAGCGGCGTCAGATCCATATTGTCTAGACGCGCTTGCATACGTGCCTGCATCTGCGGATGGTCCGTGTTTTCAATGATAATACGTTTTAGCTCGTAGTACTCTTGCGCATAGTCATGCGGACTAAAAGAGACGGTAGCTAGTGGCGCACTAACCGCTAGTGGCAGCTGATTGCGATCGGTAATCATGCCACGATAGGACTTTTGCGTACGCACGCTAGTGATCAGCTCATCGCCTTTGTCTTGATAGAACTGAGCATTGGCAACTTGTATATAGTAGGCACGACCTATCAGCCCAACCAAGATAACCAGTGCTATACCCCAAATGGTACGAAAACGGTTTTTATCACTCTCAAAACCACCACGTGATGAGGCACCAGAGGCTTTATTAAAGGCGATCTTTTTACGGTTTTTGACGCTAGTATAAGCGCCTTTTGAGGTGTTGTTTTTTAGACGACCGCTCAGCTTACTTGCGCGCTCTTTTGCAGTATTTTTGGTTGCAGAAGTTTTATCAGTAGTGCTATCCGCTTTAGCGCTACTAGCACGGCGTAGAGGTTTAGTAACTTTTCCAGCGGTCGATTTGCCGCTATTTGCTTTGCCAGTTTTTGGTTTTTTATCGCTCATTGTCCTGCCTCCGCTACAGCAGCAGTACTTTCTAATCCGGCATCTACAGGCGCATTTACCTCAGGTTCAGACACAACCGCTTTAGGTTCAGCCGTTGCTACCGGAGCCCCTAATTGGATAATCAGCTTGTCTTTGAGCGTTGGCGAGTACATGTTTAGTTCGGAGACCGCACGACTGGCAATCTGCGGCGTTGCACTAAAGGTTTGCTGTTCAATGAGCAAGCGCTGATGCTCAACTTGTAGCTTACGCTGTTGCTTTTTCATATCTTGCAAGGTTTTATAATCCTGATGATATTGTTGAACTCCTTCGGCAGTTTTGATACCGCTCCAGACGATGCCCGCTGCCAATAATAGTAGCAAGACCACATAGATACTGACCACGTTAAAGCGCTGCACGAATATCTCACCGACATCCGTCGTTGCCGCTGAAGTAGCTTTGCTTTGATTGGTTGGTTTGCCCCGTAGTGCCATGACGATCTCAAAAAGGTGAACTTAAGTATAGAAAATAATTATTGTAAGTAGTTATAAATAATTTTTATAGCTACTTACAATAATAAAAATGTCGGTCGTAAAATCGGTAATAAAATACACTATTACTATAGTTAATGACAAGCGATCAAAACAAAGCGAGCAACATTAAGACAAAGCCAATAACGAGCCTAGCAGTGAATATTTACAGCTTTTTAACAGTAGCGTAATGATTCATCATTAATAACTGCTATCAATTCTTGCCAACCACTCTTTAATATTCGATGTCTGCTCTTTACGACTTATATAGTCTGAACGGTATCAGTACGAGT
>RCMY010004726.1_pt1 | contig 18946 bp, 5 predicted proteins | sample 2041341 | NCBI WGS metagenome assembly RCMY01 (sample SAMN09708234, study PRJNA481090) | Marine sediment metagenome, whole genome shotgun sequencing project. | reverse complement strand
AAAAGTTACCAAAGCCAGATCAATTCAACTCTACGTACCTATTACGAAGCGCACTGCTAAACAAAAATCGCACTAAAAGGGGTGGCTTTCTGTGCGCAAAAATCTAAACTACTAAGTCATTGATAAATAAAGCTCTTGGCAGCACAGAAAGGGTGGTTAAAAAGTAAGGGATGACAAACGGCCAAAAAATCGGGTATGCCCGCGTTTAAACCCGCGAACAAAATCTTGATCTACAATTAGATGCTCTCAAGGCAGCAGGCTGAAATCAGATTTTTACCGATCAAGGCATTTCAGGGGCTACTATCGAGCGCGACGGGTTGAATCAAGCCCTTGAGGTGGCTGGGGAAGGCGATACGCGCGTAGTATGGACGTTAGTTGAGCGGGACGGATTGTCGCCTTGGGTTTACCGGAGACTTCATAGACACATGGCAGCGCGTAGAGGTCGACGCGGGTCATCAATTTAATATGACAACGAACGAGCGAGCAAGAGCGCATAAGGGCGTTGGAAAAAGAGAATAAGGAGTTGCGCAAAGCCAACGAAATTCTAAAGACGACGTCTGCTTTTTTTCACCAAGCGGAGTTCGACCGCCGACCAAAATAATGGTTGATTATGCCGATCAGCACAAAGCTGAACACGGGGTCTGAGTCTATTTGTGCGGTACTGCCGGTAGTCCCTGCGGCATATTACGACTTTAAATATAAACCACGCCATCCAGAGCGGCGTTCTGCACACACATATTCGTTACGACATATCAACATCCGTAGGACGCGTACCACACCTGCTATCTGGTGGAGTGGTAGTCGCCCTCCTTGGCCATCGGCTGCCCCGGAAAGAACCTTTTGCCGGGGCAGTAAATAATGGTGTCTGACTCCGCTTGTTTTTCGGTCAGTCTCAGTTCCAATGCCAAAATGCACTTCCGCCTGGCCTTACTTCAAAAAACCCATGACTTTTCTCGAGTCAGCAGACAAAATCAAGTTCTTGGCTCTTAGTCTCCCAAACCATAGTGTGCCTGTTAGGCAACTGATGTAGTATGTTATAACATGCTCAATATCAGTGTTTTAGGAGTGTTAATCCACAGGTTTTGTGCAATCGCATTACGTCAGACAGGCGCGATCCTTATGCCAAGAGCACCCGCATTGATTGCGCTTCAAGCGATTGTTAAAAATCACTGATTTGAGTGGGCATGTGTAGAGGTCTGGGCTGATTGAATCGTGGGCAGATCGTGGCATTTGTAAGCAGTAATCCCTGGATTATAGAGCTCGAATAGATAATTCTTCAGTACCCATTGGACACCTCGTGATTGCCTGCCTAAACTCAATCCTGGTCATTTTGTTCCACTAATGCGTCAGACTTTTGGCCAGAACTTCTGGACCGAGCTGTTCCTACGATAAGGACATCATTATTTCACCAAGTCTCGCGCAACTCAGTCCTGAAATTCGCCTCATCCTAGACAGGCTCCGTAATGAAGCCCTGGTTCCGCTGAATGTGCTTGCAAATCAATTAGCGGAGTACACCAACGAGCTTGAGGAGCAGGCAGAACACACTGAGTTCTTCGACCTGAGCACCGCCAAGCGGACAGCAGATCTATGCCGACAGTTGCTTGATGTATTGCCCACCGAACCGGACCCAGCACAACATCGCCTCGCGCAATTAGCCATCAGATATTTCGTCCTGGCTGAAGACGCAGAGGACGACAATCGCTCCCTTATCGGATTCGACGACGACCTCCAGGTCGTTACGGCGGCTATCTTGGAGCTTGGCCTCGATTATCTGCTGAAGGAAGGCGCAACGAATGGCTAAAGCAGCTAGTGCTACACAAACATTACCAGCTCCAGGTGCCAAGGTTGTCGTGCGAGATGAGGAGTGGCTTGTCCGCTCGGTCCGGCCGTCCAGTCAAGGCCGCTTTGCGGTTCACGTTACGGGCACGTCGGAGCTCGTGCGAGGTAAAGACTCAATATTCCTGAGTGATCTCGACCGGATCGAGGAGCTAAAGCCCGAGGAGACTGATCTGGTCTTTGACGACACGCCACGCTATCGCAAGAGCCGCCTTTACATCGACAGCTTGCTGCGTCGCTCTCCACCTACGGACGATGCAATTCACGCCGGACATCGGGCCGCAATCCGCTCTGCGCCCTATCAATTGCAGCCGGCAGCCAAGGCACTGCGCCAGCTCAGGCCGCGTATCCTGATGGCCGACGGAGTTGGTCTCGGCAAGACCATTGAGGTTGGTGTCCTGCTGACTGAGCTAATCCAGCGGGGTCGGGGGGAACGCATTCTCGTACTCGCTCTCAAATCTATTCTGGAGCAATTTCAGCAAGAGCTGTGGGCCCGATTCACAATTCCCCTGGTTCGCCTGGACTCGGTTGGTGTGCAGCGAGTGCAGTCAAAGATCCCAACCAGCATGAACCCGTTCTATTTCTACAACCGGGTCATAATTTCGATCGATACACTGAAAAGAGATGAGAAATATCGCCGTTATCTCGAACAATGTCGCTGGGACGTCGTGGTTATCGACGAATGCCAAAACGTGGCAGATCGGAGTAAATCTAGTAGCGCCCGAGAGTCTCAGCGCGCAAACCTGGCAAAACTGCTCGCACCGCGCTGCGAGTCACTGATTCTGACTTCAGCCACTCCTCACGACGGTCGCCCCGAGAGTTTTGCGAGTCTCGTCCAGCTTCTGGAACCTACTTCGGTCGCCGATGAGGAAAACTATAGCGCGGACGAGGTCCAGGACTTTTTTATACGCCGATTCAAAAAAGACGTCGCCGACCAGATTGGTAGCGGTTTCGAAGAGCGCATTCAAGACATCGAGAAACACAGCGCCTCGGCGGAGGAAAACGCACTGTTCGAATACCTAAGTGAGGTCAAATTCAAGACGATCGGTCGCGCGCGCCGCGGGAGCGGCATGCTGTTTAGGACGCTATTGCTTAAATCCTTCTTATCCTCACCGGCTGCATTTCTCTCAACGGTGGACGAGCGCCTCAAGAAAGAGAAGGTCCAGGAACGGGACAGCGAATATGCTGCTTACGATCGCGAAGTGCTGACAGAGCTTCACGATCTTGGTGAGCGCATTAAGTCCATCAGTTTTACCAAATATCAATCATTATTGGTACGTTTGAAAGGCATCGGCCTGGACGCTAAAAATTGCAAGGAGCGCATTGTCATCTTCTCGGAGCGCGTTCCGACTTTACATTACCTTGAGCAGCAACTAACGAAGGACTTGGATCTCAAGGAAGGCCAGATTGCAGTTTTCCATGGCAGCCTTGACGATCAAAGGCAACAGGGGCTGGTCCGTGAATTTGGATCCAAAAAGAGCTCAATTCGTATTCTGATTGCCTCGGACGTCGCCTCGGAAGGCATAAACCTGCATTATTACTGTCACAGACTGATCCACTTTGATCTGCCCTGGTCGCTGATCACTCTGGAGCAGCGCAACGGCCGTATCGATCGCTATGGTCAAGAATACCAGCCTGAGATCTACTATCTTCTGACGATACCTGGCAATGAGAAGCTCGCTGGAGATTTACGCGTTCTCGAACGGCTGATCGAAAAGGAAGACGCGGCGCATAAAAACTTGGGCGATGTTGCATGGCTCATGGGGCTGCACGAGTCCGAAAAGGAAGAAAGAAAGATTGCTGAAGGCCTGGAGCAGGGCGAAGCAGCCGAATTAATATTGCCAGATGAGCCAGCGACCAATGACTTGATGGCGCTGCTGTTCGGCGAGCGGTCGGAAACAGAGCCCGAAGCCGTTACTGCAGAACCGACGCGACTTTTTGAGAGCGATGTTGATTATGCTAAGGAAGCCTTTAACCAATTGGCTGGGACTGACGATAATGTTGTTAGTTGGCTGGACAACATCGCGGGATTCGAAATCTATCCGCCCGATGACCTCAAAAGACGCTACGATTTTCTGCCGCCAGAGCTCCACAAGAAAGACAAGGCGATCCGTCTCACGTCTGATCGAGAACTGGTGATGAACGCACTCGAGAAAGCTCGGGAAGCGAATGTACGTTGGCCTGAATGGGAGCTTTTTTGGGAGCAACACCCGGTTGCCGAATGGCTCACAGATCGTGTACTGGGCGAATTCGGGCGCCATGAGGCGCCAGTACTTAAGATCCAGCAAGGTCTTAACGGAGAGGAATGCCTGTTCCTTTGCCAGGGGCTGATCTCAAATTTCCGCAGCCAGCCAGTCCTGATCAATTGGTTTGGTGTTCCTATCACGGACGGAGATGTGGGTGAGGCGCTCACTCTCTCTGAAGTGCTCGAACTGACCGGCATCGAGACCGCCCCGGCGAACCCCGGCTCGCCGCCAGCAGATACAACGCTTGAACGTCTAAACAACTACCGGGTATCGGTAGTGGAAAAGGCCAGAGAATTTATGCTAGAGGAACGCAATAATCGAGCTGAAACTATTAGCGAGCCACTCCGCGATGGCGTTCGTAGGCTTGCAGCGTGGAAAAAAGAATCTCTTGAAGTGTTTGCCGGTCGGCAGTTGCAGTTGTTAAAAGGCTCTAGTTCCAAGCAGACCATTCTCGAAAAGAGAATGGAGCGTGAAGAAAAGCGGGTAAACGATATCTACAAGGCCCGTCACGAGTGGATTAACGACGGTCTAAGAACCTCGAAACAGCCGTTCGTCCGCATCACTGCCGTATTCATTCCAGGAGGGGAGGACTGATGGCCCTCGACCTCGCTGGAATCACGAATCTTGACTTCTACTCCCCTCACTACCTCGACGCCGTGCTCGAATCGGATCTCAAAGCCGTATTCAAGAAATGGAAGGCGGCGAAAGACGAGAAGGGCACAAAGCAGCCGCAGGAGTTGCTGAACAGCTTGTCCAACGCCTATTTCCAGGCGCTCGGACAGGCCGAAGGCGAGCGCGACCCGATACGCCGATGGGAGCTCGCCAGAGAGTTCCATGTTTCCCTCCTGGAGGCACTTGGTTATCCCTATAAGCCAGAGGCGGCGTTGCTCGAGGACAATACTAGCTGCCCCTTGGTGCTTTCGCTTGAGCGGGATGGTAATCCGTACTTATGGGTGTTGGATGCGCCGTTTGTCGGCGATGAAGATGATGATCCTTTAGATGCAACGCCGTATATGGAGCAGCTGCCTTCCAAGAATCAAGATGACCTGCTGCCGAAAAATGAGAAAAAGCATTATGCATCCTGGCGCAATATCCTGGACGTTCAAATATTCCACGGTGACAACGCGCCGCGCTGGGTTTTATTCTTGGCCGGAAGCGAAGTTCTGCTTACTGAACGTACTAAATGGCCTCAAGGGCGCTATTTACGTTTCGAGTTGACTGAAATCTTTAGCCGCCGTCAGACGGCTACGCTCAAAGCCATGGCTGGATTACTGCACAAGGACTCTGTTTCACCTGATGCAGGGATTTGTCTGCATGACACGCTTGACGAGAACTCCCACAAACATGCCTACGCGGTCTCGACTGACCTCAAATACGGCGTCCGTCGGGCTGTAGAGCTCTTGGGCAACGAGGCTGTCTGGTACCGCCGAGAAGTTCAAAAACAGGCCGTGTTCGATGAAGATTCTTTCCCGCCCGATGAGCTGACATCTGAGTGTCTGGCCTTCCTCTACCGCATGCTGTTTCTGTTCTACATCGAAGCACGCGGCGGCGAACTTGGCATTGTCCCTATGGACGCCGAAGTGTACCGGGAAGGTTACAGTCTCGAGACCCTGCGAAATCTCGAGGTTGTACCATTGACGACCGAAAAAGCCCGCAACGGTTATTACATCCACGATAGCCTTCGTACTCTGTTTCGAATCATCAACGAGGGCTATCCCAATAATCTAAGCTCAGCGGGCGAACTCAATCTCGAGGACAGCTACCACGATTCAATGCGCATCAGCGCGATGAACAGTCCGCTGTTTGACGTTGATCGTCTACAGATTATCAAGAACGTCCGCTTCCGCAACATCGTCATGCAGGAGGTCCTCCAACTCCTTTCGCTCTCGTCAGAAAAGAAACGTAAATCCCGCGGTCGCATTTCCTACTCCCAACTAGGTATAAATCAACTTGGCGCCGTTTACGAAAGTATTCTGTCATACACTGGTTTCTTTGCTCATGAAGACCTCTATGAAGTAGCAGCCGAGAAAGACTGCAAGTCTCTATCTGGTAAACCACCAGCTCAACGAGAAGCACTGAAAACCTATTTCGTCCCGGCAAGCAAAATCGGCGAATACAAGGACGCAGAAATTGTTAAGGACGCTAACGAGCGAAGAATCGCCCACAAGAAGGGTGCCTTCATCTTCCGTCTCGCCGGCCGCAACCGCGAGAAGTCGGCCAGCTATTACACTCCGGAAGTTCTGACCCATTGCCTTGTCAAGTACGCTCTCAAAGAGCTGCTCTGGGAGGACGCAGAAGAAGGCCAAAAGCCCCAGCGCAAGAAGACCGCCGAAGAGATTTTGGCCCTCACGGTCTGCGAGCCCGCCATGGGCTCGAGCGCTTTCCTCATCGAGGCCGTTGACCAGCTGGCCGACGCCTACCTCGACGCCCGGCAGGAAGAAGTGAAGGCGAGGGGAGGCGAGACCATCCATCCCGAGGACTACCAGCGCGAGAAGCGCCGAGTGAAGGCCCGCCTCGCCACCAACAACTGCTACGGCGTGGACCTGAATCCCACAGCCGTCGAGCTCGCCAAAGTTTCCCTGTGGCTCGCCACTCTGCACGAGGAGGGCAAGTGCCCCTGGTTCGGCCTACGCCTCGCCACCGGGAACAGCCTGGTGGGTGCCCGCCGCGAGGTCTTCAAGACGGCCGACGTTACGCGCAAAGGCACGAAGGACAACCCCAACTGGCTCAGCCTCGTACCCGAGCCCGCCCCGCTCCACCACGGAGACGACGCCCCGCCCCCGGACGAGATTGACTGGGCGAACTGGACCGTGCCCCCGCGTCCCAAGGGCACCATCTACCACTTCCTGCTCCCAGCAGAGGGTATGGCGGCCTTCGATAAAGACAAGGTTATTAAGCAGCTTGCGCCCGAGTCCGCGAAGCGCATCAATGAGTGGCGCAAGAAGTTCTGCAAGCCCTTTAACAAGAAGGACGCGGATCGCCTCGAGCAGATCTCCGATGCGGTGGACCGACTCTTCGTCCAGGTAGTGCGCGAACGGGTGCTGGCCACCCAGGAGACGAGCGACCGCATTCCTGTCTGGGGCGAGCCGCAATCACTTGAAGAGGGCGCTCAGCAGGTCGATCTCCTTGTGCGCGATCAGGAGGCGGTGGCGGCGTCGCTCGAAGATGGAAGTTCCGCGTTAAAGCTTGCGATGGATGCCTGGTGCGCACTGTGGTTCTGGCCGATCGAGGAGGCGGGGCTGCTGCCGGATCGGGCGACGTGGCTCGCGCAGATGGAGCTGATTCTGAAGGGGCAGATTACACATGAAGAGGTGTGGCAGCAGCAGGGCCTGTTCGCGGAGCTGTCGTTGATTCCTAGGAGCGGGCCTTCGACGAAAAAAACGCATGCGGCGGAACTTGCGCCGCAACAAGAAGTTGGTGCCGACCGTCTGAAGAGGCTTCAGGAATTATCCGAAGCCTTTCGCCTGCGCCGTGCCAACTATTTTGACGAGTGCGGGCTAGCCGACATCGAAACCGTGCTCGCAGGGGACGCTAGCCTACGCTCTGCGCAAGCCAGTGCCGATCGCCTCTGCTTCCACCATTGGGCTCTGAGTTTTGCAGAGGTATTTGCAAGACGAGGTGGATTCGATTTAATCCTCGGCAACCCGCCTTGGGTAAGAGTGTCGTTCGATGAAACGGGTGTTTTGTCTGACTTTGATCCCAACGTTGCAATACGCGGGTTGAGTGCAACCGCAGTGTCGCTTCGACGCGATAGGATCCTGGATCAGGGTGAAGCGAAGAGTATTTTTCTTGATGAAATGCAAGATCAACTTGGAGCGCAGAGTTTTCTAGGCGACCTGCAGAACTTTGTCCATTTAGTTGGTATTAAATCCAATCTTTATAAGGCGTTTATTTGCCAGGGCTGGCGATACGGCGGCGCACATGGACTATCCGCTTTTCTCCACCCAGAAGGGCTATTTGAGGACTCGCAGGGTGGCAGGTTTCGAGAACAAGTTTACCGACGACTCACCTTGCATGCCCAGTTCGCAAACGAACTTAAATTATTTCCAGAAATCGGAAATCGGAACAAGTTCAGCATAAATAGCTATAGGTCTTCTTTACAAGACGGTGCGCGATTTGTGAACGTTTCAAATCTGTACCACCCCTCAACGCTTGATGCGTGTTGGTCTCATGATGGGCATGGCCCAGTGCCCAGAATTAAATCCGATGACGGTAATTGGGAACTCAGTGGTCACAAAAATCGGATTATTGCGGTTGACCGGTCTGCGCTGCAAATTTTTGCAACACTTTTTGATGAACTGGGAACGCTTTGGTGTGAGGCAAGATTACCCGTTGTTCATAGTCGGGAAATTGGCGAAATTTTGAGTCGGTTCGCAAGCCCACATCCTACGCCGAAAGATCTGGGTAATGAGTGCTTCACAACGTACATGTTCGACGAAACAGCATCACAAAGAGCAGGAATCCTAGAAAAGAAAACGAAGTATCCTGTGTCGATATCCGGCCTGACATTACAAGGGCCCCACTTCTATGTCGCAACTCCATTGAATAAGACTCCAAACGAAGTGTGTGAGACTCACCGTGCTTACACTTCGATAGATTTAGTCGGTATTTCGGCTAGTTACATACCCCGTACAAACCTCAATCATCAATTGCAGGGTTTGCAGTTCGAAAAGCAGGTTCCTTCTTGGCAGGGGCGTCCCTCAACCCGGTTTTTTCGGCATATCAGTCGCAGGAGATGTGACCCACCAAACGAACGCACTCTGATATCAGCAATCATTCCACCTGGCCCATCACATACTCACTTAACCGTTTCGCTAGGTATGTCTTCGCTTACGGAGCTCGTCAAGTTCGCTGGGATGACTGCCAGTGTTCCATTGGATTTCTTGGTCAAAACATCAGGTACCGGTGATGTACTGGCCAGCTCGCTGATTCGAATGCCATTGCCCGAGTTTGACTTGATGGCACCAACGTTCCTGCTTCGGGTGCTGCTCCTGAATTGTCTAACTGAGAATTACTCGGAGCTCTGGAACGAGGTTTGGACGGCGGAGATGGCCCAAGACGGATTTATCACAAGTGACAGACGTTGTCCCCAATTCTTTGGACGCACAGCAGTTTGGGGACCGTCGACGCCGCTCCGCACTGATTTAGAGCGCCGCTTAGCTATGCTTGAAATAGACGTGCTTTCGTCGCTTGCGCTTGGGCTCTCACTTGATGACCTCTTGACCATGTATAACGTGCAGTTTCCTGTAATGCGACAATATGACGGTACTCGAAAGCATGATCAGTGTGGTCGCCTTGTTCCGATGTCGTCGACCGCCGGAGGCTCTCCTGCCGTTAATCTCGTCAAGCTGGCAGCCACCTTCAAGGAGCAAGTCGGATTCGATATTCACACGGAATACCATCCCGATGGATCGAATACGAAAGAACTTCGAAAGCAGAAAATTCGACTCGGCAAGAAGGAAGCGGATGTGCTCGGCGTATCCGAGCGCTGCACCATGGCTGACCTCCTGGTGGAAACCAATGTCCGCTGGAACGATGATGACCACCCAGAAGGCCGTCCCGTGTGCCTCGTCGGCCTGCGCTACACCGACCCCGGCCTTGAGCCCCGCATGGAGCGTGTCTACCCCACCCCCTGGACCCGCTGTGACCGCGAGGCCGACTACCGCCAGGCCTGGGCTGTATTCGAGCGCCGGCTGGGCAAGAAGATGCCCGAGGGTACACCACTGTGATCCCATCCGTCGTGGCCAAACAGGTTCGTGAAACGGTCCTTGATTATCTCCAGACGACCTTCGCCCTGGCGGATAAAGAACTTGAGCTGGCCCTGCTTAACTTCCTGGAACGTCGTGACGGCTTATTCAAAGGGCCATACATAGACATCCGACTACCGTTTCGCAAGCGCGATAGTGGCGAGCGGATACCCCTAGATATCAAACCTGATTTCGAGCCCTACAAGCACCAGGTTAAGGCATTCCAGCGGCTTTATTCGAAGGACGGACATCAACCACAGCATACGCTGGTAACGACTGGAACGGGCTCCGGTAAGACTGAGTGTTTTCTATACCCGATCCTGGATCACTGCTGGCGCAATAAGGACAAGCCTGGAGTCAAGGCCATCATCCTGTATCCGATGAATGCTTTGGCAACGGATCAGGCCGGTCGCCTCGCGGAAATGCTGTGGAACGACGAGCGCTTGAAGGGTGAGGTATCGGCCGGGCTGTATGTGGGAGGCAAGGGCCGGCATGCTGTGGCCGATGAAAAGCATCTGATTGACCAGCGCGATGTACTCAGAGATTCACCGCCAGACATATTGCTAACCAACTATAAAATGCTCGACTTCCTTCTGCTTCGGCCAGAGGATCGCAAGCTTTGGCTGCACACTGAAACCGATACACTTCGCTACCTCGTTTTGGATGAGCTGCATACCTACGACGGGGCGCAAGGGAGTGACGTCGCCTGTCTGCTGCGCCGTCTTAAGAATCGGCTTAAGGTCGAACCTGGAAGCCTGTGTTGTGTAGGTACGTCAGCCACAATCGGTGATGCAGATGAACGGAGCGCGACGGCACTCACCAGTTTTGCGAGTAAGGTCTTTGATGGGCTGTTTACCGAAGAGAGTCTGATCACGGAGTCACGCCAGACGCCGCGCGAGACCCTTGGTGATGATTGGGTTGACCACGAGCCACCGTTTTCAGCGTCGTTGGAAGCACTCGATCCCGACAAGTACGCCGAACCGCAGCACTGGATTGAGCGCCAGGCGGCCCTATGGCTGGGCATAGAGAATAGCGTTGATCCACTTGCGGTGGGCGACGCGCTCAAATCGAGTCAATTTCTTCGCCAATTGCTTAAAGTACTTGACGGCGGTCCGCAAGGGCTGGAGGAGATCGATTCCAGACTGTGTGGCCGTGATCCCGAATGGCGAGCTGTGGAGAGCAGCGAACAGCGACTTCATCTACTCAACTCGTTTATTGGGCTTATTTCTTATGGCAAGAGTAGAGATGGCGCGCGGGAGATTCCATTCCTAACGGTGCAGGTGCAACTCTGGCTGCGGGAGCTCCGGCATCTGGTCAAAAAGGTTGCCACTCCAACCGAGAAACCATCGTTTGCCTGGGCCAGCGATAATCTATATGCAGGTGAACAAAAGTCTCGTTGGCTGCCGATTGCATATTGTAGAGAGTGCGGCCAGAGTGGCTTCGCGTCAATGATGCGGACCAATGAGGCGGTATTGCAGGAAGACCTGTCTGAAATTGGCAAGGCGTGGCTACATCGGAGCCCATCTGCACAGTACATCAGGGTCGGTAAGCAGTCCGACGATCTCTTTCCCAATTTTATTGATCCGCAATCGCTAGAGGTTGGATCAGCGCCCTCCGCCGAGACGCTTGAAGGTCAGGTTATCGAGTGCGTCCCAGCCCTGGTGACAGCTGAGCTTTCGTCTCAGATGCCACCGAGAGCTTTGACGCGGTGCCCCGATTGTGGTGGAGACCAGTGTTTGTCGATGCTAGGTTCACGCGCCCCGAGCCTTTTAAGTGTTGTCATTAGTGATATTTTCACGAGTGCGTATAACGCCGATAAGAAATTGTTGGCATTTACTGACTCGGTGCAAGACGCATCGCACCGTGCGGGATTCTTTGGCGCACGAACCTATCGATTCAACCTCCGCACGGCAATACAGGGTTTGTTGGAGCCCGATCGCCAACCGGTTCCATTGTCCAGCTACGCAGCACAGATGTTCGATCACTGGGATCAGCAGGCCTCTACTACAAAAGACCGTTTGATTTCAACGTTGATGCCGCCAGATCTACGCGAATACCCCAAGTATCAGGCTCTACTGAGTTCAGGCGGTCGCGGCAGTCACAAACGGCTGCAGGAAGACCTGATCGACCGGCTTGGCTGGGAAATTACAATGGAATACGGTCTGCGCAGCCGGGTGGGCCGTACGCTTGAGTCGACGCGCTGCTCTACACTGCAGTTTGACGACGGCGCTTTGGATGATGCAACGGGGCGCCTCATGCTTGAGCTCAATGAGGACTCACCACTGGAGAGCAGAAGCGGAGGCTTTCAGCAAGACGAGATACGGCATTTTTTGAGCGGACTTTTGAATCGGACGCGGGTGAGAGGGGGCATAGTCCATCCCTTTCTTGATTCCTATATTAGGAATGCTGGTAATCCCTGGCATTTGCGCAAATCTCGACAACCATTGCTATCGCCCTTCGGTAGACACAGCGTGTATCCACGATTCTTAACAGACTATGTACCCGGCCAGGGGAGTACAGGTACGACGTTTGATTCAATCGTCGCCCCCACAACGAGCCGAACCTGGCCTAGAGATTGGGTCGAACGCTGTTTCGGTGTGCCGGTCAATGACTCGGGTACCAATAATCTGTATAGCATCGTGATGACGGCATTGACGTCAGCCGGCATCTTGAAGGAGTTTGATGCACACCCGAAATCAAGGGTGTGGGGTATCGACCCTGCGGTCCTTCAAGTAACGCATTACACCTCGATCGTAGCGTGCACTAAATGTGGCACCGAAATTGTTATTCCCACTGGTGCGGCAAAGCACTGGGAAGGCAATATCTGCACGATGTACCGCTGCGGCGGCGAGTTCTTGTTGGTAGATCGACGGACCGACTCGTACTACAGCCGAATTTTTAGAAGCGGCAAGTTACATCGTATTTTTGCGGAAGAACACACAGGCCTACTAAGAAGGGAGGATCGCGAAGATATTGAGGAAGCGTTTCGTATGCAGGAGCGACCCAATGGCCCCAACCTGTTGGTCGCCACGCCGACACTCGAAATGGGTATTGATATCGGTGACCTGTCGGCGCTCGTTTTGTGCGCTGTGCCACCAACAACCGCGAATTATATCCAGCGGGTCGGTCGCGCGGGTCGGAAGACCGGCAATGCGCTATGCCTGACGCTGGTCAATGCCAGACCTCACGATCTTTATTTTAATGAAGCGCCCGAGGAAATGATGAGTGGTGCCGTTGTGCCGCCGGGGTGTTTTCTCGATACGCCAGAGATGCTAAAACGTCAGATGGTTGCCCACGGCATGGACGCCTGGTCGCGAGAAGACGGGGACGCCTTATCCATACCACCACAGGTGCGTTATATAAAACATGCTGACGAACCGGCCAAATTCCCGGGCCGCTTCCTTCACTACTATCAGCAGAATCGCACTGAGTTGACACAATCCTTTCTGCAGCGTTTCACTGAAGAACTCAGCCCAGAAAACCAAAAGCTTCTTGCGGAATTTGGGAATAGTGACGCGGTGTCAGATCATGTGAAATCTGCCTTTGATCGAGTCCGAGCTGAACGTACCGAGCTGACAAGTACTCGCAAGCGTATAAGCAGTCAGATAAAAAGTATTGAAAACAACCCCGATGACGTAGAGAACGCAGACGAACAAATCCAGGACCTCAAGTTCGCGCGGGGTGTGATTGGCCGGTTGATTGAAGAACAAGGCGCAAAGTACCCTTTAAACGTACTGACAGACGAGGGTGTGCTGCCGAATTACGCGTTTCCCGAGGCCGGTGTGACCCTGGATTCAGTCATCCGCGACGACAAGGACAATGGCCAACGGGAGTTCAATAGTCGGGAGTTCATTCGGCCAGCAAGTAGCGCACTTCGAGAGCTGGCACCGTTCAATATGTTTTACGCCGAAGGCCGCAAGGTCCAGATAGATGAAATCGATATAGGCAGTGCCGCCAGGCCTTTGACCGAGCGCTGGAGATTATGCGCGGAGTGTAGCTACGCAGAGCGAGTCACGGAAGGTTCTAAAGTTGCTACAGCGTGCCCTCGGTGTGGGGATGTAACAACCTGGTCAGACGCAGGTCAGCTTCGCACCATGGTTAATTTCCGACGTTCGCGCTCATTGGCAACGCGTCTGGAGGCGTCAACTGTCGATGATAGTGATGATCGAGAGGAGGAGTTCTACAAAACCTCGGATCTGATCGATGTTGCTCCGGAGAACTGTAACGGTGCCCGCTTAATTAGCGATCTACCGTTTGGCTATGAATTGCTCAAAGGACTCACTTTGCGGGAGGTAAATTTCGGTCGTGAGTTCGACGGCGGTGGACAGAATTTTCGCGTCAGTGGCATGCCAATAGGCGATCGGGGTTTTGATGTCTGCATGGACTGCGGAAAAGTAAAAGTGTCCAGCGGGGAAATTGCGCACGCCCCATATTGCAAGTCGAGACGTACAAAGCAAGAACCCAAAGTCGAATCGGTATACCTTTACAGGCAAGTACAGTCTGAAGCTATTCGGGTATTGATGCCATTTGCGGACGTCAGTCTGGACGAGAGACGAGCGTCTTTCAAGGCAGCCTTGGAGCTGGGTTTTCGCCGCCATTTCCAAGGCGACCCGGTCCATCTTCAGATTAAGGAGGCACGGGAGCCCGTTGCCGGTGGCGGGTATCGCCAATTCCTGGTGATATTCGATGCTGTGCCCGGTGGCACGGGGTATTTATCTGAGCTGTGGCGTTCTGCCAATTTTATGGACGTGCTACGGCTGTCACTGACATCCCTTCAGTCCTGCGCATGCCAGAAGGACGAGCACAGAGACGGGTGCTATCGCTGCTTGTATGCTTATCAGAGACAAAGAGAGCTCGCGTTGATCTCAAGCCGAGAAGCGCAGGCCACTCTAACGCAGATATTGAACAAGGCCGGCGAGCTGCAAGACATCCAGACCTTGTCAGAAGTCTCTCTCGACAATCGTCTTGAAAGCGAGCTCGAAGACAAGTTCATTGCCGCTTTGGCGGCTCGAGCTGGACATAGAAAAGACTGCGCGTGGCGCGAAGTGGTAAAGAGCGGAGAAGTACGCTGGCATCTGACTTTGAATGGCCGCGAGTGGCAAATCCAATCCCAGGCGTTACTTGGAGCCAAAGAGGGCGTTATCGTCAGCAGTAAACCGGATTTTCTGTTTAAACGTGTAGATGGAGGACCCAGCGAGAAGCCAATTGCGGTCTTTTGTGACGGGTTCGCCTTTCATGGCTGTCCCGGACAAACCGAGGGTAGAATCTGGGATGACGTTGTTAAACGACGATCAATCGTCGAATCGGGCAAGTACCATATGTGGTCGGTTGCCTGGAAAGATGTTGAGCTGTTTGAGACGGGTAAGGGTAAAGCGCAGACCGTATTCGAAGGTGCTACAAATCGACAAGTTAATAAGCTTGCTGCTACGGCGAAGCTAGCATTACCGCCAGAGATTGGGAAGACGAGTAATATGGAAATGCTATGGCACTTCCTCACCAATCCCCATTCAGATCAATGGAGTCTACTTGCTAATGTATGGACTGTTGGGTGGCTTGCATCCGGACCGATGATGGATCCTCAAACGATTGACACAATTCAGGAACAGCTACAGCGAGAAGAGGTTTTGCAGGCGCCGGAATCGATTACACCAGCATCCGTCATGGGAATACGACTTGGCCGGGTTGATTGGGGCGATTACCTGCAAATTCTAATGTCATGCCTGGCGAAAGATTTGCAGTCAGGTAGTATCGATGCAGCATCGGTCGTACTGAGACTCGATGACTCCACTCACAATCGCGAGGCAAACGAGTTTGAAGCGTCTTGGCGGTCTTTCCTGCATGCATGGAATCTGCTTCAATTCAGAGGCGATTTAGAGGTTCAGACTTCTGAAAGGATCCGATTTGGGGATGACGTTGAATACGCCGACGCTGAAATACTAGGCGCAGGCGATATAGCAGCTTCCGAATATGCATGCGCTGACGCGGAATTATCAGAGCTTCTCGAATATTCGCCAGAATCAGTAAAGCCGTTCCTTCAATACCTTGCAGAAGAAGGTCTCAAATTGCCGACTATAGATTATGAACTGGATATAGGTAGCGGCCGTTGTGGACCAGAGCCAGAGCTCGCTTGGCCGGACCTAAAGATCGCAGTGCTTGCTGAAAATCAGATTGAGGATGCCGGCGAATTTGAAACACAGGGCTGGATGGTTTTCAGTCACCCGATTGTCAATGATGCTATCGCAAATGAAATACGGCTTCGACACGCTGAAGCCGCCCAAGAGGGCTAAAAATGCAACCTAAAATTGCTGTCGCTAAATCTTTTCTTGAATCATTTGCCAAGCTGCCGGGGCAGGAACAGAAGCGCGCCCGAGAGTTCATCGAGAAATTCCAGGAGAATCCTACCGCCCCAGGGCTAAATTTTGAGCGAATGAACGGGGCGAAAGACGACAAAGTTCGTAGTCTTCGTGTTAGCCAGGCCTATCGTGCGATTGTCGTGCATCCACCAAAGGGTGACGTTTATCTATGTGTTTGGGTCGATAAACATGACGACGCATATGATTGGGCGCAGAATAAGCGATTTGAAGTCAATCCGAACTCTGGTGTACTACAGTACTACGATACCGCAGCGGTCGAGGATGTTCAGCCATCAATTGATGCAAAGGCAGAGGCCGCTGATTTTCAGAAACATCTGTTCGAGGGGCATGACGACGAGGAGTTATTGCTTGCTGGTATTCCCCAGCCGTTGCTGACGTCAGTCAGAGATTTAATCACGGAGACTGATTTAGACGCGTTAGCGCCGCATCTGCCTGAAGATGCATCGGAGATGCTCTACTTACTAGCGTCGGGTTACTCACTAATGGAGGCAATCGAGGAGGCAGATCGTGCTCAGAAGGCCGCTGACGATGTAGATGTTGACGATTTCTCCAAAGCACTGACCCACGCTGGATCGCAACGCGCATTCAAGATTGTCGAAGGTGAAGATGAGCTTGAGGAGATGTTAAACGCACCGCTCGAGCAGTGGCGTGTATTCCTACATCCAACTCAGCGAAAGCTTGTCAGAATAAAATCTAACGGGCCGGTCCGTGTGCTTGGTGGTGCCGGTACAGGCAAGACCGTTGTGTTGATGCATCGAGCAAAACACCTCCTGGATAGCGTGTTTACTGAGGATACAGACCGAATACTGGTAACGACTTATACACGGAATCTTGCCTTGGATATTGAGGCTAGTCTGAAAACGCTATGTGGGCGAGATACTGCCCGACTCGACATCATCAATTTGCACGGATGGGCCAAGCGCTTTATGTCCTCGCAGGGCCATTCGTTTAGACTGATCAATGAATTTCAGAAAAAGAAACTGATGCAGGACAGTGTAAACCAGGCCGATTGCTTGGAGCTCGATATTGCTTTCTTTTTAGAGGAATGGGATAACGTTGTTCAAAGCAACGATGTGGATTCCAAAGACGGCTATCTTACAGTCCGCAGGGTAGGACGGGGTACTCCTCTTAGTCGTAAGCAGCGAGCTCAGGTATGGGAGGTTTTTGAGCTATATCGCGAGTTTCTCAACAACGAGCATAAAGTCGAGTGGGCAGACTTAATAAGGGAAACGCGCTTGTTTATCGGTAAACAAGGTCTGCAGCTTCCTTACCGAGCTGTATTGTCCGATGAGGTGCAGGATTTTACTGCCGGTGACCTTAGATTGTTACGCGCAATTGCTCCAGAAGGCGAAGATACCATGTTCGTTGTCGGTGACGGGCATCAGCGAATTTACGGAACGCCGGTTGTTCTTGGCCGTTGTGGAATCGAAATTCGTGGTCGCTCAAAACGATTAAAGCTCAACTACCGGACCACTGAGCAGATTGGCATGCGTGCTATCGCCATCCTGGAAGGTCTCAAGATCGACGATTTAGACGGTGGCATCGATACCCTAAAGGGCTATTCGGCGTTGCGGTCGGGTCCGACACCTATGGATAAATGCTTCGGGTCCGAAGCAGATGAAAGCGAGTTCATCGTGCGAACGATCAAGGCTTGGATTGATGGTGGTACTCCCCCTGAATCTATTTGTATTTCTTCAAGGACACACAGCCAGATCGACAATCGATACTCACAGATTCTGGAAAATTCGGGGATCGAGTGCGTAAAAATTGAACGCGATCCGGAGTCGGAGGCTAGGAAATCTGGCGTCAGGTTAGCAACGATGCATCGAATGAAGGGCCTGGAATTTTCTCGAGTGATACTGGCCGGTGTCCAGAAAGACAAAATGCCGCTGGAGGCCGGGGACTATGCAGACCATGCCAGCCTCGAAGATCACGAGCTGCGGGAGCGCTGTTTGTTCTATGTAGCCTGTACCCGGGCTAGAGACGAACTTGTTATTAGTGGATATGGTCAACCATCGCCATTTTTAGAATAGCTTAAAATGATTTATCGTTTTGCAACTACAACTTCGGGGACTGATGGTCGCATGCATTGACGGCGAACATTGCCATACAGCCACAGCCAAAACTCCCAATCCAGCGATAACCGCTCCACTGGTAGCTACCTCTCCAGGAACATCAAATGTTGGGTCCGCGGAAATATAGGGATTAAAACGGACATACTTTGGCTATAACTAGTTCAATTATTTGAATTCGTAGGGCTTGTCGGCTGCACAGGCCGGGCATTCGTTAGGGCGCCACATCGACAATATTAGCGCTAATAACGGGCGGCTTTCGGCATAATCCGTAGAAATCATATTAGTACGGATTGTGCTGAACGACAGCCATGTGACATAACCGGCCGGTCGCGGAGTAGAATGGCGATCGACGGCATGTGACCCAAAACAGACGGCCAGCAGTACCTTGTTTATTTCCCCCTAAAGCCGTCGTTGAGCCCGCCGCGTTTTGAGAAATCTACAGTCTTTAGTGGCCCTATTTCGACTAGACAGTTCGTAGGCAAGTCTCAGCGTTTCGATAGACAACCGCAGCGCCGGGATATACCATCAAAACGATAAAAATTTCCAATTAACGTTTTCTTACGACGGAAAACTTAGGCGGCGGATTCAAATCCGAAGTGCATCACAGCTTAAGCTGCAAGCGCAGCCCTATGTTCGTTCATTAACTGGCTTGGGGTTTTGAAATCCAG
>RCMY010003927.1_pt1 | contig 18949 bp, 15 predicted proteins | sample 2041341 | NCBI WGS metagenome assembly RCMY01 (sample SAMN09708234, study PRJNA481090) | Marine sediment metagenome, whole genome shotgun sequencing project. | reverse complement strand
GGATTTGGTGAAATAGAGGTAGCCAAAGGTTGGTTCATTTGCGTAGATAAAAACAACGGAAGTTTTTCGTGACCGATACCAAAGGCGCCGGAAACAAAAAAACTGTCCGTATCACCATCCAAATTCAAATAAAATACTTGCGGGAAAAGGCTGCAATACAGTTTATCGGACAAGCCCAGTTTCGTAATATTCCCGACCAGCGAAATAAAGTGCATTTGTTTTAGCGAACCCTTATCAAAGCCCCGACCCACAAAAACGGCCGACCCAAGACTGAATTTTTTGGAAAACTTATAAGTGGGTATAACCTCAAAGACCAGATACCGCTCCGCTTTTGTGATGGTTTTTAAAATACCATTCTCAATGACTTCGGGATAGCTATGCGATATGCTCCAGACTGCTGCCACTTTTATATCCAATTTCTTCTTACCCAAAATGCGATATCGAAAGCAGCTACTAAAAAACCAAGGTACGCCGTCCGTTGCATAGGCAATCTCGGGGTCAAAGCTGAACCTGTTTTTCCGCAGTGAAAAAAATCCCATGATTGCCGGTTTCCCCAAAGAAAAGGCAGGTACTGGGGAGATTCCGTTGGTGTTTAGGCCAATGGTGCCGGAAAATTTGAATCCATTAGTTTTTACATCTCTCGTCTCTTGAGCCAACACGCACAAGTGGAAGTGCAGAAAACATAGGAATAAAAACCGTTTTAATACCATTACCATAAGATTATTTCTACAAATACATTTGCTGCATTTAATCCTTGCAAAAATTCATTTGACCGGCACAATATTCTGGTTGATATGAAAGAAATTGGTGGGGTCATATTTCCTTTTTATTTGAGCCAATCGTTCATAATTACCTTTATATGCAGATTTTATGCGTTCCTGTCCTTCCTGCATCATAAAGTTGACGTAGGTGCCACCGGCAGCATGGGGTTTCATACCCTCGTAATAGTCTTTGCACCATTTAGTAATCTTGTCGGCATCAGCAGGTTCTGGAGAAACCCCCACGATTACCTGCGCCCATCGTGCCCCGCGATTGGCCCAGGCGGTATCTTCTTGAGATACTTCATGGACTTTTCCATCGATAGGATAGAGGTGCATGGTCGAACGTACCGAGGGTGTATTGGATCCATGTTTTATGTTTTCTTGGATGCACCCTTCCGTAAGCTCGTTTATGTAATGCCCTTTCCAATACCATTGCATTCCTGGAGGATAAAGCCCGTCAAAAAGACTATTTAAGGCGGGCATCGGCATTTCACCTACAAAATCAAGTATGGGAGGGCCGAATTCTCGAATGGGCTTGAACACTTCTTCCGCTTGTTCCATTGGCCCGGTGTAGCACCACACTATACCGCAAACCCTTTTCATATGTAAATGTTCTGGAAACGGGTCGCCCGGAGGTACGATCAAGAAAGCGAAAAAACCATAGAGGTCGTCTGAGGCGGTTTTGGTGATCTTATCATAGAATTTCATGGCCTCTTCCGCTTTTTCGATAGGCCAGAACATGGGTCCGCCATAGATATTTTTTATGGGAATCAAGTTGAAGGTAAAGGACACCACAATCCCAAAGTTGCCTCCACCACCACGAAGTGCCCAGAAAAGGTCGGCATTTTCATCCTCATGTGCGGTAACCAATTCACCTGTGGCAAGTACCACTTCGGCTTCCAAAAGATTGTCTATCGTCAATCCGCCTTTACGGCTTAAATAGCCCATTCCGCCACCCAAGGTCAGACCTGCCAATCCAGTTGTTCCTATGATGCCGCTGGGTAGGGCAAGGCCGTATTCATGCGTAGCTTTATCTACTTCGGCCAAGGTTCTACCTGGCTGTATTTTAGCGGTTTTTTTCTCCGCATTTATTTCGATGGCCTTCATTTCAGAAAGGTCAATGACAAGACCACCGTCGACCAAAGCTAGTCCCGCCCCATTATGACCACCGCTTCTTATGGACACTTCCAAATTATTCTCCCTACCAAAGTTTACGGCCTGGATTACATCGTCCGTATCCTTGCATTTGAATATAATTTCGGGATGCTTGTCGATCATGGCGTTGTAAATTTTACGTGCCTCGTCGTAGTTGTCGTCTTGGGGCAAGATAACTTCGCCCTTTGTTCTGTTCTTGAGTTCCTTGATTTGAGTTTTCATAAAGGTGTATTTACATGTTTTATTTGCTATCGATTGTTGAAGTTTTAAATTGTTTTGGCATTAGACCTGTTTCAGGTTATCGACCCAGCTACCTTAAAGCTGACGGGTATCCTTTATCTTGTGTAATTCATTCGAGGGTTAAAATAATAGGTACCGAACAAATGGAGGAGCTCAAAATTTCTGTTGGTAGACGACCGTATCCGTATTATAGTCATAAAGTTAAGATACAAACAAGCATTAAAATGTAACTTCTGTCTCAAAGGTTGAAACATTTGAACCATCGATATACTTTTCAGATCAAATTCTGTAACAAATGGTTCTTTTTTAATAATCTGCCATATCCATTTAAGAGGATATGGCAGATTAATATTCCAAAATCGCTATAAAAGGTTGCCCTCCGTATCAATCTTCAATTTCTTTTGAAGATCGCCCTTTGCTATTTTCACCTTATAGACCTTTTTCACCCCATTGTTATAATGGTAGGAAACCAGATAGGCGTTTCCGACCATAGTCCAACCCGGATGTGCTTTATAAACCGAATTTCTTACCGCTGGCGGAAGCTTCAGGTTTTTGTACCTTTCCATGGCGGAACGAATTTTACCTTCACGGTCATAAATTGCGGTGATTCTTCCATTCTTTTTTGAAAATTTAATTTCAAACAATCCCGCATGATTATTAAAGAACGGTGATTCCTTAATATTATATCGCGATGCCTTCCTTTCCATGGTAAAGACCTTTTCAGATATGGTATCTTCTTGTACCTTATCGATATAGTCCAGATTTATTGGAGTTATGGTGACATCCGATAATTTTACTTCTTCCAAACCTGTGTTGGAACTTTGTGAAAACCCTAGGCTGGCAAAACCTATCAATAGTGTGCCGATCATTAACTTTTTCATGATATTGTAATTTTAAAGATTAATACCTAATTATTTGCGCGAGGCAATACTTTCTGTGGGGGGAGTGTGGAGACGGATTATAAACTTAAAACCTGTCTCTCTCAGAAGAGATCAAAAAAACAGTTTATATAGTAAAGTATCCTTTTATTTTATGTCCTGAATTTTATACTATAAAGGTAGACTGAAGATTTTCGGAAAAATGTAAGTTTTGTTTCAAAGGTTGAAACATTTGAACATCGACTGTACTTTTCTGGTCAAATTCTGTAACAAATGGTTCTTTTTTAGTAATCTGCTATATCCATCTAAGCGGATATGGCAGATTACTATTCCAAAAATGCTATAACAGATTGCCTTGTGTATCCATCTTCAATTTCTTTTGAAGATCGCCCTTTGCTATTTTTACCTTATAGACCTTTTTCACCCCATTGTTATAATGGTAGGAAACCAGATAGGCGTTTCCGACCATAGTCCAATCCGGATGCGCCCTGTAAACCGAATTTCTTACTGCTGGCGGAAGCATAAGGTCTTTGTACCTTTCCATGGTAGAACGAATTTTACCTTCACGGTCATAAACTGCGATGATTCTTCCATTCTTTTTTGAAAATTTAATTTTAAACAATCCCGCATGATTATTAAAGAACGGCGATTCCTTAATATTATACCGCGATGCTTTCTTTTCCATGGTAAAGACCTTTTCGGATACGTCATCTTCGCGTACCTTATCGATATAGTCCAGATTTAAAGGGGTTATGGTAACATCCGATAATTTTACTTCTTCCAAACCTGCGTTGGAACTTTGTGAAAATCCTAGACTGGCAAGGCCTAAAAACAACATGCCGATCACTAACTTTTTCATGATATTATAATTTTAAGGATTAATACTCTACTTAGCTTTCTCTTCTTTAGGCCGTTCTTTCAAAAAGCCACAATTTTTTCCTTATTTTTTATAAGGTCGAGGCAATTTATATTCAAGCCCATTCCCTGTGTTCTTCGATTTCTACATATATTTGATTGTGAATAAATTAGGCTTCAGAACGAAGTTTAATTTTCAATCGTTTACCTTTAGTTTGGGTAAAAACCATAAAGGTTAACATTGACCTGAAAAAAAGTTCTACATGGATAACCAAGCGGTCGAAGACCTGAGATCGGACGATAGGCTTAAGCTTAAGGCCTTATACAATCAATACCGGGCAGAATTTTTGGGCTTTGGCAAAAGGTACAAGTTGGATCAGGAAGCCTTGGCGGATGTATACCAAGAGGCTTTTTTGGCCTTGCGAAAACAAGCAATTAAAGGAAGGCTCGATAGTGTAAACAGTAGTATGAAGACCTATCTTTTTGGTATAGGCAAGTACAAGATATTTGATGCGCTTAAAGAAAAAAATCGAAACGTGCAGCTCGAACCAGATCTTCACCTAGCGGGAGAAGAAATCGGGGAAATTGAATTGGAACATTCCCCACCCTTGACCCAGGAACAATTTTTACTGCGTAAATATTTTAAGGAATTGGGAGAAAAATGCAGACAGGTGTTAACTTTATTCTATTATAGGGGACTAAGTATTAAAGAGATTGCCGAAATAGCGGGATATGACAATACCAATGTCGTGAAAGCCCATAAATCCCGCTGCCTAAAGACCCTCAAGCTAAAAATAAATAGTTAGACCATGGAACGAGAAATGTTGTTGGAGAAATATATTCAAGGAGAATTGACCGAAAAAGAGCTGCTGGAATTCGATGCGCTGTTAAATAGCGATGCCGATTTTAAAGGGGAAGTAGAATTCCATACCGATCTAAAAAGAGTGGCCGAGGCCGAAGATGATGATGATTTTAGGGAAATATTATCCGATTTTGAAGCTGAGGCTAGAACAGAAAAGCCTATTGAAAGAAGATTCCCGACGAAATGGTTGGTAGCGGCATCCATTGCTTTACTTGCCGGACTTACCTACTTTTTTACCATGGATCTTTCCGTTTCTACCCAAGATCTTTACGCACAAAATTTTGAACCCTACCGCAATGTGGTTCACCCAGTTGTTAGGGGAGAGGATGCCCAGGATAAAAAGACAAAAGCCTTTGCTGCCTATCAAATCGGGAAATACGAAGAGGCCCTGCCCTTATTTACTGAACTTTATACTACCGAAAAAACCCCCTACTACCTCTTTTATAGGGCAAATGCGCTGATCCAATTAAATAGGGCAGCGGAGGCCGTTCCTTTGTTACAGGAACATTTAAAGACCAACGATACCTTGATCAAAAATTCACCATGGTATTTGGCCATGGCCTATTTACAGCTTGATGATAAGGAAAATGCAAAAAAAATGCTGCAAGAGGTCGTTAAAAACGGAGCGTACAAAGTGGACGAAGCCCAAAAGTTATTGGATGCCCTTGAATAATTTTCCCTTAAAAAGCAAGAGCACTAGCACCAATAGGCCCATTGCCAAAAGTACCCAATACCAATACGAAATTGTTACCATAGGGGCATTGTCACCAACGACGATAAAACCTGCCCAGTAATAGGGATGTTTAAGTTCCACTTCCTCGGTGGACCTCAAATAGTCCAGCTTTGCTTTTTGAAGTGCCCTTGATTTGGAATCTCCCCGATCTAGATTTTTATAAAAACCGATCAGAATATCGGTACTGGCCTCATCGGTTACGGGCCATAAGGTAGAGACTACGCTTTTGGCACCGGAATAAAAGAACCCCCTTGCCAAGCTCATGACCCCCTCACCACGTTTTAATGCGCCGTTTGAGGTATTGCAGGCACTGAGCACCACCATATCGGCCTGGTTTCGGGTAGCATATATTTCCTTTAAATACATTTTTGAGTCGCTAAAGGCGATCCAGGGGTTTTCCCCGTCGCCCACATCGGCATGGGTGGCCAAATGCACAATTTTGTATCGACATTCTCAAGAAAATTCGCTTTTGTAGCCTGCCCGTTTATCATGGTCTCCCCGGGATACACATCGGCGATACCGGTAATTTCGTCTTTGCTAAAGTAAAGTTGTGGTAATCCGAGATTACCGAATTGTACTGGGGCAAAACCTACAAAGTCGTTGGCGGGGTTTCTTTCCGTACGTTGCGTGTATTCCAAAAGGGAGGCGGAATAGGCATAGCCTATTTCCACATCCTCGATCAGGTATTTCGGTGCCTTATCATTGTTGACCACTAAAGCTTCAAAGGGAATCCGCTGTAAGGTATAATCGGGAATTATAAGAAGTTGCTTCCCTTTGATTTTACCGTAAATGTTTTCGGGTAGCAACTGCCGGAATACCGAATTTGAAATTTTTTGGAACCTGCCTATATCGGAAATTCCATCGGAGAGGGTTGCAATTAGGGTTTCAACATTCTTGTTTAGCTTAGGGATATCGTTCATTTGAAACAATAAGGTGGTATCGGGCAGGGTCAATAGGCCATAGCCCTGGTTCTCGTTTAGGATATAGTGTAATACAGCTTTCTTCTCTGAAATATAATTTGTTTTTAGCTCACTATAAGAAAGTATGTTCGCCTTCTTTTTGAATTTGGCGTACTGAGGATAGGTTTTTTCAAGAGAGTCTATAAATTTTTCATAATTTGACTTATGAGCCAGAATATTCTGTTTGAGAACAGCAATGGAATCATTGCCAATTTTCCCTGTATTCTGTTCTAGTTTATTCTCCGATAAAAAAATGGCCTGTTTTAAATTAAACTCTTGTTGCGCTTTTTTAGAAGGTATTTGAGCAATCTCCTTTGCCCCTTCGTTGGTGATATCTTCCAGCAATAACAACGCCTTATTTCGTTCCATAAAGTAGAATGCTTCCTTGGGCTTATTTAGAAAGAAACATGTTTCTACGGCTTTTCCATAAAATTCGGAACTCCGCTCACGCCAATAAACTTTGGATTTAAACTCTGTGTTTTCCCTCTTGATGATATCAATCAGTTCATCCGCTTTTTTGAAAGTATCTAATGCATAGCCCAAGTGCCCTTGGTCGTGATAAGATTTATAATAGTGAAGCCACCCCTTTGCCTTTGCAATCAGATAATCCAAGAGATGGAGCTTATCCGCCGCTAAGGTCAGCTCCTCTCTCGTTGGCAAATCGATTATCGCTATAGGTGTAGTTTTGCCCATTATCAAGTTGATGGCTTGTTGGTAATGTCGCATACTTTTGGCAAAATCTTTCTTTTCAATAAAGATGTGGCCTAAGGTTTCATAAGGTCCTGAAAAGCTAGAACTCAGCTGTATAGCCTTCAGTGCGTAATCTTCCGAAGTTTTTAATTGACCACTTTCTAGCTCGCATAATGCGAGATTATTGTAAATAGTCGCATTTCTGATGGCGTTGAAGCCTGTTTCAATTGTCAAGGCTTTTGTATAGAATTCGCGAGCTCTATCGAACTCATCCAAATTTAAAAAGTAATTTGCTTTGCCAACATAATAGCGGCCTAACTCAAATCCTACCGTAATACCTTCTGCGCGAAATGTGGAATCCGAACTCACCAAACTTTCTGCGATTTCAGTATTTAGGGCTTCCCGTTCCATAAGATTGTAAAGATTAATAAGACCTAAATATGCATCAATTAAGCCCTTATTATTTAAAACATTTTGGGAAGAATAAAATTCTATAATATTGCGATAATGCCATCGGGCTTTTTCAAAATCGCCTATCCTCTCATAGCAAAGAGCCAAATCATTAGTAGCAAATTGAGTTTTTAGGTCTTTTTCCCCTAATTTCAGAACACTTAAATAACTGTCAATAGCTTTAAAGAAATCTTGATTTTGAAAATAAAAAAAGGCTAAGTTATAAGTTGATTTTTTGAGGGGGTTTTCGTCCGGAAGGTTCAGTTCAGTTTTAATCTCTACGGCTTTTTTAGTATAGTAAATGGCACTATCCAAATCACTGTTATGATTGGTTTGTAACCATTGTTCAAAAAACCATTTATTGGCATAGTCGTGATAACAATCGGCTAGAGTCTGCTTGCTTGATGAGTGTTGCAAACTATTAATAAAGATCTTCAGCTTTCTTTTTTTGGTTTGCATTTCTTCACGGGAACCAATAATCTTGGAAACTTCATCACATTGACCGCTACAAAACGCAACTATAAGTAAAGTAGATACCAAGAGAGTTAGTTTTTTTTTTGAACACAAACTTCGAACGAATGACCATTTCATTATTTAAACCCTTTTTGCTTTTAAGTGATATTGAAAAACTGGAATACGTGGAAATTCAATTTATATGCTTTGGCGAATACTGTGCACCATGATTTGTTGGAAGTATGAAAATGATACAAATGTTCAGAACGACATATTCATTGAATGACCAAATAGTTATAGACTAGCGATTTTTTCGCTTTTAATTATTATTCAAATTTGATGTATCTCTTGTCTTTGACATAATCCTCTAAACCAAGCGAAGGGCTGGATTTAGCATTCAAGAATTGCAATATTTGAAGAGAACCACCGGATGTCCCATTTTCTAGGAATTCGAACAAGCGTGAACTCAAATACGCAGCACCATAGGATGTTCCCTGAATACCTCTAACCTTAACTGTGCGATGATTTTTTTTATATTCGACTTGGTATCCCTCAAATAGGGTGGCCACATCGACGTTTAGTTTTCCGTAATTGGAACTCGCGTGTTTAAGAAATGGCCCACCCTCTTGATTTCTATATCCACCTACAGCCAATATTTGATCGGAATCTACATTAGAGGGAAAATGATAGTTTGCTTCGATATCGTTGTTGATACCCTTATTTCCAGCAGAAGCTACCATAAGAGTTTCTCCTAATTCACTAAATATTCTTTTAAATATATCAACGTTATTTTCTAAATTTTCAGTTTCCAACGCCCCCCCAAAACTGGAATTGATTATTTTTAGGTCACTGCCATTATTTTGAAGGTTTGACAAATAGGATAGGGCACAAATTACATTCCAATAAGTGCCCGTTCCATTTTCATCTAATATTTTCAAAGGTAGAATGCTATAATTGGTTTGATGCTTGTCTAAATTGTTGGTAATGATTTTTGTGACTATGGTTCCATGGCCATTGCCATCGAAAACATTATTGTTATTGTTCACAAAATTCCAGCCCGATAAATAATCGTTATTTACAGAAGGACATTTATTTTCAAGATTTGCGGTATTATTTAAAAATGGCTCTGATTCCATAAATGGACCAGGATCTATGCCTGTATCCATTACAGCGATTATTGGGTAATTATTACCCTCCTCAAGTACTAAATCCTTAATTTTTTTTGAAGGCAGTATTTGGTCGAGTATAAGTTCTAAATTTGGTATGGAATTTAAATCAATGGTATGAAAGTTTGGATAATTCAGTGACTCCCCTTTACTAACTGTCGGAATAATAAATTTTAAATTATTGCCGCCAAGTTCTTCAAATTGGTCTATAAAATTGAATTCGAAATTTTGATCTCCTTCTCTACCTGCTCCGGCGTTTGCAATACCGTCAAGTCCTTCAACCTCCAAAGGAGTCAAATTATCGAAAACTAGCAATTTTAATATTTTGCCGTCACTGCCCTTACAAGGACATTCTAATACTGTATCGGCAGAGTCGATTAGATCGGTGACTTCTGAATCCATCGAATTCTCGTCAACGCTTAGTACTAGTGAGTTTAATTTTTTGACCCTTGATTCAAAATCTGTTTTTCCTGATAAATTAATAAGTTTCGGGCAGCAAGATGTGCTGATTACGAACAAGATAAAAAGCGCATTTATAAATTTAACGGTTGAATGAATATTTGTTTTCATTTTGAGTTGCATTTTGTCTTTTAAAAATTAGTCTTTACTACCTTATATAAGGTTAACATGGAAACATCAAAAATTTCGATTATTCGCTAATTTATTTACCAATCACGCCTTATTTCGTTTGACAAACTCCGTCGGCAACACCTCATACCTTTTTCTAAAGACCCGTGTAAAATAGGTAGGGCTATTAAAGCCTAGGTCATAGGCGATTTCGGCCACGGTTTTATTATTCTTTTTCAGGGCATCCAACGAACGGCGCAACCGCATTTCACGGATCAGCTCATTGGGCGACATTCCAGTCAATGCCATTATTTTCCTAAAGGTCTGCGCCTTGCTCAGCCCTAATTCTTTACCTAAGTGCACACTGGAAAACCTGGTATTGACGATATGCTCATCTAGTATATCCCATAATTTGGAATAGGAAGATAAATCCGTCCTGGATAGTATTCGTGCTCTTGTCCCATTAAGTTTTTGCGGTCTATGGGCTTTTCTGGCCAGACCCAAGGTGGTGCTGTCTATATGTGCCACTTTTGTTTCCTATATCGCTAAGGGTAACCAAATGTTTCTTGGCATCTTCAAAAAGTTCTTTTCCATTTTCATCAACGGTCTTACCTGTTACAAGGGCCATATTGTATTCTAGTTGATGGCCAAAAGAATTTAAATATTTCGATAATACTTGTATGGCACGTATAGCATGGCCGGCATCTACAAAAGAAGCCAGAATTCTATCTTCGGGTTGAACGATCCTTTTACCATTGCGCTTGTCGATCAGTTTATATATTTGATCTGTTACAGTCGATCCGATATCCTCAAAAAAAATAGGGCAAATCATAATACTTCGGTATCCCGTATCGATTTCCCCTGAAAGGGTAAGCGCAAGATCACCTTCATTTTTGGTGCCTTCGCCGAGAAATCCCTTAAAATCAAATTCACTGGAAACCTCGAAAACATTGCACGCCCCTATTCCATGCGCGGCCATATGAAAATCTATAAAGGCATTTTCATTGGGTGCCTCCATAAGGCAAAAAACCTTTTTCTCGGAAAGGTTCAAGAAATATTTGATGTTTATCACATCAAACCTGTGCTATAACTAAATATCTCTATGATGCCCTTGCATAGCAGCTATTTCACTAAAGGCTTCGTCTTCGACGATATATGTATATCCATATAAAGTAACATAGCTAAAAGTACATAATCTCTCTCTTAGGAGGCATTTAGTTTGGCAAACGATGTTGGCAGCACTGCATATCTATTTCTAAAGACCCGTGTAAAATAGGTAGGGCTATTAAACCCTATATCATAGGCTATCTCGGCCACTGTTTTGTAGTTGCTTTTTAAGGCTTTGAGTGATTTTCGCAATCGGAGTTCCCGTATCAGAGTGTTGGGCGACATTCCTGTAAGGGACGTTATTTTTCTATAGGCCTGTGCCTTGCTCAAGCCCAAGAGGTGGCCCAGTTCATCACTTTTAAGATCGGGATTGTTCAATTCGCTATTTAGAATTTGAGACAATTTTTCACAGAACGAAAAGTCGGTCGCGTTCACAATTTTTACATGAGCGTGATTTACTTTGGGTGTGTTCGATTCCTTATGGGAAAGTACCTCTGTAATGGCATCCAAATAGACCACTTTGCTCAATCCAATCCAACATAGAGTACGTACCTTTTTTTTGGTTTCCTCGAATAGATCGGTCCCTCTTTCATCGACAGGATTACCACTGACCAATGCCAATCGGTATTCAAAATTGTCGGGAACGGTCTGCAATAAATTAGCGATGGCCATAGCGGCTATAATTGCATCGGAAGCTAGAAGAAATGATGCCATTGTCTCATCGTTATGCGGCTGGCGCACTATTTTTCCGTGGAATTTTTCTATCAAACTTCTTGTTTCCTTTATGTAGTGCTGGTAGTTTCCTGAAAAGTCCGAAGTGCTTGCTAGCATAATGGTTCTGAAACCGCTGTCAAGATTGCCGTCTGCCTTATACGCCAAATCGTTCTTTTGCGTACTTCCACGTGCCATAAAAATGTTGTACTCGTCATCGGAGACCTCAATGATATTACAGGCGGTCATACCATGTGATTCTACATGTGTTTTGTGGCAGGCTTCCCTGTTCGGGCCTTCCATCAAGCAAAACACCATTTTGTCTTTTTCGTTTACCCAATACTTGCGTTGTATGACTCCAAAACGCTCTTGTACGGCAAGATCGCGCAGATGGGCCTGGATAACATCCTCGACTGTAAAGTCATCGGAATCGACCTTGTGTATGTCCATATATAGTGGCATAATCTTATATTTTAAAAATTTTATATATGTAATTTGGCATAACTTAACGGAAGCAGGCCAAACCGCTGTTGAAAGCATTTTATAAAATAGGAAGGACTGTTAAATCCCGCATCAAAGGTGGTCTGGGAAACATTGCGGCCTACTTTTCCCAACAATTCCAAGGATTTAAGCAACCGATACTCCCGTAAAAGGGCGTTGGGCGATTTTCCGGTAATCCCTTTACATTTTCGGTATAGTTGCGATTTGCTTATGGATAGCTTGTCGCAAAAGTCGTTGATACCAAATTCCGGATTTTGCCAATTTTCGTCCAGAATACGTACAAATTGCTCCAAGGTTTTCTCCTCTGCCGCTTTGAGTCTTTTGATATAGTCTTGAAAAGTTCCGTTCTTTTGAAGATCGGGTTTGTTCAGTTCGCTTACTATAGCGGACATAACAATCGGGTTTTCGCCGTCTATAGTGCAAAGAAAACGTGCCAATTTTACCGTTTTTCCAAATAGGGTGTTACTTTGATCGACGGGCAGACCGGCATGTAGGCCCATTCGCAATTCGATAAGTTCTGCGGCCACATGCAAGGCTTTCTGGATGGCGATGGCACATTCGACCCCCATGGAAACGGAGGCAAAAGAAACTACAAAGCCCTCTCCTTTCAGCTCTACCTCAGTTCCTTCGTAACTGCCAATTTGTTCGCGCACGGTTTCATAGTAGAGCGAGATTAGGCGTTTTGCCTTATCCTTGCCCAAATTGTGGTTCAGCAGCCCGATGTCTTTGGTGCCAATGGCCAAAATAACACGAAAAGCGGGATCGTTGAATATTTTATGATTGGGATCGTTCGAATCGAAATAAGGATCGGGATCTTCAATTCTTCCCAAAAATGCCTCGACCGCTTTGCTGTTTACAAGAATGATCTCGTGGGGCACCAGACCATGGGAATGATCGTGCATTTCCACTACAGCTTCCTTGTTTGGGGCATCAATTAGGCAAAAAGCCCTTTCCCTTTCCTCATCTACCCAATAGGTCATACATCTACAATTGAACTGATCTTGAACCTCAAGATCCTTACGGTGCGCTTCCGCCGCATGAGCGGCCTCGACCCCTGGAACGATATGTGAATCCATGTAGATTGGCATGGCCTAAAAACTTTAAAATAAAACTATTGATTCAACGGAAAGGGGAATAACATAAATATACATATTCTATTGTAGGAAAATAGAACTATTGGTTCAAAATATGGCACAAACGGGTCATTCCGTTTTCGTTGATTAAAATAAGGTGTTCAATGGATTTCAGAACAGTTTCCAAATCTTTTAAAATCAAACAAAAACCAGTTCTATTGCCCCAACAATGGTAATACACTAAGCAAAGAAAAGCTTTCACTATTTTGTCAGATGTTAGGAGTATTCTGTAATCAAGGAAAAACTTGCAATAGTATTGCAAAAACTAGAGGAATTGGAACATCATGTCTTTGCTAATCAACTATTTCGATATTTCGCTCGGGGAAAACCCAAATTCCTCCTTAAAGGCACGGCTAAACCATGACGGGTCGTTAAAACCGACATCGTAGGCGACTTCGGAAATGTTGCCATGTGTAGTTTGTATCAAGTCCTTGGCCTTTTGCAGGCGTACGGAACGAATGAAAATTGCCGTGGACTTGCCGGTTATGGCTTTCAATTTTCGATATATTTGCGATTCGCTCATGGATAATTGACGGGCTAAATGTCTTGAACCGAATGAATGGTCTCCCATTTCCTCGTGAATTATTTTTACTGCCTTCTTCAAAAATTTTGCTTCGGGATTTTCGGCACGCACCTTTAAAAATTGACCGAAACCTTCTCTTTCAAATTTATGAACCATTTTCTTGCGTAGCAGGATCAATTGGTCCAAACGTGTGAACAACTCTACTTTGTTAAAAGGTTTTGCCAAATAGGCATCGGCACCGTGGGAAAGTCCCGTAATACGGTCTTGCTGGGTAACCTTGGCCGTTAGCATGACAATCGGAATATGATCGGTGCGTTCATCTGACTTTAAGGTCGTGCAAACTTCGTAACCATCTTTACCGGGCATCATCACGTCGCAGATGATAATGTCGGGCACTTTTTCATAGGCTGTTTCGATTCCGATGATTCCGTCTGCTGCGTGCAGGGTCTCATATTTTCCTTTCAGGCATGTTTTCAGATAATGGGCGACATCCATATTGTCTTCAATAATAAGTAGAATTGGCAATTGGGTATCGCTCTCCAAGGTCTCTTCGAAGGGAATGGGTAATTCGGCTCCGCCGTATAACGCCAGTTCGGTTGGGGGGCGGACATCGGCCGATTTCGGGGCATTTTTGGTAATGGGAAGATGAATATTAAACTCGCTTCCCTGCCCTTGTGTGCTCTTTGCAGTGATGGACCCACCCATTAATCCAACAAATTCCTTGGTCAATGCCAAGCCAATGCCAGTACCTTCTCCCTTGCGCGAAGTGGAAGCATCGGCCTGGTAGAACCGATTGAAAATATGGGGCATGGCCTCTTCGGAGATACCGAGGCCATCATCTTTGACCCGAATAAAAAAATGTTCTTTTTCGTTTTTGGTTATTTTGTTGAGGTGTACGACTATTTTTCCACCGGGCAACGTAAATTTAATGGCATTGGACAAGAGGTTCGAAATAATGGCAGTTAGTTTGTTAGTATCAAAGTCCATGACCAATTCGTCGATTTCAGGGTAGACCACCAGATCGATCTGCGATGCCTTAGCCATGGAGTGAAAACTTTCACAAATGTATTTTATGAAGGGTGCCACATCGGCCTGTACCGATTGCAATTGCAAATTCCCACTTTCCAGTTTGGCGAGATCCAACATTTCGTTGACCAAGCGCAACAGGTTTTTACCGTTTCGGTCTATCATTTCCAGCGATTCCTTGGTCGTGTCTAATTGTTTGCTCTCCAAAGCGGATTTTAACGAATCGGCCATTCCCAAGATTACCGTTAACGGAGTTCGGAATTCGTGGGTGATGTTGGTATAGAGGCTACTTTTTAATTGATTGACTTCTTTAAGCCGTAAATTTTCCGATACGGCCAATTTTCGGGAAAGCTGAAAACGATAGAACCAGAAGGCAAGTGTTCCTATCAAAAGAGCATATACGGTATATGCCCACCAGCTTGCCCACCAAGGCGGAAGTATCAGTAAATTCATTTTCAATGGGGTCTGCTCCCATACCTTGCCCCTTGAAAAACCATTGACCAGTAAGGTATGATTGCCGGGGGGAAGGTTCAAAAATTGGATTTCGGGGTCGGTAAGCATGTTCCATTCCTTATCCGTAGGGAGCAGTTTATAACCGTAGTTTACTTTTTTTTCAAGACGAAAATCAATGGAGGAAAATTGTAGGTAGAAGGGGAATTGATTGTATTTGAATTCCAGTTTGCCCGTATTTGCCAAAGATTGTTTCAATAAATTTTTAGAAGAATTCCCAGGATTTATAAGTTCATCCTTTATCCGTAGTTTTGAGAAATACAAAGGTTGGGGAACATCTATTTTTTCCAAATCTTTCGGATGAAAATAAGTAAGACCGTTGATGCCGCCCAAGTAAATATTCCCGGCCGAATCACGAAACTTTGAACCGATATTGAATTCCGTGCCTTGTATACCGTCTTCGAGCCCATATCTCTTGAAACTTTTTTCTTCAGGATTAAATTTGACTATTCCATCGTTCGTGCCGAGCCAAAGGTTGCCCGATACATCGTCTTGCACATTGAAAATGACCGTATTCGAAAATTCCTTTTGTTCCGTCCACGATACGAATTCATTATTGCCTAAATATAAATTCAATCCGTGCCTAGTGGCTACCCATAATCGATTTTTGTGATCTAATGTCACATCAAGTACGGAATTGTTGGAGAGGGATTTCTTTTCTTTGCTCGTTTTCCGATAATTGATAAAACTTGGACCACCATTTATTTCGTCGATGAATTGGAGTTTTATCAGACCTCCTTCGGAACCGATCCAAATAGTGTTCTCCCTATCCACTTCGATACAATGGATGAAATCATTTGCAAGGGAATTTGTATTACCTGCCTCTCTTTCGAACCGTTCGATCTCGGCTTTAGTATCCTCAATCATTTCCAAACGGAAAACGCCATTGCCATAAGTGCCGCCCCAGACCGCTCCATTGCCATCAAGTGCTACACTAGTTAGATAATCCATGTTGATTGAATTGGGATTCAAAGGATTATGATGAAAAACCTTGAATTTTGGATGTTCGGGATCAAAGTCTCTCAAATCTATCATACTAAGGCCTCGTGTCGTTGCCAACCATAGCCTTTCATTTTTATCATCTTTTGCGATATCCAGAACGGCCGACCCTGAAATGCTCTCAAGGTTATCGAGGTCCTCCATAAAATGGTAGGATTCACCGTTGCGGATCAAGTTAAGCCCACCATCGGTAGTGCCTATCCATAGATTGTTTCCGTCCTTCAAAATTGAGTATACGACATTATCGTTCAGAAGGTATTTGCCTCGTTTGTTCTTCGAAATGTTTTTAAAGTAAGGCTCCGAGAAATCAAGTAGATTCAGGAAACCGGCCGTACCGACCAATATTTGATTGGCTGTAAGTCGCAATAAGGCCTGAACGGTGCTGGTGGTCAATCCGCTGCCATCCTCTTCTTCATATGTAATCTTATTGTCGACCTCCATTTTAGATAAATCGAGACGATACATGCCGTTTCCTGTTCCGACCCAAACCTTTGAGCTATCTTCCCTCAAAAAAGTGACTACGTGTTTTGTGGGATTTCTGTCTTCTTTTTCCAGTTCGAATAATGAAGATTGTTGGTCCTTCAGGTTGTATATGTAAAGACCGAAATCACACCCTATCAACACTTGCCTTTCCGTATGGTAAAAAGCCTGCACATAGCCTTCCAATTCTATCTCTTTACGGGCATGAAGTTTGTTATTTCGAGAAAATTCGAACGTATATACCTGGCCATCAAAGCTGCCTACCCATAACTTACCGCGCTTGTCCATAGAAATGGCACCTAACCGTTGCCCGGGCAGAAAATTTTGCTGTAGATAAGAACCTTCGCCTGTAGGTTTCAGGCGATGTAAACCTGAAGTTCTGGTGGCCACCCAAATTATGCCGTTATCTTCTATCAAGATATCAGAAATAGTTTCGGTATCGTAGGCGTATTCAAGTTGTATTCTCTTAAAAATATTGGCCTTTCTATCATAATAATTGAGTCCATTCCCGATAGTCCCGACCCAAATATTCCCGTTTTTATCCTCACATAATTTATTAAGTACATTTCCGGTAATAGACGTAGAATCGGATTCGCTATGTTTATAGTGTTTGAATTCTTTACCATCAAAGCGGTTCAGGCCATCTTCGGTGGCAATCCATACAAATCCTGAGCTATCCTTTATAAGGTCGTTGATGGTCGCTTGTGAAAGTCCCTCTTCAGTAGTCAAATGTTTGATTCTTGGAACATCGCCTTGGGCGAAGATATTAAAGGTAAATAAAGACCAAAGTAAGAGTAAGGTGAAAGACAAGTACATTGTCTTTAAAGCACCGACTATGTTTTTGGTTTTATCCATGAATCGATTTAATTGAATGTTTTGGGGGAGATTGCTACGATGTCCATCTCCTTATCAAAGCATCGTACCTCTGGATGGCGATTAACGAAGATCTCTTTGTTCTTTTGTCTTCATTCTAAACGAGTTACACGCTTTAAGTTAGTGAAAATATTTTGTCGTGAATGCTTTTACCTTAAAAGAACCGCTCAAAATTTCTTTTAAGGATTCCTTATGGTTTAAGAATTACACGGTTAAATACGATTTCCATCAATATCGAATTTCAGGCTTTTTGTAAGACCGTCTTTTCGTATTTGGATTTTGAGCAGCTTCTTTGCCCCTTTTCTATGACGATAGGAAACTAAATAGGCATTGCGGTACATCTGCCAATCCGGATGTATTCTAAAAACCGCATTCCGTACTGCTGGCGGCAGCTTAAGATTTTTGTGCCATTCGTAAGCGGAAACAATTTTTCCGTTACGGTTGTAGACGGCATTGATCCTACCGTTCCTGTGTTTGAACCGGATTTCAAATACCTTGGAATGGATATTAAAGAATGGAGATTCCTTAATATTGTACCGCGATGCTTTCTTCTCCAAGGTAATGACTCTTTCGGATAGGATGCCTTCACGCACCTTCTCTATATAGTCTATATTTATTGGAGTTATGGTCACATCGGATAATCTTACCTCATCCATTGTATGGTTCGCACCTTGCGAATACCCTAGGCTGGCAAGAGCTATAATCATTGTGCCGATCAAAAACTTTTTCATGATACTGAATTTTTAACTATTAAACTTCGATGAATAGTTGTTGAAGTTCGATCGGGGGGAGAGATAATTGTAATTATACTGCAATGTTAGGGGTATTATGGGCGAAAGACTTTTACTATTCTTTCAAGAGCTAGCATTAATTGGGATTTTTGGAAAAAGCTTGGACTATTTTTGCAGTTGGAAAGAAGTTATGAGCTCAACACGTTGATAATCTGGTATTTGTAAATATCGTTGGAAATAGTAAATAATTATTTGTTAAAAACTCGATTTAAACACTGAAGAATACCAGATTTAGGATGGGAAGGGGATTTTTGCCAAGAAATTTAAGTCGAAGAAACGGTAAGGGGAATTTAAATCACCATCTCATGCTCGGGACAATCGACCCGTAAATCAGGCTTGTAAAGCTTCTTTTTCAAAAGCTTGCAGTAATCGTTTTCCTTGCCTGGCTCATAAAATCGACATGAAAAGCACATGCGTTGGACTGTAATAACTCCCGCTTTGTTTAATTTTTCGATAATTTCCAAGAGACTTTGAAAAACAATTTCCTTTTGTTCTTCGGAAAATGAATGAATCGGTTTTTCTAACG
>RCMY010001951.1_pt1 | contig 18959 bp, 16 predicted proteins | sample 2041341 | NCBI WGS metagenome assembly RCMY01 (sample SAMN09708234, study PRJNA481090) | Marine sediment metagenome, whole genome shotgun sequencing project. | reverse complement strand
AGTGTCCGGTATAAATGGCTATTTCAGCCATTTATACCGGACACTACTCTAGTTGCGCTAATCGATCAGCGCGCCATAAACCAGCGCGCGCAGCTCATTGCGAATGTTATAGCTGCTTGACGGTATAAGCTGCGTCATAAATATTGCAATCAAATCTTCCTTTGGATCAATCCAGAAATGCGTCGAGGCGAGCCCGCCCCACGACAGTTCTCCTTCTGAACTAAGCACGCCCGCACTAACGGCATTGTCGCGTACGGCGAAGCCAAGGCCGAAGCCCACGCCTTCAAATGGAGTTTCGCTGAAAGAGCCAGTGGCTAGCGTCGGTAAAGTTTTCTCGTTTGGGAGATGATTGCGGCCCATATACGCAACGGTGCGAGGGCTTAGCAGGCGCGTGCCATTAAGCTGACCGCCCTGCAGTAACATTTGTGCAAAATGCAGGTAATCTGCTGCCGTCGAGACGAGACCCCCACCGCCGGAGAAAAACGTCGGCGCTGCCAGAAATGAGCTGTTAGCTGGGTCGTCCTGCAGGCTAAAGCCGCCCGGTTGCTGATACTGATAGCAGGCAGCAAAGCGGTCGCGCTGCTCCACGGGCAGATGAAAGCCTGTGTCGTGCATGCCTAGTGGGTTGAATATTTGCTGCTGAAAAAACTCCGCCAGTGTTTGGCCACTCAATACTTCAACCAAATAGCCCAACACATCGGTTGACACGGAATAATTCCAGGCCTCGCCGGGAGAAAATTCCAGCGGCAGTTTTGCCAGCTGCTGAATTAGCGCGCGCGTGGTGAAGCCCTTGGGCGTGTCTACATCAAGCCGCAGTTCACGGTAGGCCGCATCGAGGTTAGTGCGGTTCATAAAACCGTAGGTCAGCCCGGAGGTATGGGTGAGCAAATCCATAATCCGCATCGGGCGCTTGGTCGGGGTGGTCATAAAGTTAGGGTATATTCCGCCGGCATATACACGTAAATCACGGAACTCAGGAATATAGCGGTGTACCGGATCCATCAGCTGAAAATGACCGGCCTCATAAAGCATCATCAGCGCAACCGACGTTACCGGTTTGGTCATTGAATAAATGCGAAACAGTGTATCTTCCCGTACCGGTTGCTGTTGCTCAACATCCGCCATGCCCTGACAATTAAGATAAGCGGTGCGGCCGCCCCTTGCCACAAGCGTTAGGGTACCGGGCAGGCGCCCTGGCTCAAGATAGCGAGCTTGAATATGGCTGTCTATATTGCGCAGGCGCTTGCTGCACAGGCCTACTTCTTCGGGCTTACATAGTTCTACTGCGGTCCGCATAGTCAATAAATTGGCTGCTGTTGATGGCTAGGTATTGTACGTTACAGCCTCGCAAAAGTCGCTGCCGCGGCGGTTCGTTTGCTGTGCTATCGCTGCTACTCTTGCTTCAATCATAGCAGCGACTGAATTGCGCTACATAATGCCCGCATATAAGCTCACGCAATAGAGTGTCAACCGTCATGCCGAACAACAACGATCAATATATTCTCACCGCTAGCTGCATGGCACGTACCGGGGTGGTGGCCGCCGTGACCACTTTTTTGGCAGGGCGCCACATCCCACTACGTGACCGCTGACCTCGACGAAGGGCCGATTATTGAGCAAGTACTTACGCGGGTTGACCATGCTTTCACGCCTGACCATCTAGTGCGCGCGGGACGCGACAACGAAAGCAGGGCGCTATCGAAGGCAGTGCAATACCACATCGAGCAGCGGGTGTTTCTCGACGGCAACAAGACTGTGGTGTTCATGGGAAACTGAGCTTCAAGGGCGTTGACTCTAAATTGTCTATCGTCACCACTAGGTCTATGATGACTACAAGCTAGTCATTGATTTACGGGCCCTGGCAATATCGTGCAGAGATATATCTCTCAACGATATGACGAAGTTTGCCCACGTATTTTTACCCGGCGCGTCGTTCCTGGAAAAAGACGGCAGGTTCACTAATGCCGAGCGAGGCATCAACCATGTGTTCCATTACCCCCCTCGGCGGTGCCAACGTGGTAACGACGGATACTGCGACTGGGCGACCAACTGCCCCGAATACAAAGTGACCGCTGTTGAGGCTGTCAAGGTGAGCGAACCCTCGGAATGGCAAAGTCGCTACGAAAATTTTCTGAACACCAGGTAACGCTAATGGTTGGCGCGCGGCAAATCAATTAGATGGACGGGTTTATGATGCATAACAACCGCTGTATTGTTTTTCCATGAACGGAAGCGAAGTTGATCGCCTGGTTGGCATGGCAAATGGAATTGCTGAGAATATAGCACCGGGTGAACATTCAACAGCGGCCGAGTTGGCGACAATGAATCATCCCATTAAGTTTTGGCCGCCATCCTTACGAGGAAAAATAGTACAGAACTACGAGCAGAAGAGGTGATGTAAAACATCAGAACTAATATGAGAAAAAATTTAATACCTATAATCGTTTTGTGTTTTTTGACAGCGGCCTGCTCTGGCAGATATGAAACCCTGCAAGCTGAATCCGGAGAATACAGTTTGGTTGAATTGGACGAGTCGGCAGAAGAGATGAGTTTCTCCGTTAAGTTTGGATTGACGGGTTACGACTCTGATGCACAATGGCCTGCTGCTGCCTACGCGGGTGTCTACCAGGGAAGGAATACAAACGATAGCGTTCAATTCTTCATCGCCAAAGACAGCCCAACTGACAGTCATCTTATTGCTGGATATCGAGTGATTGAATTTGGTCAACAGGTCAGGCGCGTTAACCTGTCGAAATTGCAGTTGGATCAAAAAGCCGAGGTCAACATTTCATTCGTGCATGGCCTTGTTACGGTTTCGATGGAGGGAGTTGAGCCAGCTATCATTGAAACTGATCTTGATACTGTGAAACCCTATATTTCAGTTTCGTCGGGTGCAGCGAGGTTCGCGATAGACGTGTAGTGCGGCTATCCTCCTTGCGACAATATCAAAGGAATAAACTACTTACCAATTCACGTTGGGCGCGCAGGCGGTCGCGACGGCTATCTACTCGGTCGATAAGAATCGCCCTTTCCAAGCCAGACAGTACTATGCGTACCAGTTGCCGTAGCTTGATATTGGCATTCACGCTCTCCACATTTTCCTCGAATACGGCGCAAAGCCAATCTTCCGCTGCTACCGCTTCCTTCAGACATCAAGAGCCACTTATGAATTGCAGGCAGTGGCGTATTTTGCAATGGGTCTGTACGCGAAGGTAGGTTTTACACAACCCTTGGTGACTCTACAATGCGTAAATGTCCGGTTTTAATCCACACTCGAACACCTTGGGGACCCGCCTTGGCTTGTATTTTGCCAGCCATAGGTATTCGCAACCAGGACTGTGGTCTAAAGACCTCATCGCCTTCTTTAAAGCTGCCTTCCAGGACTAGCAGCTCTGCGCCATCGGGAAAGTCGAGTGTAATTTCAGCTGCAGGCTCCCATTGTTCGACGCTCACAAACTCGCGTTCATCCTGGTATAGCGGGGTTATTGTGACCCCGGGCCGAGTCGGGTCGGTTACGCTGCTGATATTGTTGATGTTGGTGCGAACATGGGTACGATCCTCCTTGTCGAACTGCCAGAGCTTTACAAAAATCACACAACCGGCCTCCGAACTCGGCGTGTGATTTGATTGCGGCGGATTGCGAATATATGAACCGGCGGGGAAGTCGCCATGTTCGTCTTGAAACACCCCCTCCAGCACGATAAATTCCTCACCACCAGTATGAACATGCGGCGAGAAGTGGCTGCCAGCATCATAGCGAACGATAGTCGTTGCTCTGGCAACTTCATCACCGATCCGGTCTAGCATACGACGACTAACGCCAGCCATTGGCGAATTTTGCCACTCAAGGTCAGCGCCATGAACGATGGCTCTCTTACTAAAATCGGCATTCAGCTCTTTCATATTAGCCTTCTGATAACTAGCATTCATCGGTAGACAGGTAAATTGTGGCGTCACTTAAATAATGTCAATAGCTTGATAAACATAGCCAATGAGAGGGCGTTAGCGTTGTGGAGTATCAGCTCGGCTCAGCGTTTCAATATGCTTGATTGCCGCTGTCTTGCTGAAGAAAAAGTGCTTGTCACCCAATTGATCTGCGAAGCCGGAACGGCGCATGGTGTCTCTTATCCGACCCCGCACATTGGTAAAATACAGTTCAATACCGGTTTGCTTAAACTCGTAGGCTATCTCTTGCAGGCAGGTTATTGCGGAAGTGTCGACTTCGTTGGTGGTGCTGGCATCAATAAGAAACGCGTGAATTTTATCTTCGCGCTGGGCGATGGCTTCATAAATTTTGTCTTTCAAATAGGTTACGTTGGCAAAATAGAGCGAAGAATCGATGCGAAAAATGATAACACCAGGGATGATTTTCGCGTTTGGGTCGCGGCTCAGATTTCGAAAAATATTGGTGTCGGGAAGACGACCAAAATGCACCACCGGCGGACGCGTGATGCGGCTAAAAATCAGCATAATTGATACGAGCACGCTAAGTAAAACGCCATATTGAATGCCCAGCAGCAGGGTTGCAAAGAAAGCGAATAATAACAGGGAAAAATCTTTTTTATTGATTTTGTAAAGACGTCGCGGTTCCTGCAGGTCAATCAAACCTTTGATAGCGACAAGAATAACGGCAGCGAGACAGGCGATGGGCGTGTAGTAAAACAGCGGCGTTAACGCGATCAATGTCAGCGCGATGAGAGTCGCCGTGACCAGCGATGCAAGCGGCGTTTTCGCGCCAATGTCTGCGTTGATTGCCGTACGGGAGAAGCTGCCTGCCACCGGATAGCCGCCAACCAAGCCGGCCCCAATGTTGCCAGCGCCAAGGCTGACTAGCTCCCTGTTGGCGTTAACCTCATAGCGATTTTGTGCGGCGAAGCGTTTTGCCACTGCGATCGATTCCATGAAGCCGACCAGCGCTATTGTCGCCGCCAGGGAAAGCAACAAAACGATGCGCTCGATCTCCATATTGGGTAAGGTAAGCGCCGGTAGGCCGCGCGGTATAGTGCCGATAACTGACAAGCCCATCGCCTCCAGGTCGCCTAGCCATACTGCCAGAGTGCTTAGCACAACGGTGACAAGCGCCGCCGGCAGTTGCGGAAACCCGCGCCGCAAAATAAGTAGCATAGCAAGACAGATGCATCCCGTTGCTAGCGTTATCGCATGCATGTTGGCAATTTGCTTGATTAGATGAAGCACCAGCACAGGCGCATGCTGACTGGCTGCAACCTCAACGCCAAGCATATGTTTGAGCTGGCTAAGGGCAATGATAATCGCCGCTGCCGAGGTGAAACCATTGATTACGGGGTTGGCCAGGAAGTTCACAAGGTAGCCCATGCGCAGCAAGCCCATCATTATTTGTATGCTGCCGACCATCACGGCGAGAGTGATGGCATAACCCAGGTATTCCCCGCTTGTCGCGTTCGCAATTAGCAGTCCCAAGCCCGACGCAACTAACAAGGAGTCGAGCGCGACGGGGCCAACCGATAGATGTCGCGAAGAACCCAGTAAGGCGTAAATGACCAGCCCCGCGAGCGCCGCGTACAGGCCGGTGATCGGCGGTAAATCCGCGAGCAGGGCGTAGGCCATCGCTTGTGGAATCAGCAATACCGCGACAGTTACCCCGGCGGTCACATCGTGTTTAAGGTAATCGCGTCGATAGTCTTTTACCCAGAACAGTAGAGGCTTGGCTTTTAACACGTTGTGTTCGTCATGTACGTTGCTCGCCGTGATATAGGCGCACAACATGGCGCGCCTCCGCAAAGAATAGCCAGCGTTCGAGTAACAAGCCAACGAAGCCAGCAATGAGGGCGAGATAGATGAACGCGAACTGGTGTAAGAGGTAAGCCAAAGAGATGCTTATGAGTGGCAGAATGAAAACGAGCACTTGCATGATAAGTCGCAACTTAACCAGCTTTAGCGCGCCTGCATCATAGCCAAATTCATTGCTCAGAAACGTATCAGCCGTATGACCCGCATCGAGTAAGCGCACGCGCGCCTGAGTGAAACCGGTTGCTGTGTTAATAGTCGCGCCATCCGGCTTGCCGATAGACGTGAAGTAGCGCCATTTGCAGGCCGCAGCCAGCATTGCTGTCACGATAAAACAGCCAGCCAGCGTGGTCGACAATGTGCCATACAGCGCTACCTGCACGCCAATAAATAGCAGCGAACCACTCATCAAGCTAAATAAAACATACAGCGGCGCGGTGAGGGGATTGTGCCACTGGCGTATTAGCTTCAGGCTGGCGTAGATCATACCGGTACACACGACTGTAGTCAGCGCAACAATGAGAGCCAACCCGCCAAACACCCAAACAGCAATGCTTAAGCTGCCATTGTTAAGCCAAAGCAGCACAACATAGCCAAGTATCAACGGGTAAAAAAGTAACGCAAAAAACCGCTCTCCTGACGGCCACGATGTTTTAAAGCGATTGAACGCTCGCCACGCATTTTTAGGGTTTGCCAAATGCGGTGTTGAAGACAGCAAGCCTACAGTGACTAGAGTGATGCCGAGCAAGCCGCCAAATAGTAACTCAGTCAACGCTAAGGTAGTGCTGGCGCTACGCTGCAAAAGCACCATCCATACAAGCAAGCCATATCCAGCCCCGGAAGATACGGTAAATACCAATACTGAGAACGCGGGTTTCATTTTTTGTGAATTCTCCTGCGATTTAAAGTGCGATCACTTTATTCGCCCACTGCTTTAGCTTGCGCAGCGCTGGTGTAGCGCTGACCTCCAGCATAAGAGCCGCCGGTTTCTTGCGCGGTGGAAGTTATTGATTAACGGGATTGTAACCCAGCTCGGGCATTAAGCCCTTGCCGCCGCGTTCGCGGGTCAGCACGCTGACTTTCGAATTCGGGTCGTCAAAATCGCCAAACACACGCGAGCTGGTCAGGTAGGTGAGTACGCAGGCGGGCTGGCGCTCCGCTTCGGCTACGGCTGGCGTAATGCTAACGCACAAGTCATACCACGCGGCTTGCCCGGTGATTGGGTCTGAATTTGTGATGTCGGCTAAGATGGTCTTGCTTGGCAGAAATTCTGAAATCAGGTGGTTCATCAAAAATGCAACGCTTGCTTCGTTAGCGTCTTTGTCCAGCTCCCAGGCGTCGCCCTGTTTGGCGATAGCGCTCCAGGTCCACACCGTGTTTCCTTCCACGCCCTGCATAAATTTGATTTGCGTGCGAATTTTGCCATTTTGCGACGCCACCCAATCCCAGGACTCATCTTCAATGCCCAGTTTTTCGCCCTGCGCGCCATTCATTTAGAGAAAGTTCTTCGACATGATTTGCCGTAACCAGGCGTTTTGCGAATTCCAGGAGTGATACATAAACATCGGCCGCTGGTTTACGACGTAAAACGGGTATTCGTTTCTGTCGATGCGCTGTTGCTCCAGCGGCGCGTAGAAGAAGGGCAGGGGGTCGAAGTGTGCGCTGAGGCGCTGTTCATGTTGGCGTTCCAGGCCATATTCGCCATAAACAGCATGAGCGTATCGATTCGGTAGGGGCTACCCTTCACGGCATTACTAATGACCATATGCATCAGACCATTATTAGCGAGCGGGGCATCCCACGAATAGGCCTTGTCAATGCGCAGTGGCTTGCTGTCGCGGTCTATGAGCACGCCTTCCGGCGCGATGGGGAAGCCCAGTGGCGGAGAGCTAAGCGGTGTATTCGGCACCATCTCGTGTGCCAGTTTAACAGATGGCGGAATATGTTTTGGAAACAGCGGCTTGGCTAAATACCCGCCGGGATACCGCGCATCGCATGCATGGAGACTGGCCGGCCGATAAATTTATCCTGCTTGCGCCCGACCCAGTCGGACCACTCGACATCAACCGTAATAGTTTCTTTGAAAGCGACATGGGCAATTTCCAGCGCCCGCCGCTCGATAGTTTCCGCTGGCACAACACATACCTTGGCTGCGGCGGCGGGCGACTACTCATCGTCATAATGAAACCCGAACAAGCAAATAGTGTTAGCCTTAGGAACAATTTGAGCGGTAGGTAAGCATTTCCGCTTATTAGCTGTGGTGTGCAATCATCTTATAATAATTACGTGGAATAAGCTTAGAATTTATAGCAATAAAGAGCACACGGTTGCAGAGTCAATGAGTTTTAGAGGGAGGATCAGTTGTAATGAGAGACTGCAGCAGATAGCAGCCAGCAAGGCTTGAATGTTATTTTGATTTAGCCTGCGATGCCGCCAAAATTAAAATTGGCAGTATGTTTTGTTTGCTGCGGAGTAGAGGCCTTATGGTCGGTATTCACGCTAACCGCTGCTATTTTTGCCAGCTGCGGTGATCGACATGCGACTTGTGGCAACGACGGCGCTGGTATTACGTGCTGTTCCATCGACATAGTGTTTAATTTTCGCGCTTGCATTGCTTCCTCGCCAACACTTTTTCGTCCGTTGCTGTTAAACGCACTCATCCCTAAGCACGAGAATTAAGTATAAAATGTGGACCTTATTAAGTAATAGAATACTTACAGCTATAGATAGCACGTTTGGTTATTTGTCAAAGCAAGATATTCGAGAGGAAAATCTATGAATACAGCAGCGTGGACCAGTTTGATCATCGCCGGTTTGTTCGAAGTTGTGTGGGTTGTCAGCATGAAATACTCCGAGGGTTTCACCAAGCTGTGGCCGTCAGTCGTCACTATTGCGGCGGTGTTGGTAAGCTTCGCGCTATTGTCGTACTCGCTCAAACACCTACCCATGGGCACTGCATATGCTGTATGGGTGGCGATCGGAGCCGTTGGCGTTGCTATACTAGGTATCTTGTGGTTCGAAGAGCCGGCAAGCCTTGGCCGCATCGTCTGTATTTCGCTAATCGTCGCCGGTACGGTGGGGTTGAAAGTGCTAAGTGCAGAGGTGCCGACTGCGTAATAGTTAGCTAGCAATGCCCTGGCGAATATGGCTCTCGCTAGCACCCAGAGAATTAACCGCATGCGAGCGCAGTCAATCCAGCGATTATGAGCATTCATCAACTATTTCATCTGCAACCCGACAGCGAATTCAGTCTGCAAAAGCAAATTCGCGCGCAGATCGTTACCGCGATCAAAAATGGCCACATCCCGATCAACAAGCCCTTGCCTTCCAGCAGGGGCTTAGCCAAGCAGCTTAAGGTTGCGCGTAATACTGTTATTTTGGCCTACGAACACCTACTGGAAGACGGCTACCTGATCTCTCGCGAGCGCAGTGGCTATTTCGTCAATCCTGACATACTTGATGGCAGCGTTAGCGATGATGTCGTGCTCGATACCACCGTCCCGGCAAATAGTCCCGACTGGGCGCAGCGTATGAAGAGTCGACCTTCGGCTCAGCAGAATATTCGTAAACCGCGCGACTGGCAGACCTACCCGTACCCCTTCGCTTACGGTCAGCTCGATGCTGCGCTTTTTCCTACCAACAATTGGCGAGAGTGCTGTCGGGATGCCGTTAGCGTTAGTGCCATTCGAGACTGGGCAACCGACCATTTCGACAACGACGACCCCATGTTGATTGAACAGATCCATATCCGCCTGTTGCCTCGACGCGGTATTTGGGCGCAGCCCGAGCAGATATTATTGACCGTTGGCGCGCAGCACGCCTTGTATATGATCGTGAGATTGTTGTTAGACAGTAACAGTACACTGGGCCTGGAAAACCCCGGTTATGTTGATATTCGCAATATTGCCATGCTCAATGCCACCAACATTAAAGCGTTGCCGGTAGACGCTGACGGCCTGATCGTTGACGACAATATCAACGACTGCGATTGCTTGTTCGTAACGCCAAGTCATCAGTCACCGACCACTGTCACGATGCCGATTGAGCGCCGCTATGAGTTGCTAAAACGCGCGGCAGAATCTGATATCGTACTCATTGAAGACGATTATGAGAGTGAAATAAATTACGCCACCAGCCCAGCGCCCGCACTCAAGAGCCTGGACCAAAACGACAGAGTGCTGTACGTGGGCAGTTTGTCCAAAACTCTGGCACCCGGTTTGCGCATGGGCTATGTGGTAGGCCCGGTGGCCATCATTAACGAGCTACGCGCACTACGCCGGCTGATGTTACGCCACCCGGCGGCTAATAATCAGCGCTCGGTGGCCTTGTTTTTGGCGCGTGGCTATCACGATACGTTGACTCGCAACCTGGTTCATACCTACCAACGGCGCTCGGTGACCATGCAAAAAGCATTAGACCGCTACCTGCCTTACTTGCCGCAGCCACCCGGTTTTGGGGGCTCGTCTTGTTGGATCAAAGGACCAGAAAATTTGGATGTAAATGAATTACGGCGGCGTGCAGGTGCAGAGGGCATATTGATTGAGCCAGGCGATATTCATTTTCTAGCGAACGACCCGCCGCAGAATTACTTTCGGCTTGGCTTTTCGTCTATTGCCGATGAGCGAATTGAACCGGGTATAAAGGCGCTGGGGCGTCTGGTCGATAAGCTTTTGAGCTGACTACGGCGCTTTACCCAATTCAACAAACACCGCCGTATACATCTTGAGATTCAACACGAACTGTTCGCGTGTAATAAACTCATGCTCGGAATGGCCGGTGTATTCAACACCTGGCATCGAAGGGCCAAAGCTCAGCGCGTTGGGAAACAGCTTGGCGTTGGTTGAGCCACCAATCGACACGGGTTGTGGATTTTTCACGCCGGTAAAATGGCTATAGATATTGAGCAATGTCGGCAGGTGAGGGGCGTCGCCCACAACGAGTGGTTCGCCCCATGAAGTGTTGATATCTCCCAACTTCACTTGATTTTGCTTTTGCCAATAAGCTAGAGCCTCTTGCGCTTGTTGTTCGAGAGTTGCAGCTGCCTTGCCTTTGGGGCGGCGCAGATTGATAAACACGTTAGTGCCTGCGTCGGTATTTTTAACCACAGTGGGCGCCAGCGTCATGGGGCCCATGAATTTATCTTCGTATGCGATGGCGCCGAACTTCTCGGCATGGATGCCAGTACCGATCAAGTCAGCGATGTAGGCAACGGTCAGTGATGCAGTACTTCTGGGCCAGGAGCGCACGCTCAGCGCGTCCGCCAGAAAAACCACGGCGTTGATACCATTCTGCGGTGTTGCCGAATGCGCAGATTTGCCGGTCGCCAGGATCGAGAGGCCTTCATCCGTGTCAGTAAATTGATACTGCATACCCTCCTGCGTAGCGCTTCTTGCCTTAATAGCTTCCACTAGTTTTGCATCGGCGTTTTTTATCATTGCCGTAGCTTCCAATGGAATTTGGCTGCTAAACGAACCCCCCGCGAAGCTTGCTAACTGAGGTTGATTATTAGTAGCGCTGCGAATTTTAGGCACTGTCACTTCGATTGAGCTCCAGCCTTTCTCAGCGGTTACGGCCGGGTAATTGGAGTCCAGGGTGATATTGAGGTCGGCAGCCTGGTAGGTTTTCAAGAATGCTTCCAGCGGCGCCCAATCGGACTCTTCCGCCATATATACCAACAATTCGATGCGGCGGTCCAACACAACGCGCTTATCTTTTATTGCCTTCATGGCATACAGCGCGGCAGCGATTGGGCCTTTGTCGTCTTCGCTGCCGCGGCCGATCAATTTTCCCGGTTCGCTACTCATGTCAAGCTCGTAAGGGCTCTGCTGCCACTTGCTTGCGTCGGCCGGCTGCACGTCGCCGTGGGTGATGACCCCCAGCTTGTTTTCTGAATCGCCCAGGCCAATTAGTACGACATAGCCGTGATCGGTGAAATCCAGTCCCAGCGTTTTAGCCATTGACTCAAGATAAGACTTGAAGCCATTCATGACTGGATTGTCCTCAAACGGTTTATCTTCATTCGCCTCTGTGTTGTAGCTAACCATTTTTGCAAGACTTGCGATCATGGCCTCAGCATAAGTTTTTGCCGCGTAGTTGGCAGCGTCGGTCGCTTCAGGGCTTATCGCGGCAGCGCGTGCCACAATGCAAAGCAAAAAGATGGAGACGAGGAGAGCTTTCATTGCGCAATTCCGATTGGTTTATGTTGGTGCTATGGCGTCACGTCTGGCACCATAGTCGATTATGGCGATTTACCGACGCAATGCAATGTGTCGAATCGGCCCAAGGAGTTGCTCACAATATGGTCGATATGTCGCGAAATCCGCGGCCATCCGTTATCATAGTGGTTTTTTGCCACGCGATAATTATCTGGTGCGAGTAACTTCTAGAAACACATTTTTCAAAGCGCTTATCGTCTCTCTCATCTTGCTCGCTACGCTGGCCGGTTGTGGTGGCGACGGCTCAAAAAATGGCGACCGGCTGGCGTCGGTTGGCGACCCGCCCTCCGAGCTGGCACCGCAATCCGAGCCATTGCGAATTTTGGTGATTGGTGGCACGAGTGGCACCGGGCTGGAAGTTGTGAAACTCGCGCTGGCTCGCGGCCATACTGTCACCGCCATGTCGCGGCATCCTGATCGTATGACACTAACTCATGCCAACCTGGAAGCACGTAAAGGCGACATCCTTGACGTAGCCGCAGTGAAAGCTGCCGTCAAGAATAAGGATGCCGTCGTCAATGCCATCGGCATAGGGCCAACGCGCGACCCGGTGACCGTCTTTTCAAAGGGGATAAAACACCTGCTTGGCGTTATGAAAAAGCAAAACGTCAAGCGAATGGTTGCAGTCACCGGCATCGGTGCCGGCGACAGTCGCGGCCACGGCGGTTTTTTTCATGACCGCATACTGCAACCGTTAGCACTGAAAACAATTTACGAAGATAAAGACCGTGCGGAGACCATTATTGCCGAAAGCTCAGCTGACTGGACCATCGTGCGCCCCGGCACCTTGACCAACGAGCCGGCGGAAACACGGTATCGGATTATTCAGGACCTTACCGGAGTCACCGCCGGCAGTATCGCTCGCGCCGATGTGGCGCATTTTATTGTTGCTGCGTTGGAGTCGGGCAGTTACAAAGGCGCGACAGTTTTGTTAAGCAATTAATTATGCGATTTAGAAATACACCTTCCTCCTACGCGTGGCCCGCTCAATTGCTGCACTGGAGCGTCGCAGCGCTTATCGTCACACAGTTCGTGCTGGCAAAACTCGCAGAGCGCGCCGACGACAATGAGGCGAAACTGGCGCAACTTGCTTTGCTGGCAAACCATAAATCGGTAGGTATTACTATTTTGGGTTTGGCCTTGCTGCGTGTTTGTTGGCGCTTTATCTCGCCACCTCCGGCTTTACCAACGGCAATGCCAGGCTGGCAAATATGGGCTTCAAAGCTCAGTCACGCTGTGCTTTACGTGCTGCTTTTTTTATTGCCAATCAGCGGCTGGTTAATGTCATCGGCGTCGGCTTATACCGTTAGCTGGTTTGGTCTGTTTGAACTACCGGACCTGGTCGCACCGAGTAAAGCGCTCAAGGAACTCTTGATCGATGCTCACCACCTATTAGGCAAGGCGCTGTTTATTATCGCGCTGTTACATATTGCTGCGGCGCTGAAACACCATTTTGTTGATAAAGACGATATTCTAAAACGTATGATTTCTTATGCGAGTTTCACAGTATTCGCCGTTTTACTAACGAGTACACTCTGGTCTTTCGCCACCGTTGATACTAACAAACGTGCCGCTGTTGAAACTCCTTCTATGCCAAAAGCTGTAGTAGAGGAGCCGCAAGCGGGATTGCCGGAAGCTGTAGCAGACGAGCCGCAAGTGATCGTGCCAGAAGCTGTAGCAGAGAAGCCACAAGAGATCGTGTCGACAGCGGCGGTAGAAGAGAGTACCGAAAAAGCCGACGAAAATAGGCTTTATGCATGGGATATCGACTACGAAGCCAGCTCAATTGAGTTTACTGCTGAACAAGCCGGCGCGAAATTTAGCGGCGTTTGGCCGGCATGGCGTGCCGAAATGTTTTTCGATGCAGACGCACTGACGCAGAGCAAGTTTGATGTGAGGATAGATGTAAGCAAAGTTGACACCCGCGACGAAGAACGCGATGTGACGCTGGAGGAGCCTGAATGGTTTTACAGCCAAAAGTTCCCCGAAGCAAAATTTCTCACGGGCGAGTTTAAGAAAAACTCAGATGGCACCTTTATGGCAGCGTCTACACTGACCATCAAAGGCTTTGGCGCGCCGGTTAAGTTTAATTTTAGTGTTGAAGAGTCCGCAGAGAAAAAAATTCTAACTGGCAATGCTCGGCTCGACAGACTGTCTCTAAAAGTTGGCACCGGCGAGTGGACCGACCTGGAAAATGTCGGCCAGTATGTTGATGTTAAGGTGAGGGTAGAGGCGAGCTTATCTGGAGCGCAGCAATAATGAAGTATAAATTCTACACTTGCGATGTGTTTACAGAAGTTCGTTTCGGCGGCAACCCGCTAGCCGTTCTACCGAACGCAGAAGGGCTTTCCAGCCAGCAGATGCAACAAATTGCGCGAGAATTTAACTATTCAGAAAGCACTTTTGTGGTGCCGAGCGACAACGGCTATACGAAAAAAGTTCGTATCTTCACGCCAACGAGAGAGATACCGTTTGCGGGCCATCCCAATATAGGCACCGCTTTTACGCTGGCACATATAGGTGACTTCGGCGACATAAACGCTGAAACGAATATCACGTTTGAGGAGCAGGCAGGCCCAGTGCCCATCGTTGTCCGCAAATCAACGACCGGTATCTGGTGTGAGCTCAAAGCCCCAGAAGCTCTGTTTATTGGCAAAACCATATCACCAGATCTTGCCGCTGCAGCGCTGACGCTGTCATCTGACGATATAGTGACGGGCACGCATCTACCTCAAGTAGCATCAGTAGGTTTACCCTTTCTTATGGTGGAGCTTAAGGACCGAGCTGCGCTGGAAAAAGCGCGCTGTTACACGCCCGCCCTGGACGAGATACATGCACAAGGCATCATGCCCGATATTCACCTGTACATTCGTTCTAGCGACGAATTTGATCTCCGTGCTCGCATGTTCGCGCCTTTGGATGGTGTTCCCGAAGATCCCGCCACTGGCAGCGCCAACTGCGCATTAGCGGCCATGCTCGGCCACTACCAATCGGAATCGGCAGGCGACTTCGTGTGGCGTATCGCCCAGGGCGTCGAGATGCAGCGCCCCAGCGTGCTGGAGGCCAGAGTTGAAAAACGCAGCGGAACGGTCACTGGTGTTTGGATAGGCGGATGTTGCAAGCTGGTGGCCGAAGGTTATATTAGCGTTTAGACCGAATGCTACTTAATTAAGTAGCATTCGGTCTGAACAGAGCGAAAATTTTCAGGATTGACGCCGTTTGGTCCGGCAGGTTTAGCTCGAGTTTGTGTGTTAGCAACTCGCAGCTAATGATGCCGGTATAAGCGCTTTTAAAGAGACTTCCTCTTTGTTGTCAACCGCACCATGGCGAGCGCAAGTAGTGCCAGTAAAGTCCAGCCTGCAACACTACCGCCGCCACCATCGCTGACAACCACTACTGGATCATTTACATAGCCGCTGTCCTCATTCTCATCTTCCAGAGGCAGGTAGCTAAGCTCACCGGATTCCGCCGGGCCATACGTCGCCAACAGGTAGTCGTCTGCTGCATCGTAAACTTCGATCATCACGTCGTAATAGCCTACCGGGAAACCCTCGACCAGGTCAGAATCGACATAGTATGAATCACCGCCGAACGTTGTGACCGTGAAATTATCAGTATCCGCATATTCTATCCATGGTCCTTGTTCGAGGCTCAAAAACAGGCGTGCATAGACGTCGATAGCCGAATAATCCGTATCCACATCAAAGTCCAGACTAATGCGAGTGTAAAAGCCGTCGTCATCAAAGTCACTGCTTATGGCTACTGTGGCGTAATCAACCCACACGTAGCCATCGTTTTTACGTAACTTCTTTTGCGTCTTTTTTTGCTTTTCCTGTGTTTTTCTATCGACATTTTCTGTTTCTTTGATTTTTTTCCGCATGGTTTTGACAGTGCTTTCCGTTGCACCAGGCGCACGCAAGGTGTTTACGGAAATGCGTTCCGACGGTTTCACTGTTTGTTCTTGCGCGCTAACTAAATTAGCGCCGCCTACAGCGAGAGCGAATACAGTCAGTAATGGAATACATTTGTAAGGCAATTTGTTGTGCTTGCTCAAGATGCTCATGGCGTTCTCCTTTAAATACGTGGAGCTAATTTAAACAGTTTCAAGCTGAACGAAATCTTAATAGCGACGCAGTGGCCGCACATAAAAGTCACAGCCAATATTCAGTTTCGGTTCAGTTATGGTCCGCGCATGTTTGCAGGATATGAACTTGCACTAGCAGCCGGGTTTATATCATGATTGGCGCAACAAGATTGGAGCAACAAGGATAAGGACGTAACTATGATAGAAGAAGTGCAGTCCTGGCTGGCAAAAGACCCTGATCCGAATACTCAAGCTGAACTCGAGCGTTTGCTTGAACTGAACGATACCGAAGAAATTAGCCGCAGATTTAGTGGGCGCCTGCAGTTTGGCACTGCTGGCCTGCGCGGCGTGGTGGGCGCTGGGCCATCACGCATGAACCGGCTCGTTATTCGCCAAACGTCGGCTGGGTTGGGTCGCTATGTCTTAGCCACGGTCGCAGACGCTGCAGCGCGTGGCATCGTTGTGGCATACGACGGCCGCCTCGATTCGCGTCGCTTCGCAGAGGACGCTGCAGGCGTTTTCGCAGCGCTAGGTCTAAAGGTTTATATCACTGCCGATGTCGCTCCTACACCGGTAGGTGCCTTTGCTGTTCTCAAGTTTAATGCTGCCGCCGGTGTTGTTATTACCGCCAGCCATAATCCACCTGAATACAACGGCTACAAAGTCTACGGGGAGAATGGTGCGCAGATTATCCCGCCGCACGATGCGAGCATAGCGACCGCAATTGAAGCCGCCGCGACAGACGAGGTAGCTTACACGCCATTTAACGTCGCCGTGGAGAACAGGCAGATTGTAGTGCTTGATAAGGAGTTCACCGACGATTATTGCGCAGCTATCACCGGCAACGAATTATTCAAATACCGTATTGATCCAGACGCAGTGAGCGTGGCTTACACCGCAATGCACGGCGTAGGTGCGAATATTGCGGAATCGCTGTTACGACAAGCTGGTGTGAATCAATTTTTCTCAGTAGCTTCACAGCGCGAGCCAGACGGTCATTTCCCCACGGTGAATTTCCCCAACCCGGAAGAGCCAGGCGCTATGGATGCAGTTGTCGCTCTTGCTATTGAAAATAACGCAGAGCTTGCTTGCGCTAACGATCCGGACGCCGACCGCTTAGCCGTAGCGGTGCGCGATAACGGCGACTACCGCATGTTGAGCGGCGATCAAATCGGCATCTTGTTGGGGCATTATGTATTGCAGCAGCCGCGTAATTTCACGCCAATCATTTGCACCACTATTGTCTCATCAAGCATGTTAAAAGCGATTGCTGATGAGTTTGGTGCGCTCTATTTCGAAACCTTGACCGGCTTCAAGTGGCTGGTCAATGTTGCCATGAATCACGAAGATGACGGCCATCAGTTCGTATTCGCTTACGAGGAGGCGTTAGGCTACGCCGTCGGTCGTCAGGTGCGCGATAAAGACGGACTATCGGCATTGCTCGCCTTTACGCAGATGACCGCACAGCTGGCAGCAGCCGGAAAAACGGTGCTGGATCAATTAGAACTTCTGTATCGACGCTACGGTTTATATGCGACTGCGCAAAGGAGTATTGCGACTCAAGCGGGAAGTTCTTCTATTGGTGCAGCTTTGCGCGCTGCGCCGCCGCTGGCAATCGCTGGGGTAGCGGTTAATGCGATAGAAGATTTGCAGGCTGGTAAACGCTTCTTTGCGGACGGGCGCGCCGAAGACCTCAGCCTGCCGTGCAGCGATGTGCTGATCTATCGCTTGGAACAAGGCGGGCGGGTTATCGTACGTCCGTCCGGTACGGAGCCGAAGGTGAAGTGCTATTACGAGGTGGTGGAGAAAGTCGATTCTGAAGAACCGTTCCTGGATGCGGAACAGCGTGCTCAAGCTTCGCTTTCTCACCTCATAAAGACACATCAACAGTCGCTAGACTTGCTTGTTCTGAACTAAACAGCCGCGCGTCATGCTGAGCATGGTCATGATTATTTTTTTCGCATACACCCTGGCAAGGCGCAGAGCATTTCAAACACCAGGTTAGCGGCGAGCAGGGCAGTGTTGCCGCTAGGGTCGTATGGAGGTGATACTTCGACCAGGTCACAACCAACGAGATTAAGCCCGAAACAGCCGCGAATAATTTCCAGTCCTTGCGAGCCTGTTAGCCCGGCTGGTTCCGGTGTGCCGGTGCCAGGTGCCACCGACGGATCGAGCCCGTCAATGTCGAAGCTAAGGTATGTTGGTACATCGGGGCCAATCTGTTCTCTAACCTTGTTCATCAATGGTGCCAACGATTTGTACCAGCACTCCTCAGCCTCTACCACTTTGACACCTTGTTTGCGCGCCCAATTGAAGTCGTCGGCTGCATAGCCGGTGGCACGTAAACCGATTTGCACCATTTTTGCCGGCTGCACCAAACCTTCCTCGATAGCGCGCCGAAAAATGGTGCCGTGAGTAATTTCCTCGCCGAACATTGCATCGTTCGTATCAGCATGTGCATCGACGTGTACTAACGCTACCGGGCCGTGTTTTTTGGCCACCGCACGCAGTATTGGTAGGCTGATGGTATGGTCGCCGCCAACGGTCACGGGTTTTGCGTCGTGGCTTGATACCTCAGTAAAAAAGTGTTCGATAATATCGATAGACTTCATTAGGTTGTAGCTATTCAACGGCACGTCGCCGACGTCTGCAATTTGAAACGAGTCGAACGGTGCAGCGCCAGTGGCCATTCCGTAAGGGCGTACCAGGGTAGATTCATTGCGAATTTGGCGCGGCCCATAGCGCGTGCCGTTGCGGTTGCTGGTGCCGATGTCAAAGCCTACGCCGACGATAGCGACGTCTAGATCGGCGGCGGTGGTCTGTGCAGGCAATCGAAACATCGTGCCTGGGCCTGAATAACGCGGCATTTCATTGCCGCTAAGCGGTTGGTTATA
>RCMY010001950.1_pt1 | contig 18967 bp, 14 predicted proteins | sample 2041341 | NCBI WGS metagenome assembly RCMY01 (sample SAMN09708234, study PRJNA481090) | Marine sediment metagenome, whole genome shotgun sequencing project. | reverse complement strand
GTGACATCTGCGAAATGTACTCACCCCAAGAGTGTTGGAACTACTTTCAGGCTGCTGGCTATGTCTCAGGTTAATTTAAAAAGGCTTTAGCCCAGCGGCAAGGCGACTGCAGTGAGGCTCAGGCCCGTCTGATTCTGAACGGGCCTGATTATATCATCCAAGGCTGCGCAGTAGCTGCACCGACGGCACGCCGGTCACAGGCTGACCGGTGCTGGACTGGTAGGCGCGAATTGCATCCTCGGTCTTGGATCCGATCACGCCATCGGCGCCGCCAGTGTCGAAACCGCGCGCGGTCAGGCGCTGTTGCAATGTCACGCGGTCCTGTTTGGTAAGCCCGTTCGCATCAGGCGGAAAACCGGACTTCAGCGGTCCCGCTCCGCCGATCCGGTCTGACAGATGCCCGACGCCGATCGCGTAGGAGTCTGAATTGTTGTAGCGCTTGATCGCGTTGAAATTGCCCGTCACGGCAAAGCGCGGACCGCCCGGCTGTGGCTGGATGATGCGCCCGCCTGAGGATGCGCCCGTCACCTCGCGCCCCCATTTGAGGCCGCGCTGCCAGCCATTGCGCGACAGATATGCGGCGGTTGATGCCAGCGCATCGCTGGGATCCTCCGACCAGATATCGCGCCGCCCGTCGCCGGTGAAATCCACCGCGAACATCTCATAGGATGTGGGGATGAACTGCGTGTGACCCATGGCACCGGCCCAACTGCCCAGCATGCGGTCAGCCGTGATGTCGCCCTTCTGGACGATCTTGAGCGCGGCCACCAACTGCTTTTCAAAGAACGCGCCGCGCCGTCCGTCGAAGGCCAGCGTCGAGGTGGCGGAAATGACCGGCACATTGCCGCGCCGCTCGCCATAGAAGCTTTCGAGCCCCCAGATCGCGGCGATGATGCGCGCGTCGACGCCGTATCTGTCCTCCAGCGCGCCCAGCGTCGCGCGGTGGCGGGCGTAGGCTACGCGCCCCTTCGACACCCGCTCGTCCGAGGCGGCGATGGCCAGGTAATCTTCCAAGGTGCGGGTGAATTCAGTCTGATTGCGGTCCCGTTTGACCACGCCGGGCAAATATCCCGCCCCGCGAAACCCCTGGTCCAGCGTGGCCTTGGAGATACCGTAGCCGCCTGCGCGTGCCCGGAATCCCGCAACCCACGCATCATACCCTGCATTGGGCACGGGGCGCAGGTCGCTTGCCAGCGGCGTGGCCGCCGTTTGCGCGTCTGCCCTGCCCAGCCCGCGCATGTCTCCGCAGGCCGTCAGGCCGAGGGCCGCGATCCCGATTCCGAATTGTCGCCGTGTAATGCTCATTATCCTGCCCGTCTGTTATTTTTTATGACGCCTCGGGCAGAGTATACAGCAGCGGCTGGCGCGACAAAAGCGGACTGCATCCCCGCAGCCGGAAATCCGCCTGTGATTTTCCCGCCGGGCTGACAGGTCGGTCAGGAAGGTCTGCATTTTTCCGCCGAGAATACTAGTTAGGGTTGAATAATTATCCATAATGGCGCAACTATAGCGGATTGTGCTGGCACGGGATCGCCGGACGGTCCCGCTCGGCATTTGTCCAAGATGCGCGGGGACGCTGTCCGGCCGTCATAGCCGTTCTCAATACGTGGGACAGGACTTCTAAAGCTGGCGCTGGTTGAGCGGAAGGTCGCGAAAGCGGAATGTCACTTGTTATGCTGGACGGCGGCCTGACCCAACTTTTACAGTTGAAACGTGCGCATAAGCGCGTCCTGCAATTGTTTGCGGACGCCATATTGCTGATTCTGAGTTACTTGGGCGCTGCCGTGTTAAGTGGCGTAGAAAGTCGCGTGTTCGGATTGCTGGATTTCTGGCTGGCGCCACTGATCTTTGTGCCGGTCAGCTTGCTGATATTTGCGCGGCTGGGATTTTACCGCGCCGTCGTGCGGTATTTGTCGATCCAGTTGCTGATGACCATTCTGGCCGGTGTGATGGCATCTGCGTCGGTGATGCTGGCAGCGGTCAAAATGGTGCAGATTCCCCTGCCATGGAGTGTGACGGCGATATACGCGCTGATCGCGATGTGTGTTCTGGGCGGTTTGCGCCTATCCCTGCGCGAGCTTTTGCAGCGGCACACATCCGAGGGGCGCACGCCGATCGTTATCTATGGGGCCGGCAAATCAGGGCGCCAACTGCTCAGTTCCCTGCGCGAGACGCTGGAATTTATGCCGGTCGCCTTTGTCGACGACGCGGTCGAGCTGCACGATTCCGATGTGGGAGGCCTGCGTATCCATGACCCGGCGCGGCTGGCCCGGTTGATCCAGATCCACGGGGCCAAAGTGGTTCTGCTGGCCGTTCCCAGCGCGTCGCGCGCGGAACGGCGCGCGATCGTCGAACGGCTGGAGACGCTGCCGGTAAGGGTGCAGACCATTCCCGGCCTGTCGGACATCGTGACAGGCAGATCCCGCGTGAACGATCTGCATGATGTCGCCATCGAGGATCTGCTGGGCCGCGATCCCGTGCCGGGGCTGGACCCGCTGCTGAAGGGCACCATCCAAGGCAAGGTAGTGATGGTCACTGGCGCCGGTGGGTCAATCGGTAGCGAATTGTGCCGCCAGATCATCCAGCAGGATCCCCACACGCTGATTTTATGGGAACTGTCCGAGCTGGCCTTGTACACCATCAACATCGAACTGACCGAGCTGATCGAGGCGCAGGGCCTGAACATCCGGTTGGTGCCGCTGATGGGATCGGTGCAAAATCCGGGCCGCATCTTGTCGGCGCTTGACCGGTTCGCGGTGCAGACCATCTATCACGCCGCCGCCTACAAGCATGTTCCGCTGGTTGAACAGAACGTCGTCGAAGGGCTGCGCAACAACGTTTTTGGCACCAAGGTGATCGCAGACGCGGCCATCGCCGCGGGGGTCGAATCCGTGATCCTGGTGTCATCGGACAAGGCCGTGCGCCCGACTAACATGATGGGCGCATCCAAGCGCCTGGCAGAGTTGGTCTGCCAGGCCGCTGCTTTGCGGCAGTCGGAGACGGTGTTTTCCATGGTGCGTTTCGGCAATGTTCTGGGCTCGTCAGGGTCGGTCATTCCCCGTTTTCGCGACCAGGTAGAGCGCGGCGGTCCGATCACGGTGACGCACCCGTGCATCACCCGCTATTTCATGACCATCCCGGAGGCAGCCCAACTGGTGATTCAGGCCGGCGCGCTGGCGACGGGGGGCGACGTATTCGTGCTGGACATGGGCGAGCCACTGAAGATCGTCGATCTGGCGGACCGGATCGCGCGGCTTAGCGGCCTGACCCCCTACCGCGTCCCGCAGGGCGAAGAATGGCGCGACGCCCGCAGCGCGCAGGACAAGCACAGGGGCGACATCGCCATCTGCTTTACCGGGCTGCGCCCCGGCGAAAAGCTGTTCGAGGAGTTGCTGATTGGCGAGGATGCAATGCAAACACTGCATCCTCGCATCCTGACGGCCAGCGAAATCTACATCCAGCCCGACCGGCTGGATGCCCTGCTGGACAGGGTGCTGGCCGCGTGTCAGGCGCAGGACATCGACGAACTGCGCCGCATCATCACCGCCGCGCCCGTCGGGTACCGCCCATCCGGCCCTGCCGCCGATCTTTTGGGCGCCGAACGCATGCCGCCCCCGCGCCTGGCGCGCACTGCAGCGGAATGACACGCGCGCTTTGCGGCAACACTTGGGCTTGGAACACAGTTTGGAACACAGTGCAGCGTTGCCGAATGGGCGCAACTGTGTCAAAACCACACTCGACAATCCAGAACGCACGAGTTTCCCATGACCGATTACGCAGCCCGCCGCACGATGATGGTGGACACGCAGGTTCGCCCTGCCGATGTGACTAAATTCCCGATCATCGATGCAATGCTGAGCGTCCCGCGAGAGGCGTTCGTTCCGCGCGCCCTGCGCGAGGCGGCCTATGTCGGCGAAAACGTCGATCTTGGCGGGGGCCGCGTGGTTCTGGAGCCGCGCACATTGGCCAAGATGCTGGAAGCGCTGGACATTCGCGGCAATGAGCTGGTGCTCGATATCGGCAGCGCGCTGGGCTATTCCTCGGCTGTCATCGCCCGCATGGCCGAGGCCGTCGTTGCCGTCGAAGAGGACGAGGCGCATGGCGCCGACGCGCAATCGCTGCTGCTGGAGCATGGCACGGACAACGTGGTCGTGCATTCCGCACCGCTGGCGGACGGCGCCGCCGAGCATGGGCCCTTTGACGTGATTGTCATTCAGGGCGCCGTCGAACAGGTGCCGGCTGCGCTGCTTGACCAGCTCAAGGATGGTGGGCGTATTGCTTGCCTCTTTATGGATGGGGCGCTGGGCGCAGTTCGGGTCGGGTATAAATCCGGTGGCCGGATGACGTGGCGCTTTGCCTTCAATGCGGGCGCGCCCGTGCTGCCGGGGTTCCGGAAACAAGCAGCGTTCACGCTGTAATCACAACACCGCCCCGCGGGGAAGGATGACACGATGATCACTTCGATGGACACTGCGCCGCATCGGCCAGCCCGCATTTTGACACGGACCTTTGGTGCCGGTCTACGCAGGGCGATGGTTGCCGGCGCGCTGGCGCTGGCCATGCCGGCCGCAGCTTCTGCCGATACATTGGCCGATGCGCTGGCCGGGGCCTACAACACCAGCGGCCTGCTGGAGCAGAACCGCGCCCTTCTGCGCGCCGCTGACGAAGATGTGGCAGGCACCATCGCCCGGTTGCGCCCGATCCTCAGCTGGAGCACGGACATCACGCGCAGCTACTCCAACAGATCTGGCGGCGGGCTGGCCGGTACCAGCACGTCGAGCGGATCGACAAACCTGAACGCAGGTATCACCGCCGAATGGCTGGTCTATGATTTTGGCCGCACCCAACTGAGCACCGAGGCGGCCAAAGAGGCCGTGCTGTCCACACGCCAGAGCCTTATCAGCATTGAACAGCGGGTCCTTTTCCGCGCCGTTCAGGCCTACATGAATGTGCAGCGCACCCAGCGTTTCGTGTCGCTGCGGCAAAGCAACGTGCGCGTCATCAGCGAATCCTTGCGCGCCGCGCGGGACCGTTTCGAAGTGGGCGAGGTCACCCGCACCGATGTCGCGCAGGCCGAGGCGCGGCAGTCGCTGTCGCGCAGCAACCTTGCGCAGGCCGTCGGCGATCTAAAGCGCGCGCGCGAGGAATATCTGGCCGTCGTGGGCAGCGTTCCGCGCAATATCGGTCAGCCTCGCAACGTGCCCACCCTGACCCGCACCGAAGAGACGGCCAAGCAGGTCGCCCTGCGCAACCACCCCGACATGCTGCGTGCGCAGCATGATGTGGCGACAGCCAATCTGAACGTGCTGGTGGCCGAGGCGTCGATGCAGCCGCGCGTGACGCTGAACGCATCTGTCGGCGTGACCGAGCGGCTGAATGGCAACACAGCTGGCGAAACGGGCAGTTTCGGCGTTCAGATCGGCGGCCCGATCTATCAGGGCGGGGCGATGGCCTCGGGTAAAAGGCGGGCTTTTGCGCTGCGTGACGCCCAGCTGGGCATCCTGCACACAACGCGCGGCAGCATTCGCCAGAATGTCGGCAATGCCTATGCAATCCTTGAGGCGGCCCGCGCCTCGGCTGTTGCCACCGCCGAGGCGGTGCGCGCCGGGCGTGTCGCCTTCGACGGTGTTAACGAAGAGGCCACGCTGGGCGCCCGCACCACGCTGGACGTGCTGAACGCCGAGCAGGAATATCTGGACGCGCAGGCCAACCAGATTTCGGCGCAGGCCGACGTGATCATCGCCGCTTATGCCGTGCTTGAATCGATGGGCGAGCTGACGGTTCGTGATCTCAACCTTGCCGTGCAGACCTATGATCCGGCGGCCTACTACAACCTGGTCAAGGACGCGCCTGCCGCGCTCAGCGAGCGGGGCAAGACACTGGACCGGGTGCTGCGCAGGATCGGAAAACAGTAAAACTGCGCCTATCTGTTGTGCGGATGCACCGCTGGGGGTAGACTGTGGATCGAGGCAAGAGTGGTAAAAACAATGTCCGATCCCGTGACCAATGTGGAAATCGAGGATGTCCTGTCGTCAATCCGGCGGCTGGTATCCAGCGACGAGCGGCCCAAACCGGCAGCACCGGGGCCAGCGCCTGCTGCTACGCCCGCTGAGCCCGAGCGTCTGGTACTGACGCCGTCCTTGCGAATCGACAATGCGGCGCCGGATCTGAGCGATGATGCGGCGGGCGCCGAGGCGGATCTTCATAGGGACGCCCCCATCCATTCCGAAGCCAGCCCCGCCGAAGCCAACGTATCATTGCCGGCAAATATCGCGCTGCAAAAAGATGCCGGTGAGGACGGGGCCCTGAATGTCCCGGAGGAGGCTGCCAGCCCCGCCGAAATGTTCGCGATGAATGACCCGGCCACGCCCGAACCGCCCCGTGACGCCAAGGCCGAGTTGAAGGCTCGCGTCGCCGAATTGGAAGAGGTCGTATCGCGTCAGGGCGACCAGTGGGAGCCTGACGGCGCCTCGGCTGACGATAATTCCGGCAGTCCTGTGGCCCCTCTGCCGTGGGAAGATTACGTGCCCGGCCCAGATGAAAACGCACCAGAGGACGCTGCCGATCCTGCGGCGCCCGACGCATTCCGCGACTTGGCGGACAAACAGGACTCCATGCCAGATGATACTGGGCCGGATGAGACGGATGACAGCCCGGATAATCCATCTGCGGAACGCAAATCGGGCGCTGATGCACCTGAGGAGGATCATGGCGGCAGCCGTGATTTTCTGGCGGCCAATGACGAATTCCTGGATGAGGACGCCCTGCGCGATCTGGTGGCCGACATTGTCCGTCAGGAACTACAGGGCGCGCTGGGTGAGCGCATTACGCGCAACGTGCGCAAACTGGTGCGCCGCGAAATCCATCGTGCGCTGGCCAGTCAGGAACTGCACTAAACTGTCGACGGACGCCGGCCTGGCATGACTGATCGGGCAAGCTGATTGGCGATCCACGCCGCGAGAAACGCTCGGTTGGGGGTCGCTTTACAGGGCTTCGTGACCGATGCTTAAATCAACCGCACTGGATGGGAATCTGGGATCTGATAGGGTGCACAGAAGCTGGACCAATCCGCATCTATAACGGGCAGGGCGGTATTGTGGCCTGCCTGGCATGCAAATATTTGACGTAGGATTAAGTATTCAGACCAATAACCCTGTCTATGAAGATGCCGGAATCGCAAAGCCCCGCATTAAGCGGGGCTTGATCAGGCGTAACGGATTTTTCTACCCGTCAGGCAGCTTCGGCTTGTGCGGCGGCGTTGCGTCGCTCGCTCTCTTCACGCGACAGCGCGACCGAGGTGCGGACACCCTTGGATACGAAATCCATCAGGCCAGACACGACACGCTCGTTCGGGTCGATCCCGGCACAGGACAAAACCTCGCGCCCATCGCGGGACCGCGCCCAACGGGCGATCTGATCGGGACCGTTGCCGTATTTCTTGTCATCGGAAATAGCATCGTCCAACGCGGCCAGTACGACAGCCGCGAAAAGTTTGCGTGCCCGATTACCTTGCTCGTTGTTGAAAGCGGCACCGTCAACGAAATCTTTCATGATTCGTCCTTAATTATATTGCACTTGTGTTTTCTGCTTGTTGTTGTGTATGGCGCAGTTCTTTCGATTCGGATAGAGCACAGATGCATACCTTCTATGCGAAATTTGCATGGCTCCGGTACCCGATGCACGACATGTCGTTGGCTTGCCCCCCTGCGCATCCCCATATATAGGGTGTGCCTAATTACCTTCAACCTTTCGTCAGGATTTTGACACAATGCCCAAGATCAACGGAAATGAAATCCGCCCCGGCAACGTTCTGGAACACAACGGCGGCCTGTGGTCGGCTGTAAAGGTCGACCACGTCAAGCCGGGCAAGGGCGGCGCCTTCGCTCAGGTCGAAATGCGCAACCTGCGCAACGGCTCGAAATTGAACGAGCGGTTCCGATCGGCGGACAAGGTCGAGCGTGTGCGTCTGGACCAGAAGGATCAGCAGTTCCTTTACGAGGTCGACGGCATGCTGGTTTTCATGGACAGCGAGACTTACGAGCAGATCGAATTGCCGGTCGAACTGCTGGGCGAGCGGCGCCCGTTCCTACAGGACGGCATGACGATCCACATCGAATACCATGAAGATGAGGCGCTGAACGCGACGCTGCCGCAGAAGGTCACGTGCACCGTCGTCGAGACCGAGCCGGTGGTGAAGGGGCAGACAGCCGCCAACAGCTTCAAGCCGGCGATTCTGGACAATGGGGTCAAGGTGATGGTGCCGCCCTTCGTGGGGCAGGACGAGGCGATTATCGTTAACACCGAGACAATGGAATATTCCGAACGCGCGTGAGATTTGTCCGCGCCTGTAGGCTGGGCTGGCGTGGTTCTGAGTATTTTTGGGAAAATGAAAGCGCCGCGTGGTCCCAAGGCCGCGCGGCGTTTCGCTGTTCAGCGCCAGAGGACGGCGCGCGAGGCGAACAGGCCCTGAAGCTTTGACAGCGCGCGGTTGGCGGCACCGCGCCGAGGCAGGTTGCCGCTGGCCAGTCTTTCTAGGACGACCTCGACTGGACAGGGCAGGCCGGTGACCGGGTCGTGGTAGCGCGGATAGTCGATCAGCGTGGCATGGACCAGCCCGGCAAGTGTGGGCCGCGCGCTGCGCCGGGCCGGGATGCGCCCCAGATCGGTGGTCAGGCCCCAGCCTGCGTAAAAGGGCGCGCCGGTCGTCGTGACGGGTAGCCCGCGCATCAGCGCCTCGAACCCCAGAAGCGACGTCATGGTCCAAACCTCCTGGACTTGTTGAAACAGCTGTGCGGGGTCCGATTTGGGCAGGACGAGGTCGGCAATGCCTTGCGCTTGGCCCAGATCAATGGCGCCTTTGCGCAGGCCTGCTTCGACGTCGGGGTGGGGTTTATAGAGGATCACCGCATCCGGGTTGGCGGCGCGGGCGGAGTGCAAAAGGGCAAGGTTGGTGGATGTAATTCCGGCGCCAGTTCGGATCGATGCGTCATCCTCGACCTGGCCGGGTACCAGGATGCGGTGGCCCGGCGGCAGGGCAGGGGTATTTCCACCGAGGTTGTATTTGGTCGCACCTTGCGCGCAGATTGCAGCAATCAGCGCTTCGGCCCGCCGCGTCTGATCGGGGCGCATGTGGGCGCGGCGCTTGATCCAGCCCTCCAGATCGCTGGGCTGGGACGGATCGTAATATATGCCGCGCGTGTCGCAGACCAGGCTTAGGGGCGGGACCAGCTCAGCGCCCAGCCCGCGGGATCGCAGGAAGCCATCCTCGACCCGCACGGCGCCATCGGGGGCGATGCCCGCCTTGCCCGCCCAGACCATATGACGGCGCTTGGTGTCTTTGGATGGATGAAATGTGACAGGCCGGTAGCGGCCGAAAACCTTTTGCAATGGCCGGCGTTTCCACAGGCGCATGCCGTGCGCGCACCAGCCGCGCCTGTCCTCGCGCCATGCGCGTACCTCGGCCTCCAATGTATCGATGGCCTGTTCGATCTGGCACAGGCTGCCCCGAAACGGGTCGTACCATTTGGGATAGAGGATCATCGCTGCCGCAAATATCTGTGCCCGGCTGAGCGCACGGCCCCGGCGCGGTAGGCCCAAGGGGTGGCGGTCATCCGTCAGCCCCCATCCGGCATAGAAAGGGCGCCCAAAGACGCGGGGCCTGTGCCCCGCAAAAATTGCCTCGAACCCCAGCTGACTGGAGACGGTGTAGACCGCAATGGCGCCTTCCAGCAGGCGCCACGGGCTAATGGGATCAGTCAGAAGCGTGATCCGCACGCTACTGTCAGCCGCGCTGAAATATCCCCTGCGGTGGCCCTGCGCGGTTTCTGGATGGGTTTTGATTATAATGCGTGCGCCGGGATTATCCTCCTGCGCATAGTACAGCATTTCGCGAAATGTGTTGGCGTCAGCCCCGCCAAGACGCACTGCGGCGTCCCCATAGGTCTGATCGATCACCAGAACATAACCGGGATCCGGACATGGCATATCCGTATCATGCGCGTTGTATTTGCTCAGATCTGCGTCCTGAAGCCGGGCAATAGCTGCGCGGGCGCGGTTCATCAGCGCGGTGTCGTCCAATGGATGGCTGGCCAGAAGCTGCTCCAGATCCGAGGGGGTAGATGCGTCGAAATGGGCGCCGACGTGGTCGATCAGCAGGCCGAGCGGCGCCCCGCCGGCCCTGCCGGGATGGACCGAGCGTAGCCAGGCATCCTCTAGCCGGATCAGGCCTGCGCCGGTGCGGGCCGCCACCGCCTCGCCGCGATGGGCGTAGGGGCTGTGGCCCCAGACCGCGACCAGATCGCCGGCACTGGGCCAGCCCAGCCGCATGTCGTAGCCCGCCAGCACCATGATCTGGCGCAGGCGGCGCTGGCGCAAAAACCCGCCGTTGAAATAAAAAACCCGCCGGCGCCTTTCGGCCCCGGCGGGATCATGGCCAGGCGCGGCCTGCATTAACTGCCGCCAAGCGCCGTGCTGGCCGAATCGACCGTGCTAATCACACCAAGCGAGCCTGTCAGTGCGCCGATTACCTTGCTCCACTGGGCGAAGGGGGCCTCGGTCACATAAAGCGTGTCCTGATCGCGGACCGAAAAATCGCGCGCCATGAACATGCCGTTGGGCTTCGTCAGGTCCAGCACATAAACGAGGCGCTGATCACCGATCAGATCGTTCCGGCCCAGCACCTGATTGGCAATTTCGGCAGGTTCGTTTCGCATGATGAAAACGCCGGTGGGATCTGCGGACGCGGCCTGTAGGCCGCCGACTGTGGCAATCGCCTCAATCGCCGAAAGGGTCTGCGTCTCAAATGTCACGCGCGATTGCGCGCCGGTGGCACCCAGCGCGGTAAAGGACCGGGTATCCTGCTCGACCAGGATGCGGTCGCCGCCGCGCAGGGCGATATCGAATTCGGGATGCTTGTAGAGATCCTGAAACCAGACTTTGCTACGCTCTGACCCGCGCAAGACGGTAATCTGCGCCACCTCGGCGGGAATAACGATGCCGCCGGCTGCCGACAGCATGGCCGACAAGGTGCGCGTGGGCCGCTCGATAGGATAGACGCCCTGCGCGCCGACCGACCCGATCAGGGATACGGTGGCGCCGTCCCCGGCAAGGCGGCGGACCTGCACCTGCGGGTCCGGCGTCTGTTCGTCCAGCTTGGATGTGATGATGCGGCGGATCGCCTCGGGGGTATTGCCAGCGGCGCGGACACGGCCCGCATAGGGCACAAAAATAAAGCCGCTGCCGTCGACCTGAACCTCTTCCAACACGGTTTGGTTTGTCGCCTCGCCAGCCAGCAGGCCGTCATCGACGTTTTCCCAGATGGTCAGGCCCAGCGTATCGCCCGGACTGATCGTGTCGGAGCCGAGCTGACCGGCATTACGGAACGCGTCACTGAACCCCAGGGCCGGCTGCACGGACGTGGCGCGCGTCACGCGATCATTGACCGACACGATAAAAGCGTCGCCGGATTGCTGCACGGATCCTGAATAAATCTGGCGTTTGTTTGGCCCGACCTGCGGAAGCACGCCACATGACACCATCACCATGGCAATGGCCGCAAGGGCGGTGGACCGCGCCCACCGGCTTGTCTGGATGTTCACTGCTCGGTCTCCTCGACCTGAATTTCTGCCTCGATCTTAGTCGTGTCGCCGTCTGCGCGGCGTATATCACCATTCAGGATATCCGAAATCGAAATGAAAATAAAGCGCTACCAATAATGTGGGTCATGTGACCACGCGCAACTGTTGCCGCGGTGCCGCGGTGCCAGTATGCAACGCATCATAGGGATCATCCGGGCTCAACATCATGTCGACCGCTTGGCGCAACAGCTGCCTTCGCCCGCGCGCGGAATAAAAGCCACCGGCGATCTGGCTGGTTTCCAGAAGATAACGGCGATAATCGGTATAGGCGCGCCGGTCCGGCCGCTCGGCCCCGGCAAAGAAATCGGCCAGCGGCTTGGTCGAGACGAATTCGGGTTTGGCGTAAACTGCCTCGCCGAACGTCTTGAGCGGGATTCCGCGCCACAGCACCTGCTGCGCGGCGGTGGAATTCACGGTCACTGCGCTGCGCGCCTCATCCAGAAGCTGCGCCAGCTTGCCGCCCCGGACATAGTGGACGCGGTCCGCCACGCCATAGTCGCGGGCCAGCCGCCGCAGATCGCGCCGAACTGGCACGCGGCCATCTTCCAACGGATGGGCCTTGACGACAAGGTGATGATGCGGCGGCGCGCCGCGGGCAAAGCCCTGAATGACGGTCTCCAGAAACTCGGCCATGGTGGCAAAGGGCGAGTGCATCTGAAAGCTACTGTCATGTTCCAATTGCAGCAGCGCCAGATGATAGGGAAAGCCGCCATGACGAATACGCCATGTAGCGACGCGGCGATCGATCGCCTGCACCGGCATGAGCAGTAGCCGTTGCAGATACAGCGCAAATTCCTTGCGCACGGTAAGCGCGCGATGCGGTTTGAAATTGCGATACCGCCGGTTCAGCGCCAATACGCAAAAATGGTAAAGCGCCCCATAGAAAATATGGTGGCGCATGTCGCCCCAACTAGCCGGAGGCAGGGCGCTGTCCATGTCCGACTGTTCAAGATCAGCGCGCATCCAGTCGACTGTCATCTCCATCAGGCGCGAATTGCCGTTACTGCCGCCGCGCTCGTACGTCACCCAATAGGGCCGCATGTATCCCTCTTCGAATATATGGATCCGCAGGCCGCGGACGCGTGCCTGGCGGACTGCCTCGGCGTGAATCGGGCGGGTGTCACCGTAAAGAACGATATCGGTGATGCCGCGCTTATCCAGCAGGTCATCCAGCGCCGCTGGCCACTGATCAGGCGTGCCGCGAAAGGGGATATAACTGCTGCGATCACGCCAGAACGCGCTGTCGCCAGCGTTGAACCCGGCGCGCCATACCTCGGCGCCCGCACGCCGCAGCATTCGGCCCAGCCGCCCAAAGAAGGGGCCATGGGGACCCTGTAGAAAAAGAAACACACGTTTGCTGCCCGATGAATCATCCATGAGAGGGGTATACCTGTTTGACATTGACAGAAGGTAACCGTTGAACGGGGCAAAATTAAGACAAAAGCGTCCCATCCGCTTGCCTCGGCCGTGCTGTGCGGGTTAGCTGCGGACGGTCAGCACAAAAGAGGCGCACGCATGTTTACAGGCATCATCACCGATCAGGGGCAGATCCGGAACCTCAAGCAGCACGGCGATCTGCGCGCGCGCATCGGGTGCGGTTATGACACCGGGACCATCGCACTGGGTGCCTCAATCGCCTGCGACGGAGTTTGCCTGACAGTTATTGAAACCGGAGCGGATTGGTTTGACGTTGAAATATCGGCTGAAACAGTGTCCAAGACCAATCTGTCGAGCTGGATTGAGGGACGCGTTGTCAATCTGGAGCGCGCCCTGAAAGTCGGTGACGAGTTGGGCGGTCACATCGTGTCGGGCCATGTGGACGGCGTGGCGCAGATCACGGCGATGCACGATGAAGGCGGCAGCACCCGCGTCACTTTGCGCGCGCCCGAAGCACTGGCAAAGTTCATTGCGCCAAAGGGATCAGTTGCGCTGAACGGCACGTCGCTGACAGTCAACGAGGTGGACGGCTGCGTATTTGGTATCAATTTCATACCGCACACGAAGGACGTGACCACGTGGGGCAGTGCGCAGATCGGTGATGCGGTCAATCTGGAAATCGATACGCTGGCCCGTTATGTTGCGCGGCTGCATGACTTTACCTGACAACCTGATTCGAGGCGGCAAAGCCTCGACCATAACCAGCGACAGATACGTCTATCCGCGAAACGCCCGCGAGAAATAATCGGTCAGCGGCTTGGTCAAATAAGCAATCGGCGCCATGTCTCCGGTGCGGATAAACGCCTCGACCGGCATGCCGGGGACAAGAATGACATCATCCGGCAGGCGCGCGCGCTGCACGTCGTCGATTGAGATGCGGGTGCGATAATAACTCATTTGCGTTGCCTCATCCCGGAATGCATCGGCCGAAATACGCTCGACCTGGCCGATCAATTCAGGCGTGCGGCGCTGATCCAGAGCTGAAAAGCGCAAGATGACTTCCTGTCCGGGGTGAAGCTGATCAATATCCGTGGGGCTGACCTGCGCCGTGATGACCAGCGGGCGGTCCTGCGGGATGATGTGCAGCGCAGGCTCGGCCGCGCGCAAAACAGAGCGCGGCGCAAAGACTTGCAACCCATAAACCACGCCGGACACAGGGGCGACAATATCAAGGCGGCTGAGCTGTTCGGTCAACGCTGCCCGTTTCTCGCGTAGCTCAAGCTCGCGATATTGCAGGTCGCGAAGGGTCGTTATCGCCTCCTCGCGGCGCTCGGCGCTCAGCTTGACCAATTCAAGGTCGATCTCTGTCGCGCGCCCTTCGGCCTGCGCCTTTTGAGAGATCAACTCGCCCAAAGTGCCGGTCAGGCGCGCCTGTTCACGCTTGAGCGCCAGTAGCCGTGACGTCTGGGCAAGCCCCTTGTCCAGCAGGATCTGCTGGCTGTCACGTTCCTCAGCGACAAGATCAATCTGTTCAGTCAACGATGATTGCTGTGCCAATATCCCAATGATCTGTTCGCCAATTTGGCCACGGCGTTTGCCAAGCTGGCGGGTTTCACTGAGGGTGGTGTCCGCGCGCGCATTGAGCAACCGGCGCTGCCCCTCCATCAGATCGGCAGCGTCAGGGTAATTGGCGGCAATCTCGATGAGAAGAGGGTCAAAAGCGATCTGGGTCTTGTCGTCTCGCTCGGCGACCAGACGGCCGCGGCGGGCCATAAGTTCGAACAGCTGATTTTCGGTAATGGTCAGCTGCGATTGCAGTAGCGTTGCGTCCAGTTTGATCAGTACATCACCAGCGGCGACGGTGTTGCCCTCTTCGACCAGAATGGCCGCGACGACCCCTCCATCGGGATGCTGCACGACCTGCCGGTTCTGGTCGACCTCGACCTGACCCTGCGCAATGATTGCCCCCGCAATATTGGCGAAGGCAGACCAGCCGCCGAAACCGCCGACCAGCAGCGTCAGCGCGATCATCCCAATGACCACTGGTGTCCGGGCGGACCACAGGCGCGCGTCACTCATTGCACGCCGCCCTTACCGATGGACTGAACAATCTGCGTGCTGTTACGCACGACCTTGCGCAGCACTTCATCCTTGGGACCAAAGGCGCGGACCTCTCCCTGTTCCAGCATAAGCAGCATGTCACATTCCTTTATTGCTGCCGGGCGATGCGCCATGATCAGGACCGAACGGCCATTCGATTTGAAATTGCGGATCGCGCTGTTCACAGCGTCGCTGCCCTCGTTATCGAGGTTCGAGTTCGGCTCGTCGAGAACAAGGATTACCGGATCGCCGTACATGGCGCGCGCTAGGCCGACGCGCTGCATCTGGCCGCCCGACAGGCGCCCGCCCCCAGCGGTTACGTGCGTATCATAACCGTGTGGCAGCTTCAGGATCATCTCATGCGCATCGGCCTGCTTTGCGGCCGCGACAACGCGTTCGGGATCGGGCGAGCCCGACAGCCGGGCGATGTTCTCGGCAACGGTGCCGTCGAACAGCTGAACGCGCTGCGGCAGATATCCGATATGCTCGCCCAGCACGGAGGCGTCGAACTGATCCAGCGTCGCGCCGTCCAGCCGGACGACACCTGCGCGCGGCGGCCAGACGCCGGTTATTGCCCGCGCCAGTGTCGATTTGCCGGAACCAGAGGCGCCAATGACGCCCACGGCCTGGCCCGGCTCGACCGAGAAGGTGATCGATTTGAGTGCCGGCGTGGTTTCGCCGGGCGGAAAAACGGTGGCCTTGATCATTTCCAGTCTGGCCTTGGGGCGGGGCAGGGCGGTGCGCGGCACCTCGGGCGGCACGTCTTGCAGCAACTTGGCAAGGCTGGTCCAACCCTGCCGCGCGCGTTGCACCATGGACCATTGCCCGACCACCTGCTCGATGGGCGCCAGCGCACGGCCCATCAGGATCGATCCGGCGATCATCGCGCCGGCGGTCATCTGGTTTTGCAGGACCAGATAGGCGCCCAGACCCAGCATTGCCGACTGCAGGAACAGGCGAAACGCCTTGGTCACCGAGGTGAACGTCGTGCCCAGGTCCGTTGCGCCGATCTGGGTATCCAAGGCTGCGCCGCGGGCAATCTGCCAGCGGTCGAAGGCCGCATTTCGCATGCCCATGGCATGCACCATTTCCGCCTCAGTCCGGATCTGGGTCGCAATTGCATCTGCTTGCACGGCTGTGCTGTTGGCATCGCGGGCAGGCTGCCGGGTGGTGATCTGGTTGATCACCGCGATCACCACCAATAGCGCACCGCCCGAGAGGGCAAGTATGCCCAGCCACGGGTGAAATATCCAGATTCCAGCCAGAAAGACCGGCGTCCATGGCATGTCGAACATTGCCGTCAGCACCGGCGATGTCATCAGGCGGCGCACAGCCTCCAGATCGGCCAGGCCGGTGGCGGTGCCCTGATCGGGATGGGTGGCAGATTTGCGCAGAACGGCGTCGAACACACGCCGGTCCAGCCGCGTCTGGAACCGCGCGCCGACGCGTCCCATGATCCGCCCACGTGAAAAGTCGAGGATCGCCATCATGCCATAGAGAAATCCGACAAGCGCAGTCAGCGCCACCAGCGTCTCGACCGAGCGGCTGCCGAGCACGCGATCGTAGACCTGAAGCATGTAAATCGGGCCGGTCAGCATCAGCAGGTTCACGAAAACGCTGAAAAGAGCCACGAACCAATAAAGCCCGCGCGACTCGCGCCGGGCCGCGCGCAGCTCTGGCAAGCCGGGGCGTGTTGGTGCGCGGCTCATCGCCCGCGCCGACGCATTTGGTATGATTTGCAGGCTAATACGCTCAAAACACAGCTTTCATAGCGCGCCACAGAATATGCGGCACTGGAAAATACGGCAGGCAAGGTGATTTTGGTAAATGTGCCATCATCTCCATACTTATAGCCATGAGAATTAAAAAAAGGTTATCCGAAGTGAAACGAACCGATCACAAACTAGTCGGCGACGTGTCTGTTCGCAAGGCCCAGCTGCCATTGCACCCTTTTTCGTGTTGGCGCGTCAGTCGTTGTCGCTCAGCCCCGCGCCGGCGCCTGATATGCGGCTGGCGTCGGTGTCGGGCGCGTAGGTGCGCCGGGCAAGGTCGGTCAGGCGTGCGGTGGCCGCCGCGTCCGGATCATAGCGAAGCTGGCAGCCGGGCAGGGGCAAGTCTGGGGCTGGGCCGCGGCGGATCAGGGCGCGGCCCGTGGGCGCCATCGGCGCAGTAGCCAGGCCGCGAACGTCCGATGCGAAGGCAAACTCACCGCCCTCCCAGACCACATGCAGCGCATGCCCGCCATCTTCGGACGCAGCCGCGACGAAGGGGATCAGCAGCAGGGGGTGGGCGCAATCCGGGATCTCAATTTCGCCGGGCAGTCCGGCATCCTGCGCGATGTCGCACAGCGCTGCGCCCGCCGATATGGGGCATAGCGGGCCGCCTGCAGCGGTCCAGATTGAGGCTGTGACATCGATGGGGCGCATCTGCGCGTGGGGCGTGCGGTCATAGGCGGCCAGAAATGCGTCCAGCACTTCGGGGCCGGGCAGGCCCAGCCCTGCCAGCCAGCGCACCGCCTTGCCCGCCTCTTCGGCCATGCCCCAGTCGAAACCGGCGCCGCGCGCGGCCTTGCGCGCCAGCCCCTCAATTTCGCCCAGTGACCAGCTCATGATGCCACCAGCGGCGGATAGGTCCAGTCGTCGGCATCGCCGCCAGCCAGCTCATGGGGGAACGGCGCGTGCTGGAACATGGTGATGCGCACCCAACGGTCCGAGCGTGGATCGAAATGGCACGCCCCAAAAAAGCTGAGCTTGGCGCGCAGCATATCAATGGGCATCAGATTGGCGCCAATGGTGTTGCTGCGGATCTCGGCGTAGGGCAGGCGCGCGGCAATCTGGGCGCGGCGCACGATATGGCGGTGTTCGGGATGGGCCAGCACAAAGGCGGCGACGGTCGGGCCGGTGAATTTCCCCAGCTCGGCGAACATACGCGCGGCGTCGCGGCCGGGGCACAGCGGCTGCTCATACGGCTCCAGCGGTTCCAGCCGGCGCTTGCCCAAACGCGGCTCTTGTTTGGCGTCCGAGACATACCAGACGCGGTCCTGCGCCTCGTCCGCGTCCCAATCGGTCTCCAGCGCCCAGCCGTAGATGTCCTGCGTTATCGCCTTCAGCCGGGCAACCGTCATCGCGCCCTCGATGCGCCAATGGCGGTCCTCGTTACAGGACATGTCATCGGCCAGATCATCCACCAGCTGCGGATATGGCTCCAGCAGCAAGGATGCCAGCTGTTCCTGTCCCTCAAGTGTCAGGGCGCCCTCGGCCCAGCACCACAGACGCTCCCACGGGTGGGGGGCTTGCAGATCGGCGTGTTCCAGATGGGCGGACAGGGACGTAAGATCGGCGCGCAGATCTGCCAGTTTGATGATCTGCGCGGGATGATCGCTACGCCAGGCGGCGGCGTGCAGGATCGCGCGCTGGACGATCTGGCGGAACTGCGCGATCTCGCCGGGTGCGGCAGCGGACAGCGCGCGGACCCGCGCCATCGCCGTTTCGCGCGCGGCTATCCAGCAATGCAGCAGGGCGGGATGGTTCAGCAGGTAGGGCGCCATGCCAAGACCGGTGGAATTGCCGATGCCAAAGCGGCGGCGCAGCTGCGGCGCCAGCACTGTGGCAGTTTCGGGCGCTTTTAGCTGCGCCATATGTTCGACCAGATCCATGACAAAGGCGCGGGTGAGGTAGACCGACAGCATTTCCACCTGGTAGGGCGCCTGAAATTCGGGCCTGCCTGCGATGACCGCGCGATCAGCCGCGCCGAATTTGCCCGAGCCGTAAACCGCCGTGGTGCGCATGAGGTAGCCGACATCGTCGATGATCCGGGCGTCGGGCTGGCCGCCCGCCGCCAGCGCGGTGACGACA
>RCMY010001949.1_pt1 | contig 18970 bp, 12 predicted proteins | sample 2041341 | NCBI WGS metagenome assembly RCMY01 (sample SAMN09708234, study PRJNA481090) | Marine sediment metagenome, whole genome shotgun sequencing project. | reverse complement strand
GGCGAGGCCATCCAGCGGTTCCAGGCCGACGACGAAGTCGACGAAGCCCAGTTCGTGGCCAACGAACTGGCCCGCCTCCACGACCGCGGCGACTACCGCTGGGGCGACATGGCGGTCTTCTACCGGACCAATGCCCAGTCACGAGTCCTCGAGGAGTACTTCCTCCGGGTCGGCATCCCGTACAAGGTCGTCGGCGGCACCCGTTTCTACGACCGCAAGGAGATCAAAGACGCCATCGGCTATCTGAAGGCCGTGGCGAACCCCTCCGACGAAGTCGCGGTCAAGCGGGTCCTCAACACGCCCAAGCGTGGCGTCGGCGACACCTCGGTCGCCAAGGTCGATGCCTTTGCGAAGATGCATGGCTACACCTTCGCCCAAGGGCTCGAGCGGGCCAGCGACGCCGGTGTGTCGGGCACCGCGGTCAAGGGCATCGCCCAGTATCTCCAGCTGATGGAGAGCTTCCAGGCCGAACTGGAGAAGGGGCCGGCAACCACACTCGAGGCCATTCTCCGAGACACCGGGTATCTGGTCGAGCTCGAAGACGAACGATCGGTCGAGAGCGAGGGGCGCGTCGAGAACCTCCAGGAACTGATCGGCGTCGCCCGGCAGTTCGAAACGGTCGACGAATTCCTTGAACAGGTCAGCCTGGTCGCCGACACCGACGAACTCGACGACGAAGACGCCGCCGTCATCTTGATGACCCTGCACGGCGCCAAGGGTCTCGAGTTTCCGGTCGTGATCATGCTCGGCATGGAAGACGGCATCTTCCCCCACCTACGGGCGCTCACCGACCCCGACGAGCTCGAAGAAGAACGGCGTCTTTGCTACGTGGGTATCACCCGAGCCGAAGAGCGGCTCTACATGACCCATGCCTGGAGCCGCATGCTCTTCGGTCAGAGCCAGTACAACCCGCCCAGCCGGTTCCTCGACGAGATCCCCGAGAACCTCATCGTCGAGGCCGAGGGTTCCCGCGGTCGACGCAAGAGCAGCGGCTCCGGCGGCGTGTTCGGTGGCAGCGGCACCTCGAGCCGAGCCGGACGACAAGGCTCGATGTTCGGCGGTCGAGACGAGATCGTCGACACCGCCCTCAAGCCTCGTGGCAACTCGCTGACCGGACCGAGCGTCTTCGGCGGGTCAGGCGGCGCCTCGTCGTCAGGAGCCGAGACGCTCGATCTCCGCACCGGCGACGACGTCATGCACAAGAAGTGGGGCGAAGGCGTGATCTTGTCGATCCGTGGTGGCGGCGACAAGGCCGAAGCCGTCGTGCGATTCCCGTCGGTGGGCGAGAAGACCCTGCTCCTCGCGTGGGCACCGCTGCAGAAGGTCTGAACGCCGACCGACGTATCACCTCCGTGACACGTCGGTCTCGGAGGTTCGTTCAGTCTTGCGGCACGGCCCAGGTGGGCACGAACGGTTCGGCATCTCGGTCGATATAGCGGGTGTGAGTCACCCAGTTCCGCCCGTGGAAACGATGGATCAGATAGCCGGGAGGGCCGTCGATCATCATGAGTGGTGCAGCTTCGGGCGCGTCGAACTCGAGCGCAACGTGCTGCACGGTCGAGATCCCGACCTGGGCGATGCTCCCGCCGACCACGGCGTTCATCGGCCGGTGCATGTGACCACAGAGAATCCGATCGACACGATGGCCGACGATGGCATCGGCGAATCGCTCCATGCCGATGAAGCCCGAGCGATCCATCCAGGAGATCCCGGAGCGGAACGGCGGATGATGCATGGCCAGGAGGGTCGGGAGGCCACGAGCGTCGGCCCGGTCGAGTGCGTCGCTCAGCCAGGCGGCCCGGTCGTCGTCGAACTCACCGCCATGAGTTCCCGGATGGGTGGTGTCGAGGCCGACGAGGGTGATGTCATCGTGCTCGATCACCCAACTTGCGTGCTCGGCATCGACCCACGGCAGCTGGGGAAAGAGCGAGCGGATCGCCTCTCGGGTGTCGTGGTTGCCGGGAACGGCGTAGATCGGCGGAACCATCGGCTCGAGCAGGCCGGCGGCGGCTTCGTATTCCTCGGGTCGGCCGTCGTTGGTGAGATCGCCGGTGAGCAGCACTGCCCTCACCGGGACGGGCTCACGATTGATCGACGACACGGCGAGCGACAGCCGCCGGTTCGGGTCGAGCGGGTGGTCGGCGTCGATACCGGCCTCATGGATCCGGCTCTGCGCGACCACGTGTGTGTCGGTGAGCTGGGCCAGGTGGATGGGCGGAGGCACCGGAGTCATCTCTGGGATCGATTCATTCGTTGCCTCGGACCGTGTCGTCGGTGGTTCGTGTCGTCGGTGGTTCGTGTCGTCGGTGGTTCGTGTCATCTCGTCGTCAGTCGTCTTCGCCGGGGGAGCGGAGGTCGACGGTCAGGAATCCATCGTCGTCGATTTCGACCGGGTACGGGGGGAGACCTTCACCGGAACTCGGATAGACGGTTCCATCGCAATTGTCGACGAAGGTCTCGTCGGACACCTGCCATTCGACGAAACAATCGCGAGTCGCCGCCAACGGACGAACGCCGAACGCGTACCAGCCCGTCAGCTCGTCGTCACCGATGTGCTGGAGGTAGACATCTCGGTCGCCGCCGGAGACGTCGCCGAGCAGCAGCGGCGTGTCGAGGTTCTCGATGTCGTCGGCGAGCCGCTCGACGTTGCCGGCGAGGAAGACGTCGTCGCCGATGTTGACCTCGACAGATTGGTTGCTGCCGACTCCGCCGACCTGTGTGAAGAGCCAGATCATGGCCACGATGCCCAGCACCGTGGCGGCGGCGAGCATCAGGAGCTGACGCCCACCTTGCTCGCCTCGCTTGGCTATCGGCATGGCACACCTCGCAAAAGGAGCTGAGACAATCCTGAGAACTTGGGTCGAGGCCGGGTCACCGCCCTAGTATCGCCGGTACGAACCCCCAACCACGAGGCGGAGGCCCCACAGGTGGATCTTCTCGAATATCAAGGCAAGCAATTCTTCGCGACCTACGGCATCCCGGTGTCCGATGGCGCGGCGACCGACAACGTCGATGAGGCCGTCGCCATCGCCGACCGGGTGGGTTACCCGGTCGTCGTCAAGGCGCAGGTCCACGTGGGTGGTCGAGGCAAGGCCGGCGGTGTGAAGCTCGCCGCCAACGCCGACGAGTGCCGTGAGCACGCCTCCAACATCTTGGGCCTCGACATCAAGGGCCACATCGTCAAGATCATCTGGATCGAAAACGCATCAGACATCGCCGAGGAGTACTACGCGAGCTTCACGCTCGATCGTTCGGCGAAGAAGTACCTGGGCATGCTCTCCGCCCAAGGTGGTGTCGAGATCGAGACCGTCGCCGACGAGAACCCCGATGCGATCGCCAAGATCTGGGTCGATCCGGCCGAGGGCCTGACCGAGGCCGAGTGTCGCGCCTGGGTCGAAGCCGCGAACCTGAACCCCGTGGCCACCGACGGCGCCGTCGACATCCTCATGAAGCTCTACACGGCGTATGTCGAGGGAGATGCGGATCTCGTCGAGATCAACCCACTCATCCTGAAGCCGACCGGCGAAGTGCACGCACTCGACGCCAAGGTCAGCCTCGATGCGAATGCCATCTACGAGCACCCGGAATACTCCGAGTACGACGCAACGCAGCCTCGCGACGAGCGCGAAGACGCAGCGCACGAGAAGGGCCTGCAGTACGTCGGGCTCGAGGGCAGCGTCGGCGTCATCGCCAACGGTGCCGGTCTCGCCATGAGCACGCTCGACGTGATCAACCAGGTCGGCGGCTCGCCGGCCAACTTCCTCGACATCGGTGGCGGCGCCAATGCCGACGTCATGGCCGGAGCCCTCGAGGTCATCAACAACGACCCCAAGGTGAAGGCGATCTTCATCAACATCTTCGGTGGCATCACCCGAGGTGAAGAGGTCGCCAACGGCATCCTCGAAGCCCTGAAGCGGGTGACCATCGATTCCCCGATCGTGGTCCGCCTCGATGGCACCAATGCCGACGAGGGTCGCGCCATTCTCGAGCCGGCGCTCACCAACAAGTTGATGATGGAACCGACCATGCTCGCCGCGGCTGCCAAGGCCGTCGAGCTGGCGAAAGGCTGAGGTAGCAACATGAGCATTTTCCTCGACGAGAACACCAAGGTCATCTATCAGGGCCTCACCGGTTCGACCGGTAGCTACTACGGCAAGCTGAACCGCGACTACGGCACCAAGGTCGTCGCCGGTACCCACCCGAAGAAGGCCGGCACCGATGTCGACGGCATTCCGATCTACGGGTCGGTCTCCGACGCCGTGGAAGCCACCGGTGCCACGGCATCGTGCATCTTCGTGCCTGCTCCTGGCGTGAAGGCCGCGGTGCTCGAAGCCGCCGAAGCCGGTCTCGAACTGGTCGTGTGCATCACCGAGGGCGTCCCCGCCCACGATGAAGCGCAGTTCTTCAACATCCTCAAGCGTGACTTCCCGAACACCCGACTCCTGGGCCCGAACTGCCCCGGACTCATCTCTCCCGGGAAGGCCAACGTCGGAATCACCGCCGGTCACATCGCCAAGGCGGGTGGCCCGGTCGGCATCGTGAGCCGCTCCGGCACGCTCACCTACCAGGCGCTCTACGAGCTCCAGCAGCAAGACATCGGTGTCACCACCTGTGTCGGTATCGGTGGCGACCCCGTCCCGGGAACCAGCTTCATCGACTGCCTCGCGGCATTCGAAGCCGACCCCGACACCAAGGCCATCATGATGATCGGTGAGATCGGCGGCTCGGCCGAAGAAGAAGCAGCCGAGTACATCGCCAACCACATGACCAAGCCGATCTCGGCCTACATCGCGGGCGTCACCGCTCCGGCCGGCAAGAAGATGGGCCACGCAGGCGCCATCGTGTCGGGCGGCAAGGGCACCGCAGCCGCCAAGATGGAAGCACTCACCGCCGCCGGTGTGAAGGTCGGGCACAACCCGACCGAAGCCGGTGAGCTCATGGTGGAAATCGTCGCAGGCCTGTAGGCCTTCGAGTTCCATCGTTCGAACGAATCCCTGCGATTCCGATGCCACTTTGGCGATGGATCGCAGGGATTCGTCGTTTTCGGGGTTTGACTGTGGCCATGCTGTCGATCCGCCAACGAACCCCCTTTGCGGCCATGGTCGCCGGGCTGGTCTTGGCCGGCGGGTGCACCTCGGTCTCCTCGGCGGACGGTCGGCTTTCCGAGAACGAGGGAGTCGGCACCACGATCGGCGAGACGGATGGCGTGATCGACGAGCCGACCACCGACCCCGAGGCCGCCGACCCCGACAGCGGCGAAGGATCCGATCGACCACAGGTGGCCGCCCCCTCCGAGGCGAAGGCACTGATCACGCCCACGGGCGTCGTGGTGCCGGTCACCGACTTCACGGAGCTCGGGTACGAGGTCATGACCCCGTGCGGGGTCCCGGGTCTCGTCAGCTGGGGAACACCGCTCACCGACATCGAGATCGTGCTCGACCCTGGGCACGGGGGCGACATCGAGACCGGTGCCGTCGGCCCGAACGGCCTGGTCGAGCGTGACATCAATCTGACGTTGGCCAAGCGCACCGCCAACGAGCTGGCCGAACGCGGGATCTCCGTGGTCCTCACCCGAACCGGTGACTATCGCGTGCCGCTGTCGGTCCGGGCGGAGATCGCCAATCGGCTGGGTGCTCGGGCGCTCATCTCGATTCATCACAACGCGCCCGAGGGTTCGCCGTCTGCGGTGCCGGGAACCGAGATCTTCGTCCAGAAAGACAATGACGAATCCCGGCGGCTCGGAGGCACCCTCTACGAAGCGATCGTCGAGGCGCTCGACGACTTCGACGTCGAGTGGCAGGCGGCTCCCGACGCCGGCGTGCTCGAGGTGCTCAACGACGATGGCGAAGACACCTACGGCATGGTTCGACGGCCAGAGATGCCCGGGGTGCTGGTGGAACTCGGCTACCTCGCCAACCCGGCGGAGGCCGACTTCTTCGTCACCGACGACTATGCCGACGTCGCATCGGTTGCGCTCGCCGACGGTATCGAGGCCTGGTTGATCACCGATGCCGAGGGTGATGGCTTCGTCGCCGAGCCCCGGATCTTCACGCCGAGCGGGCTGACCGGCGGTTCCACCGGCTGTGTCGATCCGTCTCTGGAGTAAAACTCGATAGGTTCGGAGCCGTGCGTGCACTCCTCTCGGTCTACGACAAGTCCGGTATTGCCGAACTTGCCCAGTCGCTCCACGAACTCGGTGTCGAGTTGGTCTCCTCCGGCGGCACCGCCAAGGTGATCACCGAAGCCGGGATACCGGTCACCGATGTCGCCGACTTCACCGGCTACCCGGCGATGCTCGGACATCGAGTGGTCACGCTGCATCCGCGGGTCCACGGTGGCCTGCTCGCCGATCGCCGAGATCCGGCGCACCTGACCGATCTCGAGACTCACCACATCGATCTCATCGACATCGTGGTCGGCAATCTCTACCCCTTCGGGGCCGACCCCGACAGCTTCGACCACACGCCGCAGGCGTCGTCGGAAGATCTGATCGACATCGGTGGACCGGCAATGCTCCGGGCCGCAGCGAAGAATCACGAATACGTGACGGCACTCGTCGACCCTGCCGACTACGAGCCCGTGCTCGAGCAGCTCCGCAACGGCGGCAGCACGTCACCGGCGATGCGTCACCGCCTGGCCCGCAAGGTCTTCGCCCACACCTCGGCCTACGACGCCGCCATCGTGAAGTGGTTCGACGAGACCAGTACCACGCCCGAAGTCCTCCCCGAGACGATCCACCTCTCGCTCGAACGAGCGCAAGACCTCCGCTACGGCGAGAACCCACACCAAGAGGGTGCGCGCTATCGCCTGTCGGGCACCTCCACCTGGTGGGACTCCGTCGTCCAGCACAGCGGTCTGGCCATGAGCTACCTCAACCTCTTCGATGCCGACGCAGCATGGCGGTTGGTCCACGAGCTCGGCGACGGCCCGGCAGTCGCCATCATCAAGCACGCCAACCCCTGTGGCGTCTCGATCGCCGATGATCTTGCCACGGCCTACGAGCGGGCATTCGCCTGCGATCCTCGGTCGGCATTCGGCGGCATCGTGGCCCTCAACCGTGTGGTCGACCAAGCAACGGTTGCTGCCATCGAAGGCGCAGCCCAGGCCGATCTGATCATCGCCCCCGGTTTCGAGCCGGGCGTGGTCGATCGATTGATCGCCAAGCGGAAGAACACCCGGTTGCTCACCGCGGTGCCACCGGAAACGCCGGCGCTCACGGTTCGACCGTTGTCGAGCGGCTTCTTGGTCCAGCAGAACCATCACTTCGCCGCCACGCCCGACACCTGGCAGGTCGTCACCGAACGACAGCCGTCCGAGGCCGAACTCCTCGACGCCCAGTTGGCCTGGAAGCTCTGCAGCTACGTGATCTCGAACGCCATCGTGCTCGTCAAGGACGGCACGGCGTGGGGCATCGGTGCCGGACAGCAGAATCGTGTCGAGTCCGGACTGCTCGCTGCCGGCAAGGCCGACGGCCGAGCCGCCGGTGGAGCCTGTGCGTCTGATGCCTTCTACCCATTCGCCGACGGCGTCGAAGCCGCCGCCGATGCGGGGGTGACCGTCGTGATCCAACCCGGCGGTTCGGTCCGAGACGAAGAAACCATCGCCGCCGCCAACGCCCGAGGCATCACGATGATCTTCACCGGCGAACGCCAATTCCGCCACTAGCCGTTCCTCGCTGCCGTTCCTCGCTGCGCTCGTCTCTAACGGAGTTGTTCGCTGGGGCTCACAACATCCCCCTGCTCGAGACGGCTCGGCGCGGGTGCGCTCACAACATCCCCCTGAGCGAGACGCTTCTTGGCGCGGGTGGGCTCACGACATCCCTCTGCTCGAGACGGTACTCGGGGAACCTTCGAGGCCCGCCAGGGCCGATGGTTCACTGGGTTCAATTACCGGCTACCCCGGCCGATCGGGAACGGGTAAGCTCAACAAACGATTTCACGGTCATGGTCGCTGGTCTGGCGGTCGAGAGCGACGGCGATGATGAAGATCACATCGCCCGCTGACGGCACCGTGCAGGTGAACATGAGGAGAGCCGCCATGGCTTTGATCGGTGACCTGCTGGCCGAAAAGCGAACGGTCAGCTTTGAATTCTTCCCCGCGAAGACCCCGGAGGCTCGAGTACAACTCGACCAGACGGTGGTCGAACTGAACTCGGCTCGACCCGACTTCGTGAGCGTGACCTACGGGGCGGGTGGAACCGACCGGGACCGCACGCGCGACGTCGTCATCGACATCGAGCAGCGAAACGAGTTCCCGGCGATGGCACACCTCACGTGCCTGGGCCACACCAAACCCGAGATCGATGCGCTGTTGGCGTCGTACTCGGCCGGTGGTGTCGGCAACATTCTCGCCCTCGGTGGTGACCCGCCTGCTGATGGATCGCCAGTGCCCGACGGAGACTTCGAGCATGCGCTCGATCTCGTCGAGTACCTGCGCACCAAGACCACCCTGTCGATCGGCGTCGCCGCCCACCCCGAGGGGCATCCACGATCGGCCGACCTCCATTCCGACCGTCGCCGCCTTGCCCAGAAGCTCGAGGTCGCCGACTTCGCCGTCACCCAGTTCTTCTTCGATATCGATCACTACCGGTCGATGGTCGCCGAACTGGCCGACCTCGGCTGCACCAAGCCCGTGGTCCCGGGAGTGATCCCGATCACCAATGCGGGGCAGGTCACGCGGTTCGCCGCCATGGCCGGGGCCACGATCCCCACCCCGCTGGCCGAACGGATCGACGCGGCGGCCGACAACCCGGCCGAGGTCCGCAAGATCGGCATCGCCGTTGCCACCGAACTGGCTCAGGCGCTTCTCGACGAGGGCGCTCCTGGCTTGCACTTCTACACACTCAACCGCGCTGCGGCCTCGCTCGAGGTCATCGGACAACTCGATCTCGCGGTCGGCCGCTAGTTCTGCTCGTTCCACTGCCGGATCGACCCAGATGGCGGTGGCTCAGCCTGCCGGCACGATCAGGCTCGACGAGACCCAGAGCACGGTCTCATCGACCACCACGCCCCACCAGACCCGACCGTCTTCGTCGACCTCACAGCTCGAAGGTGCCAGCTCGAGCGGTGTGAACGACGGCAGCACGGTGACCGGTGGGGTGTCTTCACCGAGCCCGGGCCCGGTTCGAGCATTGGCTCCACCATCTTTGTCGTCGGCTGCGATCTCTTTGATCTGGTAGCTGAGCGCCGGATCGGGGATGCGGTCATCGGGACAGCCGGTGTCGTTCACGACGGTGCCGGCAATGGTGGTGCCGGGGTCTCCGGAGGTGGAGGAGGTGTCGATCGTGGTCGAGCTCGTGTCACCGTCGGCGAACCTCGTGTCGGTGTCGAAGAGGCCGCCTGCGTAGGCCGCCGCTCCGCCGATCCCGAGAACGAGCAGCAGACCGACCAGGAACATGACTCCCGAGCGGCTCTTCTGCTTCTTGTGGACCTGTGGCGCCGGGCGGCCGGCGCCGGGCATGTGGATGTCGGTCGGAACCAGCACCGGGTTGGCCTGTGTGGCCCCGGATGCGGCCGGCAGCCAGTTGGTCGGTTGTGCTGCGGCGGCGATCGCTGCGGCCGCCGCAGGGGTCGGAGGGTTGTCGGGGGCGGCGGACTTCGGCACGTCGAGTGGGGGAGGCGTGGCCGCCGACGTTGGCCGTCCACGGTCCAAGAAATCTGGGCGACCTTCGGAGATGTGGGGGAGTTCCTGGAACATGCCACCGAGGGGCTGGCGGATCTGCGCCTCTTCTTCGGGTGTCGACGCTCGCTCGGCCGGTGGGGTCGGCGGTTGGGCCTGGGCCGGAGGTGAAGGCGGGGATGCGGCAGGGGCCCGGGGAGAGGAAGCAGGTTTGGCCGGCGCCGGAGTCGACGGTGTCGGGGGTGGTGTCGTCTGGTTCGGTGGCGTCGGGGCGGGCGGTGTCGGGGCGGGCGGTGTCGAGGCGGGCGGCGCGGCTGGAGCAGGTGTCGGTGCAGGAGCAGCCTGGGGCTCCGGCGGGGTTGTCGCCGGTGCCGGGGTGACGGCGGAACGGGCGAAGATGGCGGCACCCAGCGCACAGGCGTGTTTCGGATGAGCATCGGTGGCGAGTGGGCGACCGGTATGGCTCGAGACACGCTCGGAGACCAACGGGATTCTGCTCGATCCGCCGACCATGAGGATCCGGTCGAGCTGCTCGTAGCCGAGGCCGGCGGCCGAGAGCGTGTTGTCGAACGTTTCCAACGACCGGGAGATGGCGGGTCCGATCAGTGTCTCGAACTCGTGACGCGTGATTCGCACCTGCTCGGAGTGGCCGGGAAGCAGGATCGAGACCGTGGCCGAGGTGTCGGCGGACAGCGAGTGTTTGGCCTCGGTGCAGTCGGCGCGGAGCCTGGCCACGCCGGCCTGGGCGGCGGCATCGGTGTCGTCGTATGACGACAGGTCGAGATCGACCGCCCCCAAGACGTGCTGGAAGATCGCGGTGTCGAAGTCGATCCCTCCGAGGCGTTCGATGCCGCCGGGGCGTCCGATGCGTTCCCAGCCGGTGTCGGTCTTGCGCAGGATGGCGACGTCGAAGGTGCCACCGCCGAGGTCGTAGACGGCGATGGTGCTGCCGTCGGCCACGCGTTCTTGTGAGGCGTAGTGGATCGCCGCAGCTTCGGGCTCGGTGATGAGCCGGTGTGGTGGCAACGGCGAGTTGTCGAACGTGTCGCTCAAGAGGGAGGTCTTGAACGCGCCCCAATTGGCGGGGTGGCAGATGGCCAATTCGCCAGGGGCGTCACCCTGCAGTTCGGTGGCTGCGGTGACCAGGTACGACGCCAGCTGGAGAGTGAGGTCGTTGGCGGCGACCGGCGCGCCATGAAGCAAGAACGGTGTGGTGTCGCCGAACCGACGCTTGAACTCTCGGGCGACACCGGCGGGGTCGCCCTCGGCCCGGCGAACCGCTGGTCGGCCGATCGTGGTCGAGCCGTCAACGGCGACATGGATGACCGACGCGACGATTGGTCCATCGTGTCCCAGCGACAGCATTCGGACGCCCTGGGCGTCGGCGATTGCTGCTGCCGAGTTCGTGGTGCCGAGGTCGAGCCCAAGCGAGTAAGTCAACCGAATCCCTCCACGTCGGATGGTACCTGACGCCACTCGTCCGTCGCGTCGACCCTCCGACTGTCGGTACCTGCGCGCACGTACGCGTCAGAAATTGTCGCGAGAGCCGAAGCGATGCTGGCTACCGTAGGTCAGCCACTGATCAACGAAAGGCGTCGCGGTGTCGAATCCGACTGCGCTCCGTCGTGGACTCGGCCATGTCGTCAACATGGTTCGGCTCCACCCCGGACCATTTTCCATCGCTGCCACCGGCGCTGCCGTCTTCGCGGCCGGCACCGTGCTGTCGACCGTGCTTCTCGGGTGGGTCACCGACGCGGTCATCATCGAGTCGGTCGAGTCGGGCGAGATTCCCGACGGAATCCTGACCAAGGCGGCCATCGCCGTGCTGGCCGTCACCGTGCTGCGCGTGTCGGGCGTCGTCGCCAGGCGCTACTTCGCCGGGATGGCGGCCGAACGAGTCCAGGTGACGTTCCGCCAGCGACTCAGCGACCAGTACCTCGCGCTGCCGCTGTCGTGGCATCAGCGAATCCCCGCCGGCCAGCTCCTGGCCCACGCCGACAACGACGCCGAGGTCGCCGTCGAGGTGCTCCACCCGTTCCCGTTCTCGTTGGGTGTGGGGTTCCTCGCGATCTTCTCTGCGATCAGCATCGTGCTGGTCGATCCGTTCCTGGCGTTGATCGCCTTCATGATCTTCCCGGCGTTGACCCTGCTCAATCGGGTCTATTCACGTCGAGTCGAACTGCCCGCGTCGAAGGTGCAGGCAGGGGTCGGCCGGGTCTCGTCGATCGCGCACGAGAGTTTCGACGGCGCCCTCGTCGTCAAGACGCTCGGACGTTCACAGCAAGAGTCCGAACGGTTCGCCGTCCAGGCCCGACAGCTCCAGGCCGACCGCACCCACGTCGGATACATGCGAGCGGCGTTCGAAGCCGTCATGGATGCCCTGCCCAGCCTCGGCATCATCACCGTGTTGATCGTCGGTATCTACCGGGTCGAAGCCGGTGCGGTCGGTCCAGGTGACCTCGTGCAGGTCGCATCGCTCTTCACCGTCCTTGCCTTCCCGATGCGGGTCCTCGGGTTCTTTCTCGAATCCATGCCGCCATCGGTCGTCGCCCGCGGCCGTCTCGACGCCGTGTTCAACGAGCCCCGCCTCGACCCACCGTCGGTCTACCGGCAGCTTCCGAGCGGACCGCTCTCGCTGCACGTCGACTCGATCGACTTCCACTACTCCGATGGCACCCGGGTGTTGCACGACGTCAGCCTCCACGTCGAGCCGGGCGAAGTCGTCGCGCTCGTCGGTTCGACCGGTGCAGGCAAGACCACGCTCTGCAACGTGATGTGCGGACTCGTGCCTCCAAGCTCCGGATCCGTGGCGCTCGGTGGGATCGACCTGTCACTGGTCGACCCGGCCCACCGCACCGACGACATCGCGCTGGTGTTCCAAGAGTCCTTCCTCTTCGCCGACTCCCTCCGAGCCAACATCGACCTCTCTGGTCGGGCCGACGACGCCCTCGTCGAGCACGCCGCCGGCGTCGCTCAGGTCGCGGCCTTCGTCGGCGACCTGCCTCACGGGTTCGGCACCGTGGTCGGTGAGCGAGGGGTGACCCTGTCGGGCGGTCAGCGGCAGCGAGTCGCATTGGCTCGAGCGCTCATCCGGGCACCGAGGTTCCTGGTCCTCGACGACGCAACCAGCGCCGTCGACGCCCGCGTCGAACAGCAGATTCTGGCCGGACTCCGCCAGGAGCTCGACACCACGACCTTCATCGTCGCCCAGCGTGTCTCCACCATCGAGCTCGCCGATCGTGTGCTCTACATGCGCGCCGGCACGATCGAAGCCAGCGGTACACACCAGGAGCTGATGGCCAATGCCGGCTATCACGCCCTGGTCACGGCCTACGAGGAGGCATCGGCATGACCACGGTGAACGAACCGGTGCCCGAGACCGCCGAGATGCCAGAGGTCGGCACCTCCGAAGGGGCGCTCTCGGTCCTGCGGCGAGGGTTGCGTCAGAGCCTGGAACTTCGACAGGGTCTGGCAGCCACTGCGTTCATGGGACTCGCCGTCGCCGTCGGTCGCCTGGTCGTTCCGGTGCTGATCGAACGAACGATCAACGACGGTGTGCTCGATCCCGGCGGAGTCGACCCCGGCGTCGTGGTTCGCTCGGCGCTCGTCATGGGGATGATCGTGCTGGCCGCAGCCGTGGTCTCGTGGGCCACCCAGCGTCGTCTCGTCACCCGGGCCGAGGCCGCCATCGCCAATCTGCGAATCGCCGCGTTCGACAAGGTCCATGAGCTCTCGATCGCCGATCACAACGAGACCAAGCGTGGCGTGCTCGTCGCTCGGGTCACGTCCGACGCCGAGGCCCTGTCGCGCTTTGCCCAGTGGGGTCTCTACTCCTGGACCATCCACCCGACGGTGATTCTCGGCACCTTTGCGGTGCTGGCCTTCTACTCGCCCGTTCTGGCCCTGATCGTGTTCGTCTCGTATGCGCCGGTGATCCCGATCATGCGTTGGCTCCAGATTCGACAGCTGGCGGCCTACGACCTGCTTCGAACCAGGATCAGCGACATGCTCGGTTCCTTCAGCGAAGCCGTGATGGGAGCTGCGGTCGTACGGGCCTACGGGGCCGAGGAACGCACACGCGAAGATCTCGACCAACGAATCGCCGCCCGCTACCGGGCTCGGCTCCACGCCAACAAGTTCATGGCTGCGGTGTTCGTCGTCGGCGACTTCTTCGGTGCCATCGCCTTCATCGGCGTCCTGGTCGTCGGCCTGACCCAGCGAGAACGGCTGGGTCTCGACGCCGGCGACATCGTCGCCTGCCTGTTCCTCACCACGTTGCTCCACGAGCCGATCGCCGAACTCGGCGAAACGATGGACCAGACGCAGACCGCCGTCGCCGGTTGGCGCAAGATCCTCGACCTCCTCGATCAGCCGGTCGATGTGGCCGAGGCGATCGACGGCGTCGACCTGCCGCCTGGTGCGATCGAGATCACCTCGGATCAGGTCGAGTTCTCCTATCGAGACGGTGACCCCGTGCTGCGCAACGTCAGTCTCGTGATCCCGGCCGGGACCAACGTGGCGATCGTGGGCGAGACCGGATCGGGCAAGACCACCTTCGCCAAGTTGCTCTGTCGCCTGGCCGACCCCACCTCGGGGTCGATTCGTCTGAACGGTGTCGCACTCCCCGAGCTCAGCCACGACGCCCGTCTGGCCGCCGTACGGATGGTGCCCCAGGACGGCTTCCTCTTCGACACCTCCATTCGCGAGAACATCCGCTACGGCAAGCCAGGGGCGGCCGATGCCGACATCGCCGACGCCTTCGATCGGCTCGATCTGGGCTGGTGGGTCGATCGTCTGCCGAACGGGCTCGACACCGAGGTCGGCGAACGAGGAGACAATCTGTCGGTGGGCGAGCGTCAGCTCGTCGCCCTCGCTCGAGCTGCGCTGGCCGATCCGGGGCTGCTGATCCTCGACGAAGCGACCTCGGCTGTCGATCCCGAGACCGACCAGGCGCTCACGACCGCCATCACCCGACTCGCGGCCGGACGCACGCTGGTCAGCATCGCTCACCGTCTGGCAACGGCCGAGGCCGCCGATCTGATTCTCGTCTTCGACAAGGGGCAGCTGGCCGAGAGTGGAACCCACGCCGAACTCGTCGCCGTCGGCGGGATCTATGCCCGCCTCCACCAGGCGTGGGTCGGCAACACCCAGCAGAATCGCTGACCGCCGTTCGTCGCTGTCGTTCGTCGCTGTCGTTCGTCGCTGTCGTTCGTCGCTGCGCTCCTCTCTTACCGAGTTTCCTCGCTGCGCTCCGAAACGTCGCGACGCTCCTCTCTTACCGAGTTTCCTCGCTTCGCTCCGAAACGTCGCAATGAGGGACCGTTCGTCGCAACGCTCGTCTTCTGTGAAAGAGGTTGGGAAAACGCTTGTCACCGGCTCGTCAGCTACGCTCGCGTTCGGCCCGAGTGGGCCGAGTCACGTGAATGCAAGGAGTTGCCGTGAGCAAAGCCCCAGTCCGAGTCGCTGTCACCGGAGCCGCTGGTCAGATCGGCTACAGCCTCCTGTTCCGTATCGCCTCCGGCGAGATGCTGGGCGCCGATCAGCCCGTCATCCTCCAGATGCTCGAGATCACCCCGGCGCTCGGAGCGCTCGAAGGTGTCGCGATGGAACTCGACGACTGCGCCTTCCCGCTGCTCGCCGGCACCGTTCGCACCGACGATGCCAACGTGGCCTTCGGCGACGCCGACTACGCACTCCTCGTCGGTGCCATGCCCCGCAAGCAGGGCATGGAGCGAGCCGACCTGCTCCAGGCCAACGGCGGCATCTTCGGACCGCAGGGCAAGGCCATCGACGAGAGCGCCAACAAAGACATCAAGGTGCTCGTCGTCGGCAACCCGGCCAACACCAACGCCCTCATCGCGATGTCGGCCGCTCCCAGCGTCGATCCCCGCCAGTTCCACGCCATGACCCGCCTCGACCACAACCGTGCGCTGAGCCAGCTCGGGGCAAAGGTCGGCTCGCCGATCACCGACATCACGAAGATGACCATCTGGGGGAACCACTCCACCACCCAGTACCCCGATCTCTTCCACTGTGAGGTCGACGGCAAGAACGCCGCAGCCCTCATCGATGATCAGGCATGGCTCGAGAACGATTTCATCCCCACCGTCGCCAAGCGTGGCGCGGCCATCATCGATGCCCGTGGTGCGTCCTCGGCAGCATCGGCCGCGAATGCAGCCATCGATCATATGCACGACTGGGCGCTCGGCACCCCCGAGAACGACTGGGTCTCCATGTCGGTGATCTCCGACGGTTCCTACGGCGTGCCCGAAGGAATCATCTCCAGCTTCCCGGCCACCTGCGCCGGCGGCGATTTCTCCATCGTCCAGGGCCTCGAGATCGATGACTTCAGCCGTGAGCGCATCGACGCCTCGGCCGCCGAGTTGGTGTCTGAGCGCGACACCGTCGCCGAACTCGGTCTGATCTGATCTGATCTGATCTGACCAACAGGGCCTGACGCCGCCGCCGAGTGGCACGCTCAGCCCCAAGGAGTTCACGAGCCGCCGACACCCCAGGTGTCGGCGGTTTCTGCTTTTCGGCGAGAAACAAAGTCGCCGGTGCCCCTCATTCAGAGGTCCACGCCAGCCGATCCTTCCATCACGCCGCGAGAAGGGGTCAGCCGACGTGGACGAGATCGTCAACGAATTCCTGGTCGAGAGTCACGAGATGCTCGACGACATCGACCAGTCTCTGGTGTTGCTCGAAGAGCGCCCTGACGACACGGCCGTTCTCGAGGCGATCTTCCGCGGCCTTCACACGATCAAGGGCACCTGCAGTTTCCTGGGCTTCGAGCGGCTCGAGAAGGTGGCGCACGCAGGTGAGAACCTGCTGAGCCTCCTGCGCGATGGTGAGCTCGTCCTCAACGCGAGCATCGCCGACGCACTCCTCGCGACCATCGACGCATTGCGAAGCTGCATGGCAGCCATCGAGGCGACCGAGAGCGACGAAGGTGAAGACCACGGCGCACTCATCGAGGTGCTGCACACCCTCGCCGAACCGACGGCCGCAGACACGAACGACATCGCTGCAGACGCCGAGTCCGTACGTTGCTCCCTGCTCCGAGAGATGCCGATCGCCGAGACCGAGGTCAGCGCCAACGACAAGTCGGGGCGCTCCACCCTGCTCGGACAGATGCTGATCGATGCCGGTGTCAGTGCCGTCGACATCGAGATCGCCGCAGCCGAGCAGGCCATGGGCGACCCGCGAATGATCGGTGAGATCGTCATCAGCCAGCGCAAGGCATCCCAAGACGATGTGGCGAACGCACTCGTCAAACAGCATTCGAACCGCGACAAGGGTTCGTCTGCCGCTGGCAGCACGATCCGGGTCGATGTCGCCCTGCTCGACCAGTTGATGAACCTGGTCGGCGAACTGGTCCTGACTCGCAACGAGATCGTGCAGCTCGTCGACAACACCCGCAGCGCCACGTTCAGTGCCCCCTCACAGCGGCTGAACATCATCACCTCGGAACTGCAGGAGGGTGTGATGAAGACCCGTATGCAGCCGATCGGCGACGTCTGGGGCAAGCTGCCCCGAGTCGTTCGAGATCTGTCACATCAGATGGGCAAGTCGGTCCGCATCGAGATGGACGGCAAGGACACCGAACTCGACAAGACCATCATCGAGGCGATCAAGGATCCGCTGACCCACATCGTCCGCAACACGGTCGATCACGGCATCGAGACGCCCGAGCAACGACTGGCAGCCGGTAAGCCCCGCGAAGGGGTGCTGCGCCTTCGAGCCAATCACGAGGGCGGCAAGGTCAACATCGAGATCAGTGACGATGGTGCCGGTATTCCTCTCGATGCGATCAAGGCCAAGGCGGTCGAGCGTGGCCTGATCACGGCAGACATCGCCGAGTACATGAGCGACGCCGAGGCGACGCACCTGATCTTCCTGCCGGGCTTCAGTACCGCTGCCGCCGTGACGAACGTGTCCGGTCGTGGCGTCGGCATGGACGTGGTCAAGACGAACATCGAGAAGATCGGTGGCTCGGTCGATGTCCGCACGGTGCTCGGGGAAGGCACGACCTTCAAGATCAAGATCCCGCTGACGCTTGCGATCATTCCGGCACTGTCGGTGCTCTGCGGTGGCAACCGGTATGCGATCCCGCAGATCAATCTGATCGAACTGGTGCGGGTCGAAGCGAGCGAGACGTCGGCCGGCATCGAGTTCGTGCACGGTGCCCCTGTCTACCGACTGCGGGGTCGTCTCCTTCCGATCGTGGATCTGCGAGATGTCCTTGGCGCACCGAACACGGCAAACGCCGTTGCGAATGTCGTCGTGCTCCAAGCCGACGACCGCCAGTTCGGTGTCGTCGTGGACGAAATCCACGAGACACAGGAGATCGTCGTCAAACCACTTGGTCAGGTCGTCGCCGACATACCGCTGTATTCGGGAGCGACGATCCTCGGTGACGGCCGGGTCGCTGTCATCCTCGACGTGCTCGGTCTCGCTCAGCACGCCGGCATCATCTCCGCTCACGGCGAAGCCAATCCGGTCCACGACTTCCTCGACCCCGCTGAAGTGCGAGCGCCGGTCGAGATGACGACCTTGCTCTTGCTGGGAGTCGGCGAAGGGCGACGCGTCGCGCTCCCGCTCTCGGACGTCGCTCGCCTGGAGGAATTCCCGCTCACATCGATCGAGCAGTCTGGCCACCGTTCGGTGGTGCAGTACCGGGGACGGATCATGCCACTCGTCGATCTCGGCACCAGCCTCGGCTACGGCGGCTGGTACCAGAACGAGTCGCAGCCGGTCAGTGTCGTCGTCTACCGGCACCGGGGCCGTGACGTCGGTCTGATCGTCGGGGAGATCCTCGACATCGTGCAGCACGATCTGAGTGGTGAGACCACGCAGAGCATCGTCATCGGAGACCGGGTGACGGACCTGTTCGATGTCGCCGGTGTCGTCGCTCGAGAGATCCCGAGCCATGAACTCGCTCTGATGGGGGTCGACTGATGTCCGGAACCAGCATGGTCGGTTGCAAAACCGATCCACGTGAAATGAACGAACGCCAGACAGGTGAACGCCAACTCTGCACCTTCCGAGTCGGCAATCTTCTCCTGGGAGTCGATGTGCTCAGCGTGCAGGAAGTGCTCTATCACAGCGACGTCACCGCAGTGCCCCACAGCCCGCCGGCCGTGACCGGATTGATCAACCTGCGGGGCCAGATCGCCACGGCGATCGACCTTCACACCCGGCTCGATGTCCCTTGGAACCCGGAGTCCAAGCGTGGACAGGTCCATGTCGTCGTGAGGTACCGGAACGAACCGGTCAGCCTCATGGTGGACCAGATCGGTGACGTGATGACCGTCGACTCCGAGATCTACGAGCAGCCACCCGAGACGGTGAC
>RCMY010002429.1_pt1 | contig 18971 bp, 16 predicted proteins | sample 2041341 | NCBI WGS metagenome assembly RCMY01 (sample SAMN09708234, study PRJNA481090) | Marine sediment metagenome, whole genome shotgun sequencing project. | reverse complement strand
AAACTGCGTACGACGCAGAGACGAGCCGCTTAGTGGCGACGGCCCAGGCGCTCGCCGACACCAATCCACGAGCTGCACTGCTGCTGGCCCTAACCGCACACCAGCGGGAACAGACGCCAGAGACACTCGGAGCGCTGCAGGTGGCGCTAACTCGGGCGGGTCCGAACCTCGGAACCCTCGGAGAGGGCACGCAATACGTAGATGTTGCGTGGCTAGACAATGACTTTGTTGTCGGGGCACGCATCGATGGACTCGATCTGTTCGAACCAGGGACCCTGGAACTTGTTGACACGGTTGCCTTGAACTTCGGTGATTTCGGCCCGCACCGTCTCGCGTCAGTTCCCGGCGGGGCTGTGGTCGTGGCGCACGAAGGGGTGCAGGTGACGGTCTTCACGGCATTCGGCCGCTTCGAGGAGGAACGACGCCTACCAGACTCGGCATTCCCGGTCGTGGCGATCGGTGTTGGACCCGAGCTACAGACGGTTACTGCTGCGCTCGATGGCACGGTCACCTCGTTCTCGGTCGACGGCACCGTCGGATTCGTCCGTCACTTCAACCTGCCCGAGTCCATGGCCGACCAGTCTGAGGAATTGTTGGATTTCAACGAAATATATCGAGCGATTTTTCAGCAGATCCCGGTTTCGATTACTCCGTTTCCACTAGAGGAAGGTGTCCTTCTCACGATCGGAGCGGAGCTTCATCGCCTCGATTGGGCAGGGAGTCCGATAGGAAGCGAAACGACAGTGGTCTTCGAGGTGCCGCAGCCCGGTGGATCGACTGTGCGCCTTCCAGCCCCGGCGCCTGTCGATCTGCAAGCAACCGATGGTCAAATCGTCGCACTTGGACTGACGTCGGTTCTCGACTTCGAGTGGAAAGATTCTTGGAATGACTACACCACTGCGGCGGTACTTGGATCAACGCTGGGTGGCGGACAGTCGCACGCATTAGAGATTCTTGGTCGCACGAAACAGGGTGTCAGGATCCTGAGCTCAGGCGGCATCGTGAACAATTTCGATCTTGCAGGTCATGACGAAACGTTTTCGTCGGAGCTTCCTGTGGTTGACGCGAGGGCCGCAACGACGTCGCCGGACGGCAGTGTCCTTGCTGCCATCGCTGGTGACGGAATACAGCTGACGTCGCTGCTCGATGGTGCCCCCATTGCCACGGTGCTCGATCGCTGGGAGACCTCGAGTTCGGTCTCGATCTCGCCTGACGGCCGCACGGTCGCGATGGGGCCATCGGGATCCTTCGGACCGTTCGACGTTCGAAGCCGCGCTACATCTGGACATTTCGCATCAGTCGAGCTTCCCGACACGGGCGGACCGCTCGTGGGCATCGATCCCGGCGACGCGGTTCTCCGGGCGATCACCCAAGATGCAACAGTTGTAGCGCTGTATGCGCTCGACGGCGGATCGATCGAGGAGATCGCTCGCTGGGATCCGGCGCCCGAAGGGGAGGCTGGCGCTCCGTCACCCGACGGGAGTCTTCTCGCCATAGGAACCACCGAGATCTCGGTGTGGGAGACCGAGGGCACCGAGCCGATCATGACGCTTCCGAGCCCCGGGACCGAAGGAACGCCGGTGGTAGGCGTCCGCTTCGACCCTTCCGGTACGCGGTTGCTCACGACATGGGCGAATGGACGGAGCCAGCTGGTTGAGGTCGGCACCTGGGAACCCCTGAACCCTGCCAGCCTGGCAGAAGCGGACGTCGTCCTCGCCTACTGGAACCTCGATGGATCTCTAATCGCCACCGCAGCGACCGATGGCACGATCACGGTGAGAGACGGAACAACATTCGAACCCATCCGTTCCATGGTGGGCGCCAGTGGGGTTGGCGACACCTACGACAACGTGGCCATGTTGTTTTCGCCCGACAATCGGCACCTCCTCACCAACCTACGCGGCCCCGGGCGTCTTTGGGATGTGGAGACTGGGCAGCAGATCGGTCAGCCGTTCCCCAATCTGAAAGTGGTCAATCCGGGAATGAACGTAGGCGAGGTCGGACTCCAGCTGATCACCGGCTCCGAGCGCGGAGCGCTGATCGACACGGATTCCTGGCCCGAGATCGCCTGCCGGACCGCCGGCTCGAACCTGAGCGAAGACGAGTGGGTGCAGTGGGGGCCGCGTGACGAGCCGTATCGAGACGTCTGTTTGTAGAGGTGTGGCCCGGGGCCGTTCCAGGTCTACGAGACGTCGGTGTCCCGATTGAGGTGATCACCGTAGTGCCAGTGCCATGCCGCCTGAGCGGCGACGAATCGGGCGAGTCTGATCGAGCGGTTGCGCTCGTCGTCGGTGGCCATCAGAGCAAGCGCATGGTCAAACCACTGGACCGCCTCGACCTTTGCTCCAGCTCCATCGGCGTTGTGGCCGGCCAAGGAGTAGACGTCGATGGCTTCGTCGGCCGGAGCGATGGGTCCTGCCGCCAGGAAGTGCGAGGCCACGGCGAGGTTTGACTCTGCCGAAGCTGGGAGTTTGCTCCAGGCGAGCGCCGCCGCGAGATGGAGGTCTTCGCGCTCGATGCTTGTGATCAAGGAACTCGCCGCGGTCCGCAGAATGGCGTGGGTGAAGCTGTAGTGCCCTGGCGTCGGCTCGTCTTCGGTGAGGATCCCCCGTTGCGTCAGTTCTGCGAGGGCCGACGAGAGATCGCTCGTCTCGTCGGCGAGGTAACGCAAGAGGGTGACCGGCGCGGTGCCGCCAAGAATGGCGGCGTGCTGGAGGAGCCGGCGGGCTGGTGCTGAAAGGCGGCGTAGCCGTTGGTTGACAACCTCGGTCACGCTGTCCGGCACACCATCGCGCGATCCGGTCTCGGAGATGTGCCGCATGATCTCGGTGGACAGGAACGGATTGCCGTCTGTCTGGTCGTGGACCCAATCGGCTAGGTCGTCTGAGCTGTTCTCGTCGCCGATGAGAAGTCTGAGATCTGGAACCTCGAGGCCGTAGAGTGTCATCCGTTCGGCGAGCGGCGATGTTCGCAGGTCAGCGAGTATGTCTTCGAGTAATTCGGCTAGTTCGGTTGTGCGGTAGGTCGCGAGGGTTACCGAGCCGGGCAGGCGGTTGCCAACGGTCAGGTAGTGCAGCAGGCGTAGCGTCGTCGAGTCGGCCCAGTGGATGTCGTCGAGGATCACCACGAGTGTTCGGTCCCGCTGGATCTGTCGGAGAAGCCAACAGAAGGTATCAAACCGTTTCAGCAGTGACAGTTCGCTCTGGGAATCTGGATGACTACCTTCTAGCCCGAGGACGTCCCCGAGCGACGGGAGCATGGCCCTCACTGTGGCTGCTCTCGGCGCAATTAGTTCGGCTGCGAGCGAAGGGCCGAGTCCGGTGAGGTGGTCGGTAATCGCTTCGATGAACGGCCGGTACGGCACCGCGACGTGTTCGTCGCAGCGGCCGACGAGCACAACGGCGTCCGAAGCGGCCGCCTCTCGTGCCACTTCTCGTGAGAGCGTTGTTTTGCCGATGCCTGGTTCTCCGCCGATGAACACCGTGTGTTGAGCGGCCGTGGCTGCTTGTTTGATCCGGTCGCGCAGGCGCGCCACTTCGTTGCGGCGGCCGAGAAGAAGTTGGAGCGGCATTTCATGCGGTGGTTGGGCGTGCAGTCCAAGGAGCGTGGGGTCTTGGTTGAGGATCCTCTGCTCGACGTCTCTGAGCTCATATCCCGGTGAGATACCAAGATCGGCTTCAAGGACCACACGAGCATCGTGGAGTCTTCTTAGCGCTTCAGCCTGGCGTCCGCCACGGTACAGGCCTACGGCGAGCGCGGCCCAGAGTCGTTCGCGGTACGGATGTGCCTCAACGAGTTGTTCTAGTCGGGGGATCAGTTCGTGATGCAGTCCAGTTTGGAGCTGACAGTGAGCAAGCAATTCCTCGGCGTCTAGACGAAGTCCGCTCAACATTGTTGCCGCTGCGGCGAGAGGCCCATCGGGTGGTGACTCGCCGAATGGAATACCGGTCCAACGCTCCAGGCAGTCGTTGGCCAGCTCAAGTGCATCGCGAGGCTGTAGCTCAGCCAAGATCTCGGCCTCACGGAGGAGAACCCTGAATCGTTCAACGTCAACGTCGACTGCGCTGAGGGAGAGCTCATAGCCGCCGGCGGAGGTTCGGATGGCTTCAGCGCCGATCAATCTGCGGAGATCTGAGACGTAACCTTGCACGAGATTCAGCGCAGATTTCGGAGGATCGTCGGGCCAGAGCGCATCGATGATCGACTCGACAGATCGGGTACGCCCCGGCTCGAGAGCCAAGAACACCAACAACCATCGCGTCTTGGCTGCCGTGATCTCGAGCGCGACACCGTGGTCGTTGCGAACTTCGACAACACCAAGCAAGCGAACTTCCATGACTCCAGCGTGCCTCCAGTCAGGCTCCAAGAGTGCAGCTCATAGTGAGTAGTAACACCAACCGAAAGGAAACACAATGCAGAGCTACCTAATCGAACGCACCTTCGGGCACATCACACCCGAGCAACTCCAAGAAGGAGGTTCACGCTCCAAACGTTGCGCAACCGAACAATTCGCCGACTCTATTGTGTGGAAGCAGTCGCACGCCACCGAAACCACCGATGGCCTGGTCACGTACTGCCTGTACGAGGCGAGCGACGAGGAAGCAATCAGAGCCCACGCTGCGGCCGCTGGCCTTCCGTGTGACAAGATCAGTGCGGTGGAAGTCGTCGGTCCCGACGACTTCGCATAGCAAGGAGGGGGCAACGATGCCAAAGTATCTCGTCGAGCGTGTGTGGGAACCGATGGACGAAGTGGAGCTGACCAAATTGGCGGTTCTCTCCAAACGGATCATCGACGAAAGCTTCCAGGACATAACGTGGGAACGTTCTCAGGTCACTATCGACCGCGAGGGTGTGATTAGAACCTTCTGCGTATACGTCGCCCCCACTGAAGATCGAGTGCAAGAGCACTCAGCAGTCCTCGGTTGCCACCGCATCGACAACATCTACGAGATCGCAGGTGCGATCGAGCCAGCCGACTTCCCGTCCTGAGGTAAGTGTCAACACGTAAATCAAGAAGCGTCGAGTGCGCTTACGACCGTAGGTGGAGAGATGGCTACAGAATCAGGATTTCAAGTAGGAAGTGACGCTCCGTCGTCTTATCAGGCCCACGTTCGCCGATTCATGGAACCATTTGTTGATGCGTTGATCAATGCGACGGTGACTGCCGGAGACGCAGTTCTCGACGTGGCCTGCGGAACCGGGTTTGCCACAAGGGCAGCCGCCGCAGTCGCGGGCTCCGGTTCCCGCGTCGAGGGCTCCGATCTCAACCCAGCGATGCTGGCCCACGCGAGATCCGTTGCGCATAGCTCAGGAGCGAACCTGAATTGGTCTGAAGCATCAGCGCTCGATCTGCCGTTCGAGAACGATGAGTTCGACGCGGTGATCTGCCAGCAAGGCCTCCAGTTCTTTCCGGACCCAGCCGCTGGGGTGGGAGAAATGGCACGGGTCGATCGAGGCGGTGGCCGGATTGGAGCGACCGTGTGGTCGGCATCGATGGATTCGCCGTTCCTCCATCTAGAGACCGAAATGCTGGCCCACCATGGCGGTGGAGCTCAGGCCGGGTTCTCAGCTTCACAGGATCAACTGAAGGACTGGTTCAAAGCCGGTGGGGCTGATCGGGTCGAGATTGAACGAATTGTGGTTGAGGTCGATCTTCCGCCGGTATTGAGTTACGTCCCTGACCATCTCAAGGCCCTGCCCTGGTCGGCCGGGTTCTTTGCCCTACCGGATGAGCAACAGCAGACGGCACTAGCCGAACTCGATGCGGCACTCGCTGAGTACCGCACCGTCGACGGGATCCGGGTGCCGTTCAGTTCGTATCTTGTTACCGCAACGATCTAGAGAGCGTCTATCTCATGTCGCGGTCTCGTTCGCTCACTCGGTTGGCGCCGGCGCAAGGCTGGCTGGCGAGAGACCGGTGAGATTGTTCTGTGCTGCGAACTGGGCGAGAGCAGCGGCTGGTGCAGGGCCGAGGCTCGCGGGCGACAGGCCGGTGAGATTGTTCCGCACTGCGAACTGGGCGAGGGACGGACCAGCGGCCGCAGAGTACGACGTCGATTGGGAGTGAGTTGAGGCGGGAGTCGAGGAGGCTGCAGCTGCCGAATCTTGCGAACCGGCGACGAAGCCACCGATACCTGCGGTTCCAACTATAACGAATGCAACGCACCCGATCCTGACCCGGCGTGTCCATGTTCCGGTCTCGTTGTTGTTGCTCTTGGTGGCTGTGTTCGTGTGCATTATTGGTTCCTGTCGTTTGGCCGGCGGGTGCCGGGTTGTTGGATGCCATCAGACTCGTCACCAGCACTTGCACGATGCTGTCACCTCGCTTTCAACGCTCTATTAAGCGTGTTAATCTCCTTGAAATCGGGGGATCGCACAGTGGTAGTCATGGAATTCCGGGCTCTTGGACCATTGGTGGCGATTCGTGACGGGGAAGAGGTTGACCTTGGACCGCACAAGCAGCGCTCGCTTCTTGCGCTCCTGCTGATTCATGCCAATACGGTCGTTTCCCTCGAACGAATCGTCGAAAACCTCTGGCCGGGGGAAGAGGTCGACCGCACGAACGCCGTACGCGTACATACGTCCCGCCTACGGTCCTCGCTGGAACCAGGGCGAACTCGGAGCGATGCGTCCATTCTCGAGACTCACGGCACGGGCTATCTGCTCCGGATCGACACCGATCACTATGACGTGCCGCGCTTCACGGAGCTCGTCGTGACTGGGCGCGAGCAGCTGACCTCCGATCCGGCCATGGCCGGCGCCACTCTGCGTGAAGCGCTCGATCTATGGCACGGCTCGGCCTTTGACGATTTCATCTACGACGACTTCGCCCAGACCGAACGAACTCGCCTCGGTGAGATCCGGGTAGGGGCCTACGTGGACCGAATAGAGGCCGACCTGGCCTGCGGCCTGTCTGGCCAGTTGGTCAGCGAGATCGAGGTATTGCGGCAGGAACATCCACTTCGCGAGCGCCTGGTCGGGCAGCACATGTTGGCGCTCTATCGGTCTGGTCGGCCGTCCGACGCCCTACGAATCATGAGTCGCTTCCGTCGCTTGCTTGGAGAGGAGTTGGGGGTCGAGCCGTCGCCTATCCTGCTGCGACTCGAAGAGCAGGTGTTGCTGCACGACGATGCGATCCAACAGCGCAGTCGTCCCTCCGAGCGCCGAGCTGAACAGCCGGTTGACGGGAAGAATCCGTTTAAGGGGCTCCGATCGTTCGACACCGACGACGCCGACCTCTTCTTCGGACGCGACGCTCTCATCACCAACGTGCTGCGGGTCATGGACAGCGACCAGCGGCTTGTCGCGCTCGTGGGTCCTAGTGGCTCAGGAAAGTCGAGCCTTGTGCGTGCCGGTTTGATTCCTGCGCTGGCCAAGGGGGCGCTTCCCGGCTCGGATGATTGGCTGGTGGCGAGCATGATGCCGGGCGCTTATCCCTTCGCAGAACTCGAAGCGGCGTTGTTGCGCTCGACCCTCGACGCTCCCGACAGCCTCGACGATCAGCTTCGCGACACCGAGACAGGAATCCTCCGCGCAATGTTGCGGGTGCTCCCGAATGAGCGATCCCGCGTGCTGTTGGTTATCGACCAGTTCGAAGAACTCTTTACGATGGTCGAGGACGAGGCGGTGCGAGCACGGTTCATGTCGAACCTGGTTACTGCACTAGATGATCCGCACGGTCGGGTCTCAATCGTCCTCACGCTGCGGGCGGATTTCTACGGACAACCGCTCAACCATCCGGCGTTTGGCGCTCGCTTGGGCGAGGGGATCGTTAACGTGACCCCCCTCACGGCCGAAGAGCTCGAGGCGGCCGCGTTGGAGCCAGCCAGTCGGGCTGGCGTCTCCTTCGAACCCGCACTTCTCGGCCAGCTCATTGCCGGGGTCGGGAGCCAACCGGGGGCTCTGCCGCTCTTTCAGTACACCTTGACGGAATTGTTCGATCGGCGGTCAGGGGATGTTCTGCAGACGGCGACTTATCGGGCCATGGGGGGTGTCGACGGCGCCCTACAACGGCGAGCGACCGATCTCTACGACCAGCTCGACGAAACCCATCAAGGCGCGGCTAAACAGCTCTTCCTTCGCCTGGTGTCGGTGACCGACGCCGATCAGCGGAGCAGGCGCCGAGTGAGTGCGCGCGAGGTGGCTTCTGTCGGTATCGACACCGTCGTAATGCACGATGTCATCACCCGATTCGGCGAGTACCGCTTGCTCTCGTTCGACTCCGACCGCCTCACCGGAGCGCCCACTGTCGAAGTGGCCCACGAAGCGCTGCTGACGGCGTGGCCGACACTCCAGGAATGGATCGACGACGGGCGTGCCGACATGCGGCGCCACGCATCACTGGTTACGGCGCTTCGCGAGTGGGAGATCGCCGACCGTGACCCCGACTACTTGCTCCCCGTCAGTCGGCTCGAGCAGTACGAAGATCGGGGAGCGACGTCCGGCATTGTGTTGAACGAGGCGGAAAGGCGATATCTCGATGCGGGATTGCGGCGTGCAGCCTCCGAAGAGACGGAGCATTCCGACCGAATCATGCGCGAGAGACGTGCCAGGCGGCGGTTGTGGGGTCTCGTCGGGGCCCTGATGACATCCCTTGGCGTCGTGTCAGCGTTCCTTCTCGGAGTGTTCGCGGCAAGTCCCGGGCCAACGGTGACCTTCTTCGGAGCCAGTAAACTCGATGCCGTCGAAGCGAGCATCAACTCCGGTGTCGAGCGGGCTGACGACGAGCTCCATATGGTGCTCGACGACGTCCGATGGGTGGTCGACCCAGCCGCAGAGTTCCGCGAGTTAGCTGAATCGGAGCCGGAGATCGTGATCGCTGGCTCGAGCGCGCTATTTGTTCCCGAGATCTTCTTCGACCATCCCGACATCCGGTTCGGTGTCATCGATCCGGGCCCCGGCGGAGTTGCGACGTTGCCGAACGTGACTTCCGTTGGCTTCCGGAATGAGGAAGGTGCGTTCCTGGCTGGCGTCGCAGCCGCCTCGACTACAGAGACAGGGGTTGTCGGCTTCGTGGGGGGTTCACAGATCCCGCTCATCGAAGAGTTCCGGGCCGGGTTCGAGGCGGGGGTGCACGCCGTCAATCCGGACATCGAAGTGCTATCGACGTTCGTGGCCCAGTTCGGAGCCACAAACGGGTTTGGCGACATTGTCGGCGGGGAGGCTCGGGCGGCAGCACTCTACGATCGAGGCGCCGACGTCGTGTTCCAAGCAGCAGGGCTTTCTGGCAGGGGCATCTTCACTGCCGCTGCGGTGTACTCGAATGCGACGGGTCGGCACGTGTGGGGGATCGGCGTCGATGTCGATCAATGGTTTGATTTCCCGGCCGAGTCCCGTGGTCACGTGCTGACCTCGATGATCAAACGCCAGGACGTGGCGGCCTATGTCCTTGTCGAGCACATGCTGGTCGGCGGGCCGAGCGGCGAAGTGGCGACGCTCGGATTGATTGACGGCGGCTACGACTACTCGACAAGCGGCGAGGCCATGTCCTCGGAGGTCATCGCAACGCTCGATCGCTTCATCGGGGATGTTGTTGCGGAGCGGATCTCCGTCCCGGCACAGCCTGAAGGACCAGTCCTTGTTCTCGACGCAGAGGGGAACGAGATCGAAGGGCCGGCCGAGGACGAGATCTTCGTTGGAGTCGACTTCCCTCAGGAGTTCTCGGCGGTCGAGCCCGGCACGTACGAGTTGACAGCGCTTGGCACGCCGCTGACCGTCACGATCGAGGGGGAGTGGCGCGTACAGGAGAACTCACTCGGTGAGACGGTATTCACCCACGCGGAAGCGATACGGCCAGGCGATCGGTCACTCCAATTCGTCCGCCCAACCGTTTTCGCTGACCCGACGAATCCAGCAGGTATCGGGCAGGAGCAACTCTGGCCGGCGGATCAGATGGACGGTCTCGATGGTTTTGAGGAATGGCTCGGTCTCCTCGTCGACGGGATCGTCGCGGAAGCGCCGACCCGTGTCGAAATCGCCGGCCGTGAGGCGGTTTACTTCGAGACTGAACTCGACGACGATTTCGAGTGCGGTCCCAGTGGCTTCTGCGCAGCCTTCCTGCTCAACGCGTTTGCTGCACGTGGCATAAGTGGTGCGACGTTCGAGCGAGGATTCCACAACCGGATCTGGGTCGTCGACGGCGGCCAGTATGCGCCACTCGTCATCGTGGCTGGTACCCCGACTGATGACCGCAGCTTTCAGGCTGAGGCCGATGCGTTTCTCGATCAACTCGAGATCGGCGACCCGCAGCCTCACCCACTGTCAAACGACTGACCTGCGACCAGCATTCACCAACCAGAGGTGCCGGACTCACCCTTAAATGGTCCGACAACATCGTCGGTGATCCATCCGCCGTAGAACCCTCCGGATTGAGGTCTCACGAGTTCCCCGTCAACGGTGCACTGGACACGGCCCGGGTAGAACGAAACCCAACCCGCGTATTCTGCGAACTCGGGGTACGGGTCTGGATAACGCCAGCCAACTGGTTCCGCGGTCCCTGCCACCGCGACATACTCGGCCGTGCCTTTCCATTCGCAGAATGACGATCCAGCAACAGTCACCAATCGCCCTGAAACCACCGAGTCGGGCGGCAGGTAGAACGCTGGCGGGTGAGACGTCTCGAGGACCCTCACTGACCGGTCTGATCGAGCCACTGGGCCCTGACTATCGGCAACCTCGACGGTACGTTTGTCCGCCATCAAGGCCGGGGGCCTGGGGTAGTCCCAAACTGACTCCTGGCCGGGTCCCGGCTCAACTGCGAACGAGGGTCGCTGCGCGCCGCGATGCTGCCAGTCATCGCGGGCACGTTGAAGCCATCCTGGTGTGTTGGTACTCATGTCGACTCTCAGCCAGCCAACGTGCCAGCGAAGACCTGCCAGGCCAAGGCGGTCTTAGCGATGATGCTCAGGATGAGGTAGACGCGCTCGCCAAAGAGATAGTCGGCGAAGCGGCCCTTACGTCGGTACTGGAGCCACTGGTTGAGGGCGAAGCAGTTGAAGAGGAAGAAAAGCGAAACGAAGATCCCGTAGACGAAACCTGGGACGCCATCGCCCTCCGATTGGGCGGACAAGAGGGCGATCGTGATGATGGTCCAAGGGACGACGCCAGCGAAGCATCCGAATATGAACGGCAGCCAGTTGGTTGACGTGCGGTCGGGTGGATTGAAGGCTTCCATGAGCCAACCGAACAGGATCATTGCTGCGTTGACGGCGAACAGGCCGATCAGCGCATACAGGTTCGTGACGCCGGTGAGCATGGCGATCAACACGATCATTATCGACGCACTTACTGAGTATTCGATCCAACGTGCGTTGTTAATGCCTCGTCGAAGGTTTGCGTTGTACCACCCTGCGATACCGGGCGCTGCGGTCAGCAAGTGATCGGCGGCCGCGAGCAGCAGGAACAGACTGATAGCGGTAGAGAAACGTAGGTCGAAGAATACCTTGTCAATTGTCAGCGCCGTGCCCGGTGGGCCGTTCTGGACTTTGGCCTGGACTGGGATAGAGAAGCCGTTGCTAAGGAGCAGGATGGCAATCGCCTGGGCGAGGTGGACGAGCCCGACGCCTATGTTCCAGCGGCGAAGGGAGGAGAATTGTTTGTCGGAAGTGTTCATGGTTTTGTATGTCGCAGTTCTTTTCGAGGAGAGGTCTCAGGGCCGGTTGGGGTTGATTCCGCCGGTATCGACAACCCAATCCCAGAGCTTCCGGCGGCGAGCCGTGGTGTCAGTCGATTTCGTGGTCGGCAGTTTGTGGGTGTTGCGCGTGCGTCGGTCAAGCCAGAATTTGCCATTGGATTCGAGTGCCTGGTCATCGGCGGCAAGCCAGACGAGGGTGTCGGCGCCTTGGTCTGCGGTGCGCAGTAGGGGACCCATGATCTTGCGGAACGTAGGGAGGGAGGCTTCCACGCCAGGCGTATCGGCCCACCCAGGATGTAGTGAGTGGAAGTGGATTCCGAGCCCGCCGAACTCGGTCGCCCACATCTCGTTGAGCGTGACCTGGGCTCGCTTCGCTCGAGCGTATTGCTCGCTTCCCTTGTACTCGGCGGCCGACATCTGCAGCCGATCGACGGTGAGCCCGGCGCTGTACATCCCGCCAGAAGACATCGTGAGTACTCGAGACGGCGCCGACTCGGCCAGTCGGCCGAGAAGGAGGCTCGTGAGCAAGAACGGTCCGACGACTTGGCTGGCCACTGTGGCCTCGGTGCCGTCTGGCGCGTCATTGCGTTCGGGGCTCAGGGCCCCGGCATTGTGGATCAGTACGTCGAGCCGGTCATGGTCGGCAAGCACTGACGCTGCGAGAGCACGGACTTCGTCATAGTTGCCCATATCCGCAGCAACCTGCGAGATGCTCTGATTTCCCGTCGCCTCCGTCAGTTCAATGACGACGCCCTCATTCTTCTCGGCGCCTCGACCGACGAGGATGAGTGTCGCCCCGCAGCGGGCGAGTTGAAGAGCGGCCGCGTGTCCCAAGCCCGAGGTTGCCCCCGTCAGCAGAACTACTTTGCCGGTCATGTCATAAGAATCGAGCGAAGACCATTGGTCGATCCTGCTTCGGGCGTCGTAACCAAGCCGTGTAAAGCTGGTAACGATTGGTGCCTCAATTATTGCGTCAAGAACCGAGGTGATGCTCATCGTTGACTGTCTTCGAGCCGAACACCATCAAGAGCGGCACGAAGGCCGTCGGCGGCGCGACCGCCGATCTGGTTGAACGCCAGTCCGAGCAACGGATCGACGATCCCGAGCAATCCGTTCATTGTTAGCTCGGCATCGTACGTCACGATCGATCCGGCCCCATCGGGTGCGACGGTGATGGTGTCGAGCGAGGTAAGAAGCTTGCTCTCCGCCCGGGCCACAACTCGTGTTGGCGACTCGTAACTTGTCGTGCGATATCGCAGAACAAGATCCTTAGGTACGGCCTTGACCTTGACATCGAATACAGCATCGGGTCCGGGGCCGCTGCCCTCGACCTGGTCGACGTTGACGACGCCTGGGTCCCACTCGGCGAAATTGCGGAGGTCGGCCATATAGGCGAACGCTTCGTCTGGCGTCATCGGTGTGCTGATACTGATGGTGTAGCGGGCCATAAGTCGGAGCCTTTCTTCGTTGAGTCAAGGAAAGTCCAGACTCGATTTCGACTTACTTTATACCTTACAGTCGTTAATCGTACTAAAAGATGCTAAAATAATAGAATGACACGCTCCTCACGTATTGCCATCACCGGATCCTCTGGCCTCATCGGCACTGGCCTCTCTCGACGTTTGCACGAGGAAGGTCACGAGGTTGTTCCCGTCGTCCGTCGTCAGCCCAACGATAACGAGATTGGTTGGTCAGTGAAAGAGAACCGGATCGAGAGCAACGCGTTCGACGGCATTGACGCCGTTGTTCACCTTGCCGGAGCCGGAATCGGTGATCATCGTTGGACCGACGACTACAAACGCGAACTCCTCGACAGCCGCACGGTCGGCACCAGTCTCGTCGCCGGGGCGTTGCGATCGGCAACCAAACCACCGTCGGTCTTACTGTCTGGGTCGGCCATTGGGTATTACGGCACAAGCCTCACCTCGCAATTTGCTGAGGGGGATGAGGCTGGCAAAGGTTTCTTAGCCGACCTGTGCGTAAAGTGGGAGGCTGCGGCTGCACCAGCCGAGGCCGAAGACACCCGACTAGTTCTGCTCCGTACCGGCGTCGTTATGTCCGCTGACGGGGGAGCGCTTAAGAAGCAGCTTCCTCTTTTCAAGCTCGGCCTCGGAGGCAAGATGGGCGATGGCCAGCAGTGGCTGAGCTGGATTTCAATCCAAGATGTCGTCGGTGCGATCGTGCATCTACTGGCCAGCGACGTCTCCGGCCCTGTGAACCTCACGGCACCCTCCCCGGTCACCAATGCCAGCTTCACTGACACGCTTGGTGAGGTGCTTGGCCGGCCAACGGTTCTACCCATCCCGAAATTCGGACCGAAGCTGCTGCTTGGCACTGAGTTGGCCGACAATCTGCTGTTCACTGGACAGAATGTGCTTCCGACCGTTTTACAAGGCGACGGATACGACTTCGAGTACTCCGATCTTGAGCCGGCTCTTCGCAGTCTCCTCGACGCATGACGCGAGCAGATTCGTCGGTCGTCGTTGTTGGGGCCGGGCTCGCCGGATTGTCCGCAGCAACCTTGCTCAACCGGGCGGGCTGCGATGTGACGTTGCTGGAGGCATCCGACGGAGTCGGCGGTCGAGTGCGAACCGACGAAGTCGATGGTTACCGGCTCGATCGTGGCTTTCAGGTATTGCTTACCGCCTACCCTGAGCTCGCAACTCAGTTCGATGTCGATGCGCTCGACCTTCGATGCTTCGAGCCAGGCGCCCTCGTGTGGAATGGCACATCAATGCATCTCGTCGGCGACCCCATTCGGCGGCCCCGCACCCTGTTGAAGACTGGCTTGGCGCCAGTTGGGTCGCCTTTAGACAAACTGAAATTGCTGCGTCAACGAGTCAGGCTGCAAAGAACCTCCGCGCCCGACTTGTTACGTCAGTCGGACGTCACGACGCTCGCCTCGCTGAAAGATCAGGGCTTCAGTTCGCGAATGATTGACCAGTTTTTCCGGCCCTTCGTCGGTGGAATCCAGCTCGATCCGTCGCTGCAGACCAGTCGACGGATGTTCGACGTCATCCTCCAAAGTCTGTTTACTGGTGAGGCCGCAGTACCCGCAGCCGGAATGGGAGCAATCCCGGCCCAGCTCGCAGATCGACTGCCGACGGGCGTCGTGCGGCTAGATACGGCCGTGCACGCAGTGCTGCCCGGCGAGGTCGTCACCGCTGACGGGCGCCGGTTTGCGGCCGACAGAATCGTTGTCGCCGTCGAGGGCCCACGCGCCGCGGACTTGCTAGGCCTTCCGCCAGTCGAGTCAAATCCGGCCTCTTGTGTCTGGTTTGCCGCCGACGAACCCCCGATGACCGATCGCTACATCGTCCTAAACGGCACCGGTCACGGTCCCGCACTCAATATCACTGTTCTGTCCAACGTGGCTCCCGAGTATGCGCCAGACGGTTCGGCCCTAGTCGCAGCCGCCTGTCCTGGCATCAATGATGCGGGCATCGAGCCTGCAGTCAGAACCCAGCTACGAGCGATGTGGGGCAGCTCTGTCGACTCCTGGCGGCATCTGCGTACTGACGCGATTGCGCACGGTCAGCCGACCCAACGCCCGCCGTTCTCTCCAAAGCAACAGGTTGCTCTCGGCCAGGGCGTCTTTGTATGCGGCGACCACCGCGACACCGCATCCATCCAGGGCGCGCTGTACTCGGGACGGCGCTGCGCTGAAGCGGTCCTCTCAAGCATCACGTGAGGATTCTCGCACCACTATGACCACATCATTCGAACTCGTGACCGCCGATCCGCCGCCAAGAGAATGGCGCCCTGCGCTTCGCCAGCAATGGGCCGAGCTCGCGTACTTCCACTGGCGCTACGACACCGAAGTCGTCCAGCGACTCCTTCCCCCTGGGGTCTTCGTCGACACCTTCGACGACTCCGCCTGGGTCGGTTTGATTCCCTTCGAGATGCGCAACGTGCAGCTAGGACCGACGCCACCATTTCCTTGGTTAGGGAGCTTCATCGAAATCAATGTTCGGACTTACGTGACCGACTCGCAAGGTCGCCGAGCAGTCTGGTTCTTCTCGCTCGACGTACCGCGCTCGGTGATCGTCGCCGTCGCTCGCTCAGCCTTCGCCCTTCCGTATTGCTGGGCTACCGCAAACCACGTTCGCAGTAACGATCACCACCACTACTCGATGACACGGCGCTGGCCACGCCCTTCAGGTCCACATGCCGACATGCGATTCTTTGTTGGTGATCGCATCGAGGACGAGGCCGTTGGCGACCTCGAACACTTTCTGTGCGCCCGCTGGGCCTTGCTCACTACCCGCAGAAGCCAATTGCTGTACGGCAAGGTGCATCACGAACGTTGGCCCTTGCATCACCTCAAGCAAGTAGAGATCGACCAGACAATCATCGAAGCGGCCGGACTGCCCAGTCCGGTCGGCGCACCCCATGCCATGTATTCGCCAGGCGTCGACGTCGGGGTCAAATGGTTTGAGAACGTGCCCACGGAGGCGATATGAAACAGGAAGAAGCAGAAGCTGGCGGCTCGATGGTGGGTCGCTCGGTACTTGTAGCTGGAGCGACCGGCGGTCTCGGATCGGCAATTGCCTCCAATCTTGCCGGTCGCGGAGCCGTACTCACGCTGGTGTCACGCCGCCTCGAGCGCCTCGCATCCCTCGATATACCGGGCCACCGAGTGGCGCTAGACCTTCGCAATCCAAACTCGTCTGAACTAGCAATTCGCGCCGCCATCGCACACGCAGGTCGGCTGGATGTCGTGGTGAACGCGGTCGGCGTCGTTGCCTTTGGCCCGATTGAAGAGCTCTCTGTCGACGCGATGGAGGAGCTCTTCATGACCAATACCTTCGTACCGATCCTGCTCGCCAGGGCGGCGCTCGGTGCGCTCGGCGAGGGAGGAGTAATTGTGAATATCTCGGGTGTGATTGCGGAACAGAACCGCCCCGGTATGGCCGCCTATGGCGCATCCAAGGCAGCAACGCGGTCCTTTGACGAAGCACTCACCCGCGAGGCGCGGCGCCGAAAGATCCGGGTCATCGATGCCCGGCCGCCACACACGGAGACCGGATTGGCTGATCGTCCCGTCGAGGGCCAAGCACCGAAGATGCCGATCGGGCTTGATCCGATTACTGTCGCCGCAACCATCTGTGACGCCATTGCGGGCGACATCACCGACCTGCCAAGTACTGCATTCACGTCGCAATGACTGTCCTTGTCGTCAGCACGGCGGCCGCTTGGGCCATGGTCGGGCTTATCTGGATGGTCCAAGTAGTCCACTATCCGATGCTGGTCACCTATTCAGAGGTTGCTCCTGCCACGGCGGCGATGGACCATCAGCGGCGTATCAGTTGGGTTGTTGGACCGTTGATGGCCACCGAAGGTGTCACCGCGCTGATCTTGCTAGTAGATCGACCTTCGACGATGTCTGCACTGAGCGCCTGGAGTGCGGCAAGTCTGCTTGGGCTAGCCCTGCTGTCGACTGTGCTGGTGCAAGTGCCGCTTCATTCTCAGTTGGCTGCGCGTCACGACGCCGATGTCGCACGCCGTTTGATCACGACAAACTGGATTCGCACTATGGCATGGACGGCTCGTGGGGTCGTGCTTGCAGTCGTGATTGCGACCTAATCATTTGTTTGCACTCGTTTGACGAGCACGTTGTGTGTTTTCAGGAGCGCCCCGCCACAATCGAGAGATGAAGAGCCCTATGAAGTACCGATCGAGAGCTTTAGTCGTGGTGCTAGCTCTGTCCGTTGTCGCCGGCGCGTGCGCGGGGTCTGACAGTTCGGCCGAGAGCAACGGTTCGACGGGCGAGACCACATTGTCCACTTCGGACACGGCAGCATCAGACGTCACTTCGCCTACTGCCGAGGCGACCACAACAGAGCCAGCGACAACCGAGCCAGAGATCGAGCCGTTCCGTTTGATTGAGGCCGGTCCTTACGCCGTCGGTGTCGCAAGTATCCAGATTGTGGACGAGGCCCGTGACCGCCCTCTCACCGTCGACGTCTGGTTTCCTCTTGCGCCGGGCACGACTGGCGACCTCAACCAATACACATTGCTTCCCGGCGTCTACTACGAGTCGCCGGAAGCGATCTCGGCTGAGCCCTTTTCGCTGGCCCCAGACGGTCCGTTTCCTCTCGTGATGTACAGCCACGGCAGCGGCGGTCTTCGCTACATCCACTCCAGCTACACAGAGGCGATCGCCAGCCACGGCTACATCGTCATGGCTCCCGACCACACCGGTAACACGGCAGTCGAGCGGCTCCTCGACAGTTCCGACTCCACCGATTTGATCGCTGCGAATCGGCCGCTCGACATCAGCGCAGTGATCGACGCTGCCCTCGATGCCAATCACCCAACTGCTGGAGCATTCACGGCCAGCATTGATGCGGAGAACATCGCTGCGACCGGTCACTCGTTTGGTGGTTATACGGCATACGCGTTAGCGAGCGGCGTCACGGTCGCCGGTGTGGAAATCGCACCCGACACCCGGATCGATGCGCTCATCGCACTAGCTCCAGCTACTGGCGAGACTTTGCTCACCGACGAGCAGCTTGCGTCGATATCGATTCCGTCGATGATCATCGTCGGAACTGACGATAAGACAACGCCAATCGATCCGAATGTTGAACGACCATGGGGGCTGTCGCCGGCCTCCCCTCACTACCGAGTTGAACTACTGGCAGCTGAGCATCAGACATTCACTGACCTCTGCGAGTATCAGGCGTTCATGCCAAGCCTCGATGAGGTCCCTGACTCGATTCTCGCCACCATCGAAGAGATGGCGGTCGAAGGGTGTTTACCCGATGACATGCCGACCGAACGGGCCAGCGACTTGACCAACACTTTGGCCATTGGTTTTCTGGACGCCGTGTTACGTGGTGAACCGGCCTTCGATCCGTCCCGCATCGAATTGCCCGGCGACATCACCGTCGAGGTCAAATAGCGGCGACTGTCACAGGCGGCGCCGCGTCGGCAGCTCATCGACGGGCACCATCTCGGGCATCGGTTCTGTTTCAGTGTTGAGGCGGTCGGCTAGCCGGGCGACCCAGGCATCGGCGCTGACTCCGTGAGCGAACACACTCACCAAGACGGTCCATGCGGCGATGGAGAAGATTGTCTGACCGGTCGCGTTATTCAGGTCGTCGACGACGACTAAGGCAAACAGGATCGAGGCAAGTCCGCGAGGGCCGAACCAGCCAATAAAGAGCCGAGTCTCCAGAAAGGTGCCAGAACCCAACATCGATATCAATACAGGGCCCATACGCACGACTGTCAGCGACATTCCGGCGTAGAGCGCAATTTGCCATGTCAGATTGTTGAGAAGCGGACCAACGAGCACTGCACCGAAAGTGACAAACGTGATGGCACTGAGCAG
>RCMY010001948.1_pt1 | contig 18974 bp, 14 predicted proteins | sample 2041341 | NCBI WGS metagenome assembly RCMY01 (sample SAMN09708234, study PRJNA481090) | Marine sediment metagenome, whole genome shotgun sequencing project. | reverse complement strand
TCTCTCCGGAACGCACAACGGCAATGGGAAAGCGGGCCAGATAATCCGGATCGAACCGTCCGAGGGAAAATGCTTTTTCACGTGTGTTCTTGTGCAACAACCAGTTGTCGGACACGGGCCGCAGGCTCTCGATGAATTCAGGGGTGTGCGGGATGTCGAGCCAGTCCAGGACGAGTCCATCACGGATAGCCCGGTTGTAGCGTTGTCGTAGTTTGGCGCGTGACGAGCCTTCGAGAGAGAAGCTGGACAGTTCCACCTCGGCAGACTCCCCCAGTTTACTGAGAGAGAAGCCGACATCAATGTAGGAGGTCAGCAATTTCGGACCTATTCGATAAAAGGCGGGCCGCCGATTCTCGTGATCTGCCAGCGTCACGAAGTCATCAATCAACGCTGCTGCCGACGTTCTCGGGCCGATCGGATCGCCCAGTGCGACTAGCGTTCGTCCTCGACGTGCGTACATGATGAAGGCATCACGCGCCTGGTTCATCAGTACCTCCTTGTCTCGCATGAACACGAATCCCGCATCAGGATCGTATTGACTCTGGATGATGGTATGGAGAATTTCATCATCAGGCAACACCGGCTTTGATGCCTGACGTATGGCAGGACGCAGCGCGAAGTACAGTCCTGCTATCAGCGCTGCTGCCATGGCACTACCGAACAGTCTGAGTGCCCGGGGTGTATTTTCATCCTGTGCGATCTGCCACCACAGCGCATTACTGTAGGGGGTCTCGCGGTGAGCAATGACGAACGTCAGAATCAACGCCAGCAACAGTCCGCCAACCAGTGCCAGCCATTCTCTGGAAAACAGTCGGGAACTGAGGCGGGATGCCCGGTAGAACTCTCTGCGTGCGGCCCAGAGCAAGGCTGTCACCAGTGCAACAACCGCGGCGATGTCATAGTCGATGGACTGTGCTACCAGCGAGGCGGTGGCGGCAATCAGCAGCGCGAAGCACAACCAGTAAGCTGCGCGGATGCGCTGTCGAAGGCCATTGGACAGTAAGACCAGGCCAGCGCCGACGATGCCGATGACCACATTTGATACTTCCAGAACGGTTGTCGGTACCAGCGGTAATATTTCATTCAGCAGTTCCTGCGGAATGGGGACCAGGCCATTGAGCAACAGAATGCTGCCGACCAGAAACACGATCGATGACAACGACAGTACCAGCAGAGGGCCGCTCTCTTCCGCAAGCTTCCCCAGTGCGCCCCTGTTTGGCAGGTGCCTCGCAATCACACCCTGTCGAGGGATGGCTTCCAGCAATGCAAGGACGATCAGGGCGATCAGAAGCGGTAACAGATAATAAATGGCACGGTAGGCGAACAGCGCTGCGACCAGTGCTGCCGTATTTTCTGACGATGCGCCGACACCGGCAATGACGACGCTTTCAAATACGCCGATGCCGCCAGGGACATGACTGATGACCGCAACGAGTGCGGCTATGGCGAAAATGGCCACGAAGGGGGCGAAACCGATCTTCACGCTTTCGGGTAGCAATACGTAGAGCGTTGCCGAGGCCAGCAGCATGTCCGCCATCGAGTACAGAAGCTGTTCCCCCAGGATTCTGGGCTTTGGCAAGGCAAGAGTGTGTCGTCTGATTTTCAAGGTGTGACCGGACAGCGAGAGCCACACACCGGCGATTAGCAGGAACGACAGAATTGCCAGTGCAATCAGGCGCACGGACTTTTCATCCAGAGGAAGTCGAGCGCTTGCCACGACCGGATCAATGGACAAGCCCACCAGACCGATCATGACCAGCCCCATTCCGAGTGAAATGGCACAAAAGGCCGAGACGATCGCAACCTGTCCGGCATCCAGCCCCAGACCCCGGTAGACTCGCCAGCGAACGGCACCGCCTGACAGGGCCGAGAGTCCGATGGTGTTACCCAGTGCGTTGGCGGTAAATGAACCCGCCAGCAGCAATGGCAGTGGCGCTGAGCGCCCTATGTAGTTCAGGGCTGAACGGTCATAGCCGATCAAGGCGGTATAGCTGCCGAGGGTCGTCAGCAAGGCCAGTGCGAAGGTCGTTGCAGGAATGTTCCGGAAACTGGCGACGATCTCATGCACATCAATGCCGTGAAGAAGCCGGTAGATGGCAAACGAGCCTGCGCAAAACAACAATAACGCGATGATTATCGGTGCGTGAGTTCGCAGTTCGAGCCCGTCAGGCACGGCTTTATCCGGTAGTGATTCAACAGATCCTGAAGCGTTCATGCAATGACAGTTGTCGCGGGTGTATTCAGAAACTCTGTCATCAACTGCAGTACCTTCGCCGGAGCCGACTGTGGCACCGTATGACCAATGCCCGGCAGAATATGCAGTGTTGCATAGGGTAACGCACTGGATATGTCATCGAGATGGCGGTAATGGACATCGTCGTTTGCGCCAGCGATGATCAGAGTTGGTGTGACTATGGTGCGCATTTGTTGGTCGAGTAGCCATGGGTCGTCCTGCCACAGATCGGTTAATCCCTGGGTCAAATCGTGCCAGCGGCCAGGTTCAGGGGAAATTACAAGGCGCAGAAGTCTCGATCTGACAGAGCCTGTATTGTTATCCGTGTCCAGCAATTGCCGGGCCTGATCGGTGAGGCCATCGGCATGGGCATTGACGCTGATGGCCACCAATCGTCGTATCCGGGTCGGGTAATCTCTAGCGAGTAGTAACCCGGTAATGCCGCCGTCGCTCCATCCCGCGACATCGACAAGTGAAAGCTTGAGCTTGTCCAGAACGGCTATGACATCGTTGGCGAAAAGATCGTATTTGAAAGCCCTGTTGCCGAATGTCGAGCGGCCATGGCCCCGGGTATCGATCAGAACCAGAGCGTACGACCGAGCCAACGTGGGTATCTGGGCATACCAGTCCAGATAAGAGCCGAAGCCGCCATGCAGCAATATGAGCGGTGGATTGGCAGACGTTGCGCTCGGTTTATTTATCGTCCGGTAAGTGATGCGTGCATCGGAAGATTGGGCAATGCCGCGCTCCAGCCACTGCCGATTGGCGTACCGCCATGCGATGTATCTGAATAAATCGACAGAGTAAGGGCGTGCAAGCCAGATCAGTGCTGCGCCGGCGATTATCAATAAAAGTGCAATCATGCGTTGAAACCAACTGCCAGGGATTCGACAGGCAACCAGAGCGTAGTGTAGGTGGAGACGACGTCAAGCAGTGCAGGATTCGCATCACCAGTGTCGTGATCATAAGGGAGAGTACGCCTGGCTACTGAAGTTTCACTGAACTGTCCGGTCCATGCTTTGCGTGATGGAAGGCGTGTTCACCCGGATATGATCTGGCGGCACAGCGACACACTGCGTACAGGCAGCCAGATCAGGTTGTGATGTTACGAGTTGCCAGCCAGTCTGTATTGTTCAGCCTTGTTCTTGAGGAAAGGGAATCCCTTACCCATGACCTCTTCATATGATTTCGCAACCGGACGCCAGACAGAGAGTCCATAGCCGATTTCCGGCGGCAGATTGATGAAACTTTCCATCGCCAGGCCGCCCTTGAAATTAATGGCTGCCAGCGTTGCGAAAATTTCATCCCAGTCACAACATCCTTCCCCGGGTGTTCCCCTGTCACTTTCAGACAGGTGAATGTATTTCAGATGCTCCCGTGCATCCAGAATTCCGTTGCCGACGCCTTTCTCCTCGATGTTCATATGGTAGGTATCGAGATGGACGAATATATTGTCCAACCCCACGCGTTCGATCATGTCAACCGCTTGCCAGCCTGTGTTTATCAGATGATTCTCGTAGCGATTGACAGCCTCTATACCAAATTCCAGACCCAGATTCTTCGCATACCTGCCGGTAGCATCCAGAGCTTTGGCAACGTTTTCAAGCTCGCGTTCCGTTGGCGGGAGACCGGTACGTTCCCCGATGCCGCCGTAGGTCACTCCGGAGAGACCATCAGCACCACACTCTTTGGTCTTGTCCAGTGCGACTTTAAGATAATCGATGGCAGCGTCTGGGTTGACAGATGGCCATGCACCTTCTGGCAGGCCCAATGAGCAGATGGCTTTAAGATGATTTTTCTCAAGCAACGTCCGGGTATGATCTGCATCCACTGCCGGTGCATTGAGCAAAGGAATTTCAATGAAATCAATTTGGTATTCAACGGCACCGGCAATGGCTTTTTCCGCACCGGCCCTGTCCCAGTTCATCGTCCACATGCTGGCGTGTACTCCAAAACCTTCCATTTGAATTCTCCTATTTGAATTTACGTTGACTTAGTCGGACGACCGTCCAGCGCAGTGCCATGACACCTATCAGAAAGAGGCCCCAGACAGCGGTCGACAGATGTTGGTTTGCGCCCAGCAGGTTCAGCCCTGAAGACAGGATTTGCAGAATCAGCAAGGCCATGGTGACGGGCAATACGCGTCCGAAACCGCCGAACGGGTCGATACCGCCAAGAAAGCAGGCCAGCACCGTTACCAGTAACAGTGCCTCGCCATGTCCGACACGCACCGAGTTGAATCTGGCGGCCATCAGAATTCCTGCCACGGCGCAGATGATGCCCGATATGGTGTACAACAGAGTGAGTGTGCGACGGGTGTGAATGCCTGAGTATTCGGCTGCCTGGATATTTGATCCAGTCATGTATACAGAGAAACCGTGTTTTGATTTCCTGAGCATGATATGCCAGGCAAAGGCTGCAGCAATGAAAATCAACAGCGGCACAGGTATGCCATAAATACTGCCGTGACCAATAATGTGCATGTATTCAGGAAAACCTGAAATATCCCCACCTTTGGTCAGGAACTCTCCCAAACCGCGCAGGAATATCATCATTGCCAGAGACACAAGGATAGGGTGTGCACCGATATAGGCGACGACCAATCCCATGATCAGGCCTGAAAGTGCGCCTGTGATCAATGCAAGGCAGGCACCCAGCACGAATGCACCGTATCCGGCATCAGGTCCGCCGAACTGGATGAGCGTCCAGGCCATGGCGAGGCCGGATATATTGGCTGTGAAGATGATGGCAAGGTTGAGACCGCCTGACAGAATGGGTACCAGCATGGCCAGTGTCAGCAGGCCTAGCACCGGCAGCTGGAACGCCATGGAACCGAAATTGGCCGCAGTCAAAAATCGCGGACTCGCGATACTGAAAACCACTGCCAGTAAAAGCGCAAAGCCCAGCAGTGGCAATGTTTCATGCCCGATACCGGCACTGAAGCGTTTTATTGTCGATTTCACGTAACCGTCCGTCTTGTACGTAGTGAAGAAAAATCAAAGGACATGTTTGATGTCGATATTGCCACGAGGATGACGGCCCCGATGATCATCTGAAATGCAAACGGCGAGACGCCCAGCAGGTTGAGTCCGTTTTGTGTCACGGCTACGAAAGCGACACCGAGAATGCATCCGAAGACGGAGCCCTTGCCGCCGCCAAGGCGTGCGCCACCGAGAACCACGGCCGCCAGAACATCAAGCTCACGCCCATAGAGCGCGTTGGGTACGACTTCCTTGACGATGTTCACTTGCATGAGTCCGCCGATACCTGCCATCAGCCCCATCCAACCAAAGGCAATAGCCTGCATCAAGGCGATATTGACGCCTGCTCTGCGTGCCCCTTCGGGATTGTCTCCGAATGCATAGAGTTGACGACCGATGTTGGAGTGCCGTATCAAGCACCAGGTTGCAACTACGCACATGATCATGGCCGCAACGGCCAGATTGAGTTCCGACCAGGTTCCATTGACTGATTCGTGTTCGAAGATGAATATGCGTTCGACCCACCAGTCTGGAAGGTCGTAGATGAATTTCCCTTTGGTAAAGAACATTAGCAGCCCGAAGTAGGCATTGAATGTTGCGATGGTGATGACGATGGATATGATGCGAAACTGGTGTATCAGCAACGCATTGATCAGACCCAGTCCAATGCCCAGTGAGCCACAGACGATGACGCCAATGACCCAATTGCCACCACCCAGGAATTCGAAGCAGTACACGGCAAGGTACTGAGAAACGGATGCGGCCACAGCAAAAGAGATGTCGATGCCACCGGCAATCAGCACAACCAGCAAACCGACCGCCCAGATGACATTGACGGCATTGTTGTTCAGTAATGACGTCAGGTTGCTCAAGGTCAGAAAATGCTCGGTCATGAAAGACAGAGCGACGATCATCAGTACAAGAACCACCAGCAATCGAGATTCGATCGGGTTTGCACGCAGGTAATTACGCATAGATTCTGTTCTCGAGCCAGTCGACGCTGACCTCTGACGGGGTGTATTCCCCCTGTATCTGGCCGTCAGCCATATGAAGGATACGATCGCTGTTGAACAGAACTTCGCTGACTTCATCCGAAATCAGCAGGATGGCCAGTCCACCGTCTGCCAGTGACTGTACGATACGAAAGATACCGGCTCTCGCCCCGACATCGACGCCAACCGTAGGGCTGTCCAGAATGAGAAGCCTGGGTTGGGTTGCCAACCACTTCGCCAGGACGACGCGTTGCTGGTTACCGCCTGATAACGTTGAAACCGGATCACTTGCCTGGCCGATCTTCACCGCCAGATTCTTTATCCAGTCACTGACCAACGCATCCTTTTTTGTCGAGGAAATCAGGCCCAGACGATCAAGCAGTCGATCCAGTACCGTGATGGCTGTGTTGTCCGCAATGGACTGCGGTTGAATGAGACCCAGAGATTGACGATCCTCGGATACATAGGCGATGCCCGCCTTGATAGAGTCTCTTATCGACGTGGGGTTGATGGGCTGGCCATCCAGTGTGATGCTGCCGCTGTCCGGGCTTGCGATACCAATCAAGGCTTTGGCCAGTTCTGTGCGACCAGCGCCGATGAGGCCTGTCAGACCTATCACTTCACCCGCGCGAATGCTGAAACTGATGTCGTGGAATTCGTTCGCACGAGACAGATTATTAACTTTCAATACAGGTTTTGCCTTGCTAAGGTCACGTGTCGAGACGTTGTATTGCAGGTTCGTTCCGGTCATCAGTTCTCCGAGCCTTGCCTGAGTCATTCCGGTTGTCGAGTAGACGCCCACCAACTTGCCATCACGCAATACCGTGACTCGTGAAGAAATCTCCAGCACTTCGGCAAGTCGATGGCTGACGAATACAATGGATACGCCGTCGGCGGAAAGTGTTCTGACAATTTCCAATAGGTGATCTGTTTCGTTCTGAGTCAGAGAGGCCGTTGGTTCATCCATGAAGATGATCCTGGCATTGCCTGTCAGTGCCCTCGCGATGGCAACTATCTGGCGCTGTGCGATAGGCAGCGTATTGAGTCGCGTGTCCAGGTCCAGAGTGACGCCCAGACGATTCAGGATTTCCGCTGCCTGACTGTTCATTGAACGTGTAGTCACGAAGCGTGGCCTCGGGCCGACCATCTCATCAAAACAGATGTTTTCAGCGACGCTCATGTGTGGAAACAGAGCAAGGTCCTGCCAGATCACCGCGATACCCAATGAGCGAGCCAGCGTCGGGTTGATATGACTTTGCGCCTGTCCGAAGATGTCGATCTGTGCACCGGCTTCGGGCGTGTACACCCCGGTCACTATCTTGATCAGTGTGCTTTTTCCGCAGCCATTTTCGCCCGCCAGACAATGAACCTCACCCGGTTTCACGTCAAACGAGATGTCATCGAGCGCGTGTACACCGCTGAAAAGCTTGGAGACATGCCTCAGGTTTAGCGCGTTGGTTGATTCGGGACCGTGCTCTTGCATGGGTAATTTCATACCTTAACGAGAACGGAGGAACGCCTCGTCAACTACTAGTGGGTGGGGAAGGGCGCACATTGAAGATGTGCCGCCCCGCTAAAGCTTTACAGCCCTTTGTCAGCCAGTTCATCCACCGTGTCGGTGTTGATTTCAAGCAGGTTGTCGGTAATGATGTTGTGGGTGGCCATATCAGGACTGACGACACCGAGACCTTCTATTTCAGTGCCTTCCGTGATTTCAGCACCGTCGAGCATCAGCTTTCCCATCGTGACGAAGACACGGCCCGCTTCGGCCGGATTCCACATGTAGCCGCCCGTGATTACACCGCTTTTCAACAGCTTTCGTCCCTGGCCTGGAGAGAAGGGTCCGAGTACGTGAATTTGTCCGGTCTTGCGTCTTTCTTCTATCGCGCGACCCGCTCCGATTGGGCCTTGGCTGCCGAACGCAAGAAAACCTTTCAAGTCCGGATGTGCAGCTATCAGATCCAATGCTGTCGTACGACTATCGTCAACGTTTTCTGCAACACCATAACGTTCACCAACCAGTGTGATTTCCGGGTGGTTTGCGGACAGCCAGGCAATGGCGGCGTCTGCCCAGGCGTTGTGCAGTGGTACGCTCAATGAGCCTACAAATACGGCATATTCGCCGGGGCCACCGATTTTCTCGGCCAGCAACTTGGCGTGGGCTTCACCGAAACCGGTTGATGACGCCATTTCGAAGTTCCAGTCCACATTGTTGAGACCGGGACCTTCATGTGAAATGACTTTAATTCCCGCATCCATCGCTTTCTTGAGAACCGGGTCAAGTGCTGTTTCGTCGTTCGGAACGACACCAATTACATCAACGCCCTTGGCGATCAGGTCCTCGATGGCTCGAACCTGAAGAGCCGGATCTGCGGATGTGGGACCAATCATTTCGGCCTCCATACCCAGCTCTGCAGCTCGCTCCTTGATGCCTTCTTCCATGGCATTGAACCAGGGAATGCCACCCACTTTCACAACCACACCCATTGTTGGCGTATCAGCACTCACAGGTGCGATTAAGCCAGTTGTCAGTGCAGCGGCTATCAGCCCGGACTGAATCAACGATCTTCTCATACGTTCCTCCTGGAAAGAGCTTTCGCTCGAATTAGCAAAATCGATTGTGCTGTTATGGCGAAGATAGTTATCTTTGCCGAATCGGATAAGCTTTTATTCGGCACAAACGATTTTTCTATGTAACTATGGATGCCGTATTGTTGTCAACAAACTTTGTCTGAGAAAGAGCGAATTTCGTTGAAAAGAGCCAAGAAAGTAACGATTCACGATATTGCTCAGCGAGTAGGATCATCACCTTCGACAGTCAGTTCAGCACTCGCTGGGTCTTGGAGATCTCGCCGCATCAGCGAAAAAACGGCAATGCGCATCCAAGAGATTGCCAAGGAGATTGGATATTCCGCAAACCTGCAGGCACGCGGACTGAGAAACGCAAAATCTGGACTGGTCGGGATGATTCTGCCGGAGCACGACAACCGGTTTTTCTCCAGTCTGAGCCAGAGCTTTGCATCCGAGGTTCGCAAGCGAGGTAACTGTCCCGCCATCGTCTGTACTCGCCGGAATGAGAGGGAGGAACTGGATGCGGTTTCCAGTCTGATCTCCTATGCGGTTGATGCGTTGTTCATTGTCGGGGCAAGCAATCCTGATGCGCTGAGCCAGCTGTGCAGCAACGCTGATTTGCCTCACGTTTTCGTTGATCAGCCATGCGATCGTGCGCCTTCTGTGGTTACAGACAACTACAAAGGAGCAAGGCAGTTGGCCGGACATCTTGTGCAAGAGATCTCGTCAGCTATCGAATCTGCCGAGACGAGTTTGTATTTTCTGGGTGGTAACGCCCTGTTGCCGGCGTCTGCCCGACGCATAGATGGCTTTAAAGATGCCTTGAAAGCACGAGACATCAATATTAAAGATTCTCATATCATTGCTTGCGGCTACGATCGGAACATGGCCGGATCGGAATTGAGGAGGCTTCACGGCAGACTGGGACGGCTACCGGCGGGGATGCTGGTAAATTCAATTGACTGTTTCGAAGGCGTATTGGAGTTCTTGTCGCAATTGCCAGAAGAGGAGGTCAGGCAATGCACGATAGGCTGCTTTGATTACGATCCGTTCTGTGCGCTGCTGCGGTTTCCAGTGCACATGGTCAGGCAGCGTACGCAATCATTAATCCGGATTGCCTACGAATGCATCGAGTCGGGTTCCCAGGATCCATGCCTGATTCTTGTCAAGCCTGAGTTTATTCTCGGACAGCTTCCTAGGCATGGCCTGTCCCAATGATGAGTAGCCGCCAGGCATCAAGCTTCCTTGCAGTACGGAATAGTGGACGACCCGGTTGAATGTTGTATTCATCGGTGCGACGAGGGCCTCTCGGTTCATTGTCACTACGCCGTGCAGGGAGTCACGTCAGGTTTTGCTGCATGTTGGTAACATGTCCCATCATTTTTCCCAATTCCCGGAGTTTACTAACCATGGATGACCCTGAGCTGCGCCGTGTAGATTCCAGAACTGTCTACAAGAATCGGTGGATGACAGTGCGTGAGGACAGAGTCAGGCGCCGTAATGGTGACGATGGCCTCTATGGGGTGGTCGAAAAGCCGGATTTTTCACTGATCGTACCGTTTGACGGGGAAAAATTTCATCTTGTCCAGCAATTCCGATATCCCGTCGGTGGCCGATATTGGGAATTTCCTCAAGGCTCCAAGGAGCTGGAGCCGGAAACCACACCCGAGCAAGTTGCCATTGAGGAGCTCGCCGAGGAAACCGGTTTGGTCGCTAACTATATTGCCAAGCTGGGGAAGCTGTTTCAGGCCTACGGCTACGCCAATCAGAGTGTTTATGTCTATCTTGCCATGGATCTGGCGGCGGGTGAACCCAGTCTGGAGGCGGAGGAGGAGGGGCTGATCAGTCAGGCCTTCACGCGCGACCAATTGAACTCGATGATGTTCGATGGACGGATGGCGGATCTTGCATCCGTTGCGGCATTGCATCTTTTTGACCGTCACATGCAACAGAAAGCATGACATATCAGGCAGGCGATACCTGTCAGACACTGTGTTACCGTACGTCGCACAGCGATGATTGCTGACGTTCATCTTTCAACCACACAGAGTATTTCACGATGGGACTATTCGACTTTGCCAAAGACATGGGCAAGAAACTGTTTGATTCTGAAGACGATGCTTCAGACAAGATCAAAGAGACCCTGGAGAGCGACAATCCGGGTATTGAAGGCCTGAATGTATCCTTTGACAATGGCAAGGTTGCTCTGACGGGCAAGGCTACGTCCGCAGAAGCCATGGAGAAAGCAGTGCTGATGGCTGGTAATGTCCAGGGTGTCACGGACGTTGACGTTTCTGGTCTGGAATCGCCGGCTGCTGATGCGGGTGTCGTGTATTACACGGTACAATCTGGAGACTCTTTGTCAAAAATTGCAAAAACCTATCTGGGTGATGCCATGGCGTATCCCGCTATTTTTGAGGCCAACCGCGAAGTGATCAAGGATGCTGACCTGATCTATCCGGGTCAGAAGATCCGTATACCCGGTGGTACAGCTCCCGCTAGCTGATTCATGGCGCACTGCAAGTGGCGCACTGCAAGTGGCGCACTGCAAAGCGCTGAAGCGTTGCAGCACGTCTGGACAGACGTGCTGCACTTTCAAACCGCCCGTTTGACCTGTGTAATTTGGTTCGCCTTGAAAAATCGCTGATGGGAACTGACATTGATTGCAGCACAGGATACGCAGCCAAAGCTGCGGGGGTGATAGACAGATGACCAAGAAAAGTACTGAGGCGCCGGGTTTCCGCGCCTCCTCGACCGAATCCGACGCAACCGACTTATCCGGTCAATCCTCCAATCGTTCCAATGCTGCCAGCGTCGGAGACTCGAACGCACTCAGCAGTCAAAATGAAGTGGACGCCTTTCTGGATGCGGTCAAACAGACGCCACCGGCAACAACGGGTGACGGACGAGGCCGTCTGATATTTGCGCTGGACGCAACGGCCAGTCGCCAACGAACCTGGAACCAGGCCATGTCGCTGCAGAGTGACATGTTCGTGCAAACCCGCGGTATCGGTTCGCTGGATGTTCAGTTGGTGTACTACCGTGGCTACGATGAGTGTCGTGCATCGAAGTGGCTGGACAATGCCGACAAGGTCATTGCGCTGATGCGTAAGGTCAGCTGTCAGGCGGGCAGAACGCAAATTGGACGTGTGCTGAAACATGCCCTGGCAGAGTGCCGTGGAAAACCGGTGCAGGCACTGGTTTTCATCGGCGATTGTGTTGAAGAAGACGTCGATGAGCTGGGCAACCTTGCCGGTCAGGCACGCTTGCTGGATTTGCCGGTTTTCATTTTTCAAGAAGGGCACGAGCCTCATGCCAGCTATGCCTTTGGTCAGATAGCCAAACTATCCGGCGGTGCACATTGTCGCTTCGACGCCTCGTCAGCCCGGCAATTGGGTGATCTACTCAATGCCGTAGCAGCCTATGCCGCGGGTGGGCGTGCAGCCTTGCAGCAGCTCGAACGGCAGGGCTCCGGTCAGGCCGCAACACTATTGGAGCAACTCAGCTAAACGTATTTCAGGGCACTTCTGATTACTGAGCTGTTAGTGCAAGCCCGGACCTCTAGGGCAGATCCGGGCGACAGTTTGAAATGACTACTGTGGATACAATCCGTTGGTGTCATAGGCATCCCGTTGCCACGCACGAATGTAGTCAATTTCATAGCGGATCGGAAAGGTCCCGCCTTCCAAGTCTGGTGTGGGGGCCCAGCCGCTACCGGCAACCAGGTAGGTCACGATATTCATGCCCTGACGTGACACCTGAGGTCCGCTGAGGCGTTTGATCTCCTTGCCATCGATGTACCAGATAACCAGTTGCGGCTCCCACAGCACACCATAGGTGTGGAATTCATCGCTGTACAAGGTGCCTTCCGGATTCTTGTAATTCATGGTAGGCGCTGAACGAATTTCACCCGTATTCACATCCGCAAAATGATAAGTCTGGAAGGCATCTTCAGCGCCGAAGGGGTTTTCGCCAAGGTACTCGATGATGTCAATTTCTGGTGCATGCCGGTTGACACCTTCACCCGGGTAACGGTGATACAGGTAAAAGCTGGACAGAGCGCCCGATGTGCCGCTGGTCTTCATGCGGGATTCGACATAACCGTAGGTCATGTTGAACTTGTCATGGCTGGATAGAGCGCCTGACAGGAAGAGGCAGCGGTCCTTGCCGGAGTCGTCAGCTTCATTGCAGATGGGCGGTAGACTACCCTTCATTTCGACAGGCGTGGGGATGGCCTCGATGGTCAATACCGAATCAGCCAAAAAGAAGGGGTTGTAACCTAAATCCGTTTCGCTTTGTGTGTTGACGAAATACTGTTGCTCGCCGTTGATGATCGTCTCATTGCCCCAGACCAGTTGTGTATTCCAGCGTGCGCTGTCGATGGCATCGTCATTGAAGTCATCTTCGAAGACCAGAGAGAACTTATCCATGAAGTACGCCGTGTTGCTCAAGTCGTGCTTCTGCGCAAATTGGCTTTCGTCCAGGTACGGATCCTCATACAAAGGTACTGCTGCGCCGGTGGCAGTGTGGTAATTGATGGTGATTGGATCGGATGGAGCAGATTCCTGACCCTCATCATCCACCGCTGTTACTTCGTAGCTGAAGATATCACCTGCTTCAGGTCCATTGACGGCACAGTCGTGCAGACGCGTTGCAAAGCGCGTGTAGTTGCAGTCGATGAAAGACGTGGTGCTCCAGAACTTGTTGATTTCCCGCTGGGCAAGCTCGTTGGCATCCGTCTGGTCACGGCCGACGGTATAGACATGACCATCGCTGCGAAGAATGCGGTAGGCAACCACTTCTCCGTCATCGTTGGATGGAGCCCAGCTGAATTCCGCCCAGTCATTGGAGATCAGGTCGATGCGCAGGTTCTTGGGCTGTGTCGGTGCACCGCCGGCAGTGGCAAGTTCTTCATCCACTTCCAGCAAGGAGCCGAATGGATCACTCAGAGAGGGGCCTGGAATGGGAGCGGCCAGCAGGTCGACCGCCGGGATGGTTGGAGCCGGCAAATCAGCGTTGTCAGGCGCTGTGTCGCCTGTTTCGTCCGGGACTGATGAGTCACCATCGCCCGAGTCGGTCGGGGTGTCCGTATCGCTGCCTGCGCCGCCTGGGTCGCTGCCATCTTCTGCCGGTAGCCCGGTTGAAGTGGTGCCGCCCGATGAGCAGGCTGTCAGGCTTGCGATTGCCAGAAAAAGAATGGTATGACGTAGCAAAGGATTCATTCGTGGTTCAGCCGTTGTCGGGTTCTGAAAAAGAGATCAAAAGCATAAACAGCTCTGTACCCGGACTAGCGGAACTACGTCAGAATATGGCTGTGATGAAGTATGCAGATCGCCCACACGGCTCTGCTCTGGTAGAATGACGGGTTAGGTCGCGGCAAGCTGCTACCGACATTCTGGCCTACACACTTCTGGATATCTTACTGAGCGTAAAGATCGCTGGCGGCTTGACAGTCGCTTCATCACTGCACGAATTCCTCGTCAACGAAGCACTTCCGGGAACCGGCATCGACGCTGATGCGCTGTTCACTGGGTTGGCGAACATTCTAGGCGAGCTGGGACCAGAGAATCAGGTTGCGCTGGAAAAACGTGACCAGATTCAGGCAAAGCTGGATGAATGGCACAAAGCGCATCCGGGCCCCATCGATGCCACCGCTTACAAGGCATTTCTGGTTGAAATCGGCTATCTGGAGCCTGCAGTTGAGGATTTCAGCGTCCATGTCTCAGGTGTGGATGATGAAATAGCCACTATTGCCGGCCCTCAACTGGTCGTGCCGGTCAACAATGCGCGTTACGCTCTCAACGCGGCGAATGCCCGCTGGGGCAGTCTGTACGATGCATTGTACGGAACCGATGTGATCAGCGAGGCAGATGGTGCCGAGCGAGGGCGCGAATTCAACCCTGTCCGTGGACGGCGCGTCGTGGCATACGCCAATCAGTTGCTGGATGAGGCGGCTCCCTTGGTGCAGGGAAGTTACGCCGATGTGGCCAGTTACACGGTCGTCGGTGGTGCCTTGAAATTGACACTGGCATCAGGCAGTGAAGTGGGTCTGAAAGCGCCGCAGCAGTGTGTCGGTTACACCGGTGATGCTGCGGCCCCCGCATCGATCCTGCTGCAGAATAACGGCCTGCATATGGAAATCATGTTTGACAAAAGCAGCCGTGTGGGCAGCGCCAGTACTGCAGGTGTGTCGGACGTCATCATGGAATCCGCATTGACTACGATTCAGGATTGTGAAGACTCCGTAGCAGCAGTGGATGCCGATGACAAGGTACTGGTTTACCGCAACTGGCTTGGCCTCATGAAGGGCGATCTGTCAGAGCAGCTTGAAAAGAACGGCAAGACACTGATTCGCAAGCTCAATCCAGATCGTGGCTATATCGACGTGCAGGGCAATGCTTTCACGTTGCAGGGCCGCAGCCTGCTGCTGGTTCGCAATGTGGGTACACACATGCTGACGGATGTGGTACTCGATGCCAATGGCAATCAGGTGCCAGAAACGTATCTGGATGCGTTGTTTACCAGTCTTATTGCGATGCACGACTTCAAGAAGAGCGAGGCGGATGCACGCAACTCCCGTACCGGCAGCATCTACATCGTCAAACCGAAACAGCACGGCTCTGCCGAAGTGGCACTGTCAGTCAGGCTTTTTGCGAAAGTGGAAAATGTGCTGGGTTTACCGGCCAACACCGTGAAGATGGGCATCATGGACGAAGAGCGTCGAACCTCTGTCAACTTGAAGAACTGCATCGCTGCAGCACGCGAGCGAGTCATTTTCATCAATACCGGTTTTCTGGATCGCACGGGCGATGAAATGCACACCAGCATGTATGCCGGCGTGATGGTGCCCAAAGGTGAGATGAAGAACGCCACCTGGCTGGGTGCCTATGAGGACAACAATGTGGATGTCGGACTGGCCTGCGGCATGCAGGGCCATGGCCAGATCGGCAAAGGTATGTGGGCCATTCCAGATCAGATGGCTGCCATGATGGAAGCCAAGCAAAGCCATCCTGAAGCAGGTGCCAATACCGCCTGGGTTCCATCGCCGACAGCCGCGACACTGCATGCCATGCATTATCACAAGATCAATGTGCATGAGGTTCAGGAAACGCTCAAGAGCCGCACACCAGCCAGTGTGGATACCATCCTGACGGTACCTCTGAGCGAGCCTGGTCGTAATTTCTCAACTGAGGAAATTCAGCACGAACTGGACAACAATGCGCAGAGCATTCTGGGTTATGTGGTGCGCTGGGTGAATCAGGGCGTGGGATGTTCCAAGGTTCCGGATATCAACAACGTCGGGCTGATGGAGGATCGCGCCACGTTGCGCATATCCAGTCAGTTTCTGGCGAACTGGCTGCAGCACGAGATCATCACCGTCGAACAGGTACGCGATTCCATGGAACGAATGGCTCTTGTTGTGGATGGACAGAACACCGGTGACGCGGACTACACTGCCATGGCGCCTGCGTTTGACGACAGCATCGCCTTTCAGGCGGCGCTGGATCTGGTCCTGCTGGGTCGGGAACAAGCTAACGGCTACACCGAGTTTGTTTTGACCGAGCGTCGGCGCCAGGTGAAGGCCGCCTCTGTCTGACGGCGTTATTGCAACTTATTGTAGAAAATTCTTTACCTCCATCGGCTCCGGTGTTTCCGGGCGCTGGTGGAGGTCCTATTGCTGCGTGTCATTCTTTGATTTTTTGTATCGTGGGGAATCATTGGGGCCTGCCAGGGTCAACTTGCAGGGTGGGCCTATGCAGGGCTCAACACTAATCCGAACACCGAAAAAGGGGACAGACGTGAAAAAAGCCGTAAACACGAAGCTTGGCGCAATTGTGGCCATCAGTGCATTACTGGCCAGCTGCAGCACATTGACTGCCCCGTTCAAGGACGCTGACCCCCGATGGGCTGATTTCAAATCGTGGACCAAGGTCACGGAACTGGAGCCCAGCACAGGTAACCCGACCGGTTTTCTGGGTGGTGTTCACATGGGTGAAGAAGGCTATCGTGATGTTTATGTTAACGACGTTGCCAAAGAGGCACTGCTGGGCAGTGGCCCCTACAACCTGCCAGCTGGATCGGTCATCATGAAAGAGCAGTTTGCCAGCAAGGCTGATTGGGAAGCGGGTCGTAAGGGTGCCCACACCATCAGTCTCAAAGTGGCACAAACCGATGAACTCTCCAAAGACAACTGGATCTGGTCCGATCGCTATAAGGGCACTGCCGGAGAAAGTGCATTTTGTTCTGGTTGCCACTCTATCGCGGCCAAGAGCGACTTCGTATTTACAACGGGCGATTTTCTGAAGACTCAGTAATCAGTGTGGAATCCGGTCTGCAAAGCTGAACATGGATTGGTTTGCACTTTGGTGGCCGGGTTTAACTACGATTTCGTCTCTTTTCGAGTACCGGTGGAATACAAGAATCGCGCAGCAGGTCCTTTACGCGAACACGCTAATCGGTATGAGAATGGTTTTCCCTCGCAGGGAGATCCTGATTTTTCGGTTCATTGGCGGAAACCGCTAAATGGAGCCAGGCGCGCTCTACATCTGCATGCGGCTAGTCGTGTAACAGTCAAACCTCCTCATGGGTTGTGTGAGTTAAGCTCCGTAGTTCGAATCCGATCTGTTTGAAAACGCGACCCTCAGCGGTCAATGACGTGTTTTAATAAGGCCGAAGTACTCAACAGAATCCATAACCATCAATCGCGCTAAACTACGCACAATCAGCCGACCAATGGACTTCGGGTTTCAGCCAATTCCAAGTAAGTCATGAATACTTTACTAACATTCGCCGAAGTACTTGAACTCGTCAACACCGAGTATTCATCACTTGGAGAGGCGCATAATTGTAAGCTTCTCAGACGAGGCTTCAACGATAATTACCTCGTTGGAATTGGCAATGAGTGGTACATTTTTCGAGTGTATTTGAACCACAAATATTACATCGAGTCTCCAGATGCTTTCCAATTTGAACTTGACCTCCTCGAACATCTTTATGGCGCAGGTATACCGGTCGCGCCTGCAAAACGAAGAGACAGCAACGAATTGCTTGGATGGACTACCACAACATTGGGTGAGAGAGCATTTGCACTGTTTTCTTATGCTGTAGGTGACGTTCTTAGTATGGCAAAAGAAGATGCCTCAGAGCGGTGCCGCCTGTTGGGAAGAACAACTGCAGAGTTTCACTTGGTTGCAAATAATTTCCAATCGAAACACAGTCGCTATCATCTGGATAGGAAATATCTAGTTGATGAACCTTTGAGAATAATCGCCCAACAAAGCGATAAGGCCTTGAGAGTCGTTTCGGAACAGAAAGTCGAAGAATTTGAAGAATTGATCGCATCAATGCAACCCATAGAAGAGCTGATTGAAACCATCAATTCACTTGATGTGCCAGGTGATGAATTCGGTATTATTCATAGCGATTTACATCCGGGCAATATGCACTTTGATGGTAACCAGCTTACTTTTTTTGATTTTGATCATTGCGCCTACGGTTGGCGTGCGTATGACCTGGCAATGACTGAATATATGCCGGGTTTGCTAAAGACAGATCTGTTGAAAGGCTACGAATCAGTTCGCCCTCTAAGCAAGGGTGAGCGAGACTGTATACCCGTGTTTGCAAAATTGAGAAGGTTGTGGGATATCGGTGATTATTTGGCGATCAAGCCAGTACGATCTGAGTCGAGCGATTAGTTTATTTTTCGTAAAGCAGCGCTGATATGAAGGTAGTTAGAATGACTGTTCACGTTGTTCCGGAATATGCACATGCATCGCAATAACCAAATACTTTGACTGTATGAGCTAGACCAAATCGATCAATGTGTCGATGATGGCTCACCGTTGAACCCGGTATCCATGTCTTCCCTAACCTCGCTTAGTAACCATTCACGAAAGATGATGATGTTTGGGCGGCGTGTGTACGCTTCTGGGTACGCAAAATAGAAGCTAGATCCAAGAGGCAAGTCAAAATCGAAAGGTTCCACAACGCGCCCAGCCGCCACATGTCGCCTTGAGATAAATCGCCATCCCAGAACGACTCCTTCACCATCCATGCTGGCTTGCAACCCATGATCGGGTAAGCTGAAGTGGGTACCGCGCGAATCATCAATATCGCTCGCCCCGACCGCATCCAGCCACGTACGCCAGGTCGGTGCATTGGGGTCGTAGTCCATCGAATGATTGTGCAGTAACACAT
>RCMY010002100.1_pt1 | contig 18977 bp, 18 predicted proteins | sample 2041341 | NCBI WGS metagenome assembly RCMY01 (sample SAMN09708234, study PRJNA481090) | Marine sediment metagenome, whole genome shotgun sequencing project. | reverse complement strand
CCGACGAGTTCCTCATCAATATCGTCCGGTTTCAGGTCTCCGTCGGCCACCAGACGGGCCGCTCGACGAGCGGCCCGGGCGATGTCGGCCCGACCTCCGTAGTTGAAGGCGAACACCACGTTGAGCCGCTCATTGGCCGCTGTCATGGCTTCGGCTTCGGCCATGATCTCTCGGTTGCGTTCCGGAACTCGTGGGTCTTCGAGTATCCCCATGAAGTGCATCGCCACGCCCTTGGCGTTGAGTTCATCGCGCCGACGTTCGAGGATGTCTCGATTGAAGAACATGAGGAACTCGACTTCACTAGCCGACCGGGTCCAATTCTCGGTCGAGAACGTGAAAGCGGTTAGCCATCGAACTCCGAGCGCCAGGGCTCCGTCTATCACCGAGAACAGGGCCGCCTCTCCGGCGGCGTGACCGACAGTCCGTTCAAAGCCACGTGCCTCGGCCCAACGCCCATTTCCGTCAAGAATGAGGCCAATGTGCTGGGGAATGTTCGACCAATCGATACCGGCCAGGTCGAGGGTTTCCGCACCGACCGGATCGCTCATTCCTGCATAACCGACATCGAAACGATCTTACGTTCAAGGTGATACTCCAGGAAGCGCCTCGTGACCCCGAGGGTTTCCGACGGTGCGATCGCCGACGCCGCGGGAAGCATCTGAATATCAGATTCGGCCAGGACGGCCAATCGGGCCGTCACGCCGTCTCGTAGCTTGTAGGCACCCGAAGGCGCACAGGAGCTGCAGACCACTCCCCCGGCATCAAAGCTAAATCGTTCAGCCGATGGCTTACCGCAGCCAGCACAAGTGGTCAGCGACGGAGCGAGGCCAAGAACCCCGGCCACCTTCAGCAGGTAGACGGTCATGAGGTCGTCACCGCCGACCCCATCGTCCAACGCCGACAACCCTCGGTGCAGTAGCAGCAGGAGTCCGGCGCTCGGTTCATCCTCAAGTGCTACCGCGTCGGCCACTTCCAGCATGATCGAGGCCTGCAGGAACCGGTCAAGATCGTTGCGGATATTCGGGTAGCTCTCAATAGTCTCAACCTGGGTAATGGTGTCGAGGTTGCGGCCCTCGTACAGCACAAGGTCGATATGCATAAAAGGTTGCAGTCGGCCACCAAATCGACTTTTCGTCTTCCGTACGCCTTTGGCAACGGCTCGAACTTTGCCCGATGTGGCACTGAGAAACACGATGATGTTGTCGGCCTCGCCAAATGCGTAGGTGCGCAGAACGATGCCCTGATCGTGTTTGAGTCCCATGGCTACTCAAACCCCAAACGATCGAGGATATTCGGTCTCTGTTGCCAATCTTTCTCGACCCGCACCCGGAGATCGAGAAAAACGGACGTGCCAAACAGAGCTTCGAGCTCGACCCGTGCTTCGGCTCCGGCAGTCTTCAGGAGTTCTCCGCCCTTGCCGATGATGATGCCTTTTTGCGAGTCGCGTTCGACGATCGCCTGGGCATCGATGTACAACGTTCCATTGGCCCGCTCTTCCATCTCCCGAACCCTCACAACCAGAGAATGCGGTAGTTCGTCACGCAGACGATCAAGGAACTTTTCACGGACGATCTCACCGACGACCATGTGCTCAGGCTGATCGGTCGTGGCGTCTGACGGGAAGTACATCGGACCGTCGATGAGTCGTTCGACGATAAGGTCGGCGACTTTCTCGACCGCCTCTCCAGACACCGCCGACACGGGTACGTATACATCGAAATCCCATTCAGAGGCTTCGGTGAGTCGCTCGGCCACTTCGGCAGGGCTCGCCCGATCGACTTTGTTGATCACACAGATAACCGGAGAGCCGCTCGCCTTGGCGCGTTCGGCGACCCGACGATCCCCGGGGCCGACCGGTGCCAGCGCATCAAAGACCACGACCACGCAGTCGGCTTCGTTGAGGGTTCCCTGCACCATGGCGTTGAGACGCTCACCTAAAGCCGTCTTCGGCTTGTGCAACCCGGGAGTGTCAACCAAAACGGCCTGGGCGGTCGGTTCACCGTCCACCGACCGGGTCATGACCCCCCGGATGGTGTTCCGAGTGGTCTGCGGTTTGGTGGACGTTATGGATACTTTTGATCCGACCAGTGCGTTGACGAGCGTCGACTTTCCGACGTTGGGGCGGCCAACAACGGCCACAAATCCAGATCGCATGACAATCAGCTCGCTTCGATTTCAGAGGCGGGTTCGGCGTCATGTCGGACAACCCTGACCTTCGCCACCCGGCGGCCCTGCACCCGAACCGTGGTGATCGTGATATGGCCGACGTCGAACGACTCACCCTCACGAGGTACCCGGCCGGCCAGACCTAACACCAATCCACCAACCGTGTCCCAATCATCGGCTGGCAGGTCCACGTCGACAAGGGCGCCGAGTTCGTCGACGTCGAGACGACCGTCTACCAGCAAGGATCCATCGTGGCCGGTGATGACCATGGGATCTTCCCGGTCGTACTCGTCGGCGATCTCTCCGACGATTTCCTCAAGGAGATCTTCAATCGTCACGATCCCCGATGTTCCACCGAACTCGTCGACCACTACCGCGATGTGCGTCTGGTTCGCCTGCATGTCGCGCAGCATGTCCGAGACCCGTTTGGTCTCGGGGACGAAGTAGGCGGGGCGAAGAATTTCACTGATCGGAACCGGGCTGGCACCTTCGTCCATTAACTTGAGCAAGTCCTTGGCGTAGACGATGCCTTTGATGTCATCGATGCCGTCTCCCGTGACCGGGATCCTTGAGAAACCATGGGTAATGATGGTGCTGAGTGCATGTTCTGATGTGCCGTCGACTGTGATAGTCACCATGTCCGTACGGGGTGCCATGACCTCACGTATGAGTGTCCCTGAGAAGTCGAGAATCGATGAAATCAATCGGATCTCTTGATGATCATCCTCGTCGTGGCCTTCGGACACGACTTCTAACTCATCGTCATCGACGATGTCGTTTGCCACGTCACCGATCGAGCGGGCGACTTTGAGCAACAGTGCGAATCGGTAGGCCAGGAGTCGCGGGTGGGTCCGACCGATCGAACGGGGAACTGCATCACCGATGAACACGATGATCAATCCTGTGACTGCTAGCGCCCCCGCGAGCGCAACACCCTCCAGGCCGGCCGTGGTCAAAGCCCAGGCCGCCAGCAGCCCAGAGGTGATCAACAGCGCCGTGTGAACCATGCCGATGGCTGGCTGCAAACCGGGACGGTCCTCGAGCAGGCGGGCCGCAACGTCGGCGCCAGCTAATTCGTGGGCGTCATGGAGAGCATCGGCACGATGGGTGCGAATAAGCGATGCCAGAGCGGCGCGCAACAAACCGGCTACCGCAAGCAGCAAGACGGATACGACAGCTGCGACAATCATTAGGGGCGCGACCTGCCGATCTTTGCCAGCAGGACTTTCTCTCGGCCTTCCATAACCTCGGCTTCAGTGTCGTCGCCGTGGTCGTAGCCGAGCAGGTGCAACAGGCCGTGAACGACCATCAACGAGACCTCATCATCGAATTCGCTTCCCCGTTCCTTGGCGTTGTTGCGCACGTACGCCGGAGCGATGATGACGTCGCCGAGCGAAACAGGAGGCCCATTGTGACGACGCTCCGGTACCTGGCCAGGCTCGAGATGCTCAATGGGGAAGGCCAGAACATCCGTGGGGCCACTGCGCCCCATGAACCGTTCGTTGTATTCGGAAATGATGTCATCTGAGACGAAGAACAACGAAACCTCAGTCTCGTCGGTAAACCCTTCCTCTGTGAGGACCAGTTCGGCCAGTTCACAGAGGATGTCCGTACTCAGCGGATCGTCTTGCTCATCCGCCAGAAATATGTTCAAAACCTCATCGCTCCTTCTGACGTCGCATAGGAATGACGTCAGGTGCCTCGTCATCGGAGTCTACTGAAGCATCTTCGATCTCGGTTGAATCGTTAGGAGCTGGCAGGGCAGGAGATCCGTGCGGTAGGCCGGGATCAGTCGGGAAGTTCGGATACGGGATCCGCTGGTGATAATGACCAACCAGCGCTTCGACGAACGCCTTCTTGACCTGGGTTAGCTCGCCGAGCGTCAAGTCAGATTCTGATAGCTGGCCATCGTTGACCTTTTCTCCGACCACCCGTTCAACGACCTCTACGATCCGCCCCGGAGTCGGTGCCTCGCGAGAGAACACGGCCCGGGTGGCACCTTCGAGGGCGTCAGCCATCATGAGGATTGCCATCTCCTTCGTGCGGGGTTTGTGCCCAGCGTGCCGGTAGTGATCGACGTTGACAGCGCTTTCGCCGTACATCTCCTTGGCCTTCTCATAGAAGAAGCGCATGATTCCGTCGCCATGGTGAGACAGGATGCCCTCAGCAACCTCGGTTGGAATCCGGTACTCCCGCGCCAACGCCACGCCGTCACTCACGTGCTGCCGAATGACGGCTGCCGACTCTGCTGGGGGCATCTCATCGTGCGGGTTGGAGATTCCAAACTGGTTCTCGATGAAGTGAGTGGCGTTCTGGGTCTTTCCAAGGTCGTGGTAGTAGGCGGCAGCACGCGCCAGGAGATTATTTGCACCGATTGAGGCGGCGGCCTTGTCAGCGAGGGTGCCAACCATGAGCGAGTGATTGAACGTCCCCCACGCACGTTCTTGGAGCAACTGGAGGCCGGGATGGTTGCGGTTGGTGAGGTCGAGCAGGCGAAGGGACGTGGTGATGTCGAAAGTCAGCTCAAAGAAACTGACCGCCATTCCGGCTGCCAGCGCAGTGACCATGGTGACGGTCCCGGCCACGAGGGCGGACAGACCCACCGTTTGCAGGGCGAGCGATTCGTCCACCAGTGGGGTGTGGAAGAAGAAAGCCATGGCGGCTGCAGCAGCAGCCGAACCGACCGCTCCGGCCAGGACGGCACTGCCGAAGTCGGCTCGCCGGGAGATCGACGCCACAAACGGCACGGGAATGAACCCCGACAACAACGCATAGATCGTGTAACCAGGATCCCCTGTCGCCAGCGCGGTGATGGCGGCGGCAGCGACGGCGATGAGCACCGCCATTCGAGCGTCGAACAGAATGGCCACCATGACTCCGAAGGCAGCAGCTGGCACGGCATAGCCGCCCGCCACACTCAACACATCCATCACAGAACCAAGCGACGCGCTGGCGCGAATGGCCAATGCCAACATAACGACCAGCAATCCAAGCAGGGTTACCCGACGCAGCGACGCCCACACGCCTGGCCGGAACCGAGAGATATAGAACGCCAGGACCGCCATCACTACGGCAGTCGCCACGAACAGTGCAGCGAACTGGGTGGGAGTTCGACCCAACAGATTGAGTTCGACAATGGCATCGTGTTGGACCTGGCTGATGACCTGACCATCCTCCACGATCGTGCTGCCCTGTTTGAACGTAACGAGGACAGGCAGCACGCTTTCAGTGGCTGCGATCTTGGCTGCGTCGGTGGTGGCTTCATCCGGGAAACTGTTGGCTTCCAAGAAATAACCGGCCACTGCTCGTGCGGCGTCCTGAGACGCCAGCGCCTGATCTTGATCCATCTCGAGCGGAATAAACATGGCCTCAGACGCAACTCGCTGGCGAACCTCGTTCAGTTCCCCGGACTTGATACCGTCCCTGAGGACACCGAGGGCCCGCTGCCTGGCAGCGTCCTGAATCACGAGCAGCTGCGGAGATTCGCCGGCGGCGGTCCGCCAAACATCACCGGCGGCGACGCCGACCAACGTGGCCAAGCTGGGCTGGGTTGGATCGGTGTCAATGAGGTAGTCACCCGCCAATTGGTCAACCTGCTGACCAATCGGCGTGGTGAATGGCGTAAAACCAATGGCAGCGACCTCAGTGGCCGAGTCAGTATTCGGAGTGATCAACTGCGGGTTGTTGGCGCTCGACAAGGCAAACGCTTTCGGGAACTGTGGGTCGCGAATATCGACCTCAACCACGATCGGGCCCTCGGCAGAGATACCGGTGACCTTAAAGATTCCGGCCGCGTCTGTCCGGGCCCGGGTCACAACCCCGGCGCTGTCGGTGATGATCACATCGACATCGATCAGCGGAACGTCAACCTCGGGCGATGTTTCCGTCGGAAGGTCTGAGAAAAAGCCGTCCCCGGTCCGATCCAAGAACAACAGGCCGGACACTTCGGTGGTGGCTCCCGCCGCTGTCGTGGTGGTGTTCGCCTGTGTCGTGGCGGTGGTGTCAGCTACAGAGGTAGTCGGGATCGTTTCGGGGTCGGGCGGAACGGGGCGGTCAACCTCAACCGTCAGTGGTGGATCAGCGGCGACCACGTTTGACTTGATCTTCGAGAACAGGCCAACGATGTTTTCCTCGATTTGAGCCGTGACATTGGTGTCTTCCTTATAACGCTGCTCGACAGCCGCAGCGGCCTCGTCCTTTTTGGCGTTCGTTGCGTCGACGTCTTCGAGTTCAATTTCCTGCTCCGCCACATACCGTTGCGGGGCGACATCTCCTGCGACCAGATCGACGGCACCCGAATCGGCGCCGACAGACAGCGACGCCCAAACCAAGACGGTGGTAGCGGCGATAATGCCCCAACGGGCAGCGAAGTTAACCGGCTTCATTGCGGTCATCCTTGCTCTCATAACGTTCATAGGCGCGCACGATGTCTGCCACGATACGCGCACGCACAACATCTTTTCCAGTTAACCGGACAAATCCGACGTCTTCGATGCCCCGCAGAATCTCTTCGGACAGGCGTAGACCGGAGTTCTTGCCACTGGGGAGATCGGTCTGCGTGACGTCGCCGGTGATCACCATCCTGGAGTTGAATCCGAGTCTGGTGAGGAACATCTTCATCTGCTCAGGTGACGTGTTTTGAGCTTCGTCGAGGATCACGAAAGCATCGTTAAGCGTCCGGCCTCGCATGAAAGCCAGCGGGGCAATTTCTATCGTGCCCTTTTCGATTAGAGCCGCGGTGGTTTCGGGTCCAAGCATGTCGAACAGTGCGTCGTACAGCGGCCGAAGGTACGGGTCGATCTTGGCCGCAAGGTCGCCGGGCAAAAAGCCCAGTCGCTCGCCGGCCTCGACTGCTGGTCGGCTGAGAAGAATGCGTCGGACTTCGCCAGCGTTGAGCGCTGCGACGGCAGCCGCTACAGCTAGATAAGTCTTGCCGGTCCCGGCCGGGCCGATCCCGAAGGTCAGCGTGTGCGTCGCCAGCGCCTCTACATAGCGACGCTGGCCGGCCGTCTTGGCTCGTACGATCCGACCTTGAGAAACCTGTATGCCAGTCGCCATGACCGATGATGGGCTGGGTTCACCGGACGCCACCATGTCGATCACCCGCTGCACCTGCTCGCCCGTGAGCGCTTGGCCGGATTCGGCAATGCGGACTACCTCTTCGAGGACCGTACGGGCGCCAGTCACTTCGGCATCGGGTCCTGCAAGCAGAAACTCATCGCCTCTGGCGACCACCTGGACCGACGGGAACGCAGACTCGACGATGCGGAGGTGCGCGTCGTGCTGACCGACAACCGTCGGAATGAGCTCTACGGAGGGCACGCGCACGCGCACCTGATGTTCAGTCAAAGGGAACCTCGAAGTCGAATTCGATGGATGCTTCAGTATACGCCCGTTCCCTCCCTTTCCGAAAGAACGAACAAAGTAGGCAGGTAAGTTCCCGCGCTAGGTTTGGCCGTATGGCGACCCTCTTCACACGCATAATCAACGGGGACATACCCGGAAAGTTCATCTATCGGGATGATCAGGCGGTGGCGTTCATGACGATCGCCCCGATCCAGCCCGGCCATACCCTGGTCGTGCCAGTTGAAGAGGTCGACCACTGGATCGACGCATCCCCGGAACTACGGGCCCATTTGATGGAGGTCGCTGCCCGAATCGGAGTAGCTCAGATGGCAGCATTTTCGCCGGCCCGGGTAGGCGTCATCATCGCCGGGATGGAGGTTCCACACCTGCATATTCACGTGATACCGATGGAATCTGAGAAGGATCTCAGCTTTGCCAATGCTGACCCGTCGGCGACTGACGCGGAACTCGAAGATGCGGCCAACAAACTCCGCGTCGCACTACAAGGAACGACTCGTCAGCAGGGATAGACAGGATGGAACCGTCGGTAAGACGGTGTAGCGCCGTTTACTAAACCGGTGTAGCGCCGAGTTCGGAAAACATGGTGGCGATCGACTGCTCAGACTCTTGAAGCAATCCGGCCAGTACCTGAAGATCCGAGCGCCGAATGGTCAGCACCCGTCCATTAAAGTCCTGACGCATGATCTGAATCGCTTTGAGGAACCGTTCGACGATCTCCGAAGAAGACTCGTCGGACTCAAGGGCGTTGAGATCGATGGAGATGCCACCCGAGCTCCAAGGCGGGAGTCCGTCGGTTGCGCCACGCCCGTCAGGCGGTAGCAACTGATCGACCGGCACGGAGTAGAACGAGGCAAGCCTTTGAAGGCGGGGAAGAGACAAGCTCCGCTCTCCTCGTTCGTACGCACCGAGCACGGAGGCTTTGAACTCTTGACCTGAGTTAGCCTCGACATCTTGAAGAGACAAGCCTTTTTGTTTACGGATCGAACGAAGGCGTCTACCGACTGCCTCATTATAGGTTTCCGTCACGCTTCCCCTCCTTAACCACAACAATAGCAACCAAAGCACCGCGCGTGAAGTAAACACTCTCGGTGACCTTCTCCCAGCCCCGCTTAAGTTACCACGCGAGGCACCCGAAGTAACGCACCTCCGATAATCGCAGCCGTTTCGGTACGCAGGACATGATCCGACAGACGGACCGTTGCCCGTCCGGCGAGCTCGTCAGAATGCCATCCGCCCTCCGGTCCGATCGCCAACGTCGCCGGAGACTCAGACAACGCACCACCCGAAACGTCGGCGAGAACAGCATCCGGCAGCATGTCTAACGACCCGGTCTCCACCCGTAGCAAAAACCCGGACCTGCTCTGCTCGAGTGCGCCAACCGCCCACGCCTCGCACCGAGTCGGCGATGGAGCGGCCGCTTGCCCGAAGCGAGTAGTCAGCCAGACGAGACGCGAAACTCCCAACTCCCCCAGCTTTTCGACCACGAGGCGTTGCCGGTCTTTGGCCTTCGGCGGTGCGACGGCCATCGTGATTATCGGTCGATCAGGCAACTGGCGTTCTTCGTCGCGCACTAAACGCCCCGACTCCCACACCCCTTCTCCGATAACGCCGCGGCCGTCGGTGTACGAGAGCGGTAACCCGTCCTTGTAGCGAAGCACCTTCTCGAGGTGTCGTCGCTGATCGGAACTGAGTTCAATAGTGTCGAGTTCGGCGATCTCGACAAGAAGATGTGGAACGTGCCCCATCTGAGATCAGCGAGCTTTTCGCCACCGGCGCGACGAAGAGACCGATTCGTCACGAAGCTCGGCAAACTGTCTGAGCACTTCGGCTTCTTCGGTGCTGAGATCAAGCGGAACGGCCACGCCGATCTCCACCAGCAGCCGACCTCTGCCTCGCCGGCCAAGCCGATGCATCCCTCGATTCGGAAGGGTGATGATTGTGCCCGGCTGCGTGCCGGCTTCGATGTCGATTTCAACATCCAGGTCGTCGATGGTTGGCACCCACCGCTCCGTCCCCAACGTTGCTTCCGCAATCCCAACGTCGATTCGATGAATCAGATCGTCGCCGTTACGGATGAACCTGTCGTCGGCTTCGACCCGCAGTTCAACGTACAGGTCGCCGCTCGGCCCGCCCCGCTTGGCCACTTCTCCCTGACCCGAAAGCCGCAGCCGGGTCCCGTCGGAGACTCCGGCGGGGACCTCGAGGAGAACATTTCGGCCTTCGACTACCCGACCATCTCCGCGGCACGTCGCGCATGGGTTCTCGACGATCTGGCCGAGGCCCGAACACTGGTCGCAGGCCGCAACGGTCATCATGGCTCCGAGCATGGTCTTTCGCTGCACGCGAACCTGGCCGGCCCCGCGGCACTGTACGCACGTGACGGGACGGCTGCCTTCAGCGGCGCCAGTGCCGGAACAGGTGGAACACTTCACCGCTCCCCGGAACTCCACTTCGATGGTGGCGCCGAACGCGGCATCCCTCAGACTGATGGAGGCGCCAGCCAGGACATCACGCCCCCGCTCGGGGCCGCGGCTCGCGCCAAACCCTCCCCCACCGAAGAACGAGCTGAGCAGGTCTTCGAGGCCACCGCCTCCGAAGAGGTCTCCGAAGTCGAACGTCTCGCCACGGTCATACAGGCGACGCTTTTCGGGATCTGACAGTACTTCGTACGCTTCGGCAGCTTGCTTAAAGCGAGCTTCGGCCTGGACGTCGTCAGGGTTGACATCAGGATGGTTATCTCGGGCGAGACGCCGGAACGCCTTCTTGATTTCCTCGATGGATGCGTCCCGAGAGACACCCAACGTCGCGTAGTAATCCTTGCTCATGTTGGCGACAGCTTAGGAAGCTTACGAACCAAGTCGGTCGACGAGACCGTCGCGGACTTCTTCGATGATTTTTATCGTCCTGCGATAATCCATCGCCATGGGTCCCACCACGCCGATCGAACCGGCTGATCCACCGGCCAATTCATAGCTCGACGAGACGACTGCCAGGTCGCGGCCAGCCGGACCGGGGATCTCTTCTCCAATCCGGATCGAGGTTCCCGGGTGAGTACTGATCATAAGCGCCAACAGAGTCGCCTCCCGCTCAAGAACCTCGAGCACCCGGTTGACCACTGAGAAATCCTCCCAGACCGAAGCCATACGTGCCGTGCCACCTACATATATCTGGCGGGTGGACTGATCGCTACGGACGATCACCTCGAAGACCCGATCAAGCGTAATCCGGGTTGCAGGCGAAACTGTGACCGAACGCTCGGCCAATCCGGCGGCCGCATCCGGAATGCTGCGCCCGACCAGCAGGTCGGTGATGAGTTGCTCTACCTCCGTAACGGCTGCTTCGTTGACGTCGTCGGCGAGACTCACGATGTCCTGGGAAACCTGTCCGCTTTCGGTGACGAGCACCACGAGGATCGTCCTCGATCCGGTCTTCACGACATGGACGCCGAGAATCTTGTCGCCTCCGAGACCGGGACCAAGCACGACTGCCGGATACGTCGTCTCGTCAGCAACCAATTCTGTGGTGGCTTTAAGCAGTCGCGACAGTTCGAGTTGGACCGACGAAAAGAACGTGTTGATTCGATTCTGCGTGCCCCGGCGAAGGTGGCCTGGTTCTGAGTGATCGACGTAGTAGCGGTAACCTTTGGCGGTTGGCAGTCGCCCCGCCGAGATGTGCGGTTGGAGAAGATAGCCCTCAGCTTCGAGAGAGGTGAGGTCGTTGCGAATCGTTGCGGTTGACACCGCCAACCCGCTGCCTTGAGCAATCGCGGCCGAGCTAACCGGTTCGCCAGTCGCGATGTACTGCTCGATCAACGTTTGCAGAACGACGATCTTGCGATCATCCAACATGCTCATCACCAGATGTTGTGGTCTTCAAGATGCTTGAACGGTATCACTCTGGCTCCGGAACCGCTAAGACTTCTCGAATAACGGTGTCGGTCAACAAGGGCCGAACCACCACGATCCGCCCTTCTCGCAACTCGACGATCCCTGCCTCGACGAACTCCGGATGCGATTTGAGCAGCTGGCCACCACCTTCACCTGCGACGACGCCCGCCGAGCGCCGCAAGCCGAGCATGAGTCGTTCGAGTTCCCGGTCCCACCCAGAAATAACCGACTGGCCTGCCAGAGGAGGACGACCCGCCTCAACGGCTTCGAGGTAGCGATCGAGTCGACGCAGGTTCCGGGACCGGACCCCGTCCCGATGGCCGTGTGCTCCCATGCCAAAAGCAACGTATTCACCCTGTCCCCAGGTAGCCAGGTTGTACCGACAGGGCTCGGATATGGCGTAATTCGAAACCTCGTAGCGAGTGAAACGTGGCGATAAGCGTTCGGCGGCCCGCTCCCACCGGTCAGCCTGGACATCGTCGTCAGGGGCGGGATAGCCTTCGGCAACGGCCCTCGATAGCGGCGTCCCAAGCTCGACGGTTAGTGAGTAGGCGGAAATGTGGTCAGGTTCGGTCGTCAGGGCGATGTCAAGAGTGGTGTCCCAGGAGCTGTCAGTTTCGACCGGGTGCCCGTAGATGAGGTCGATTGAGACGCGGTCCAAAACAGCGATCGCTTGCTCGACGGCGGTACGAGCCGTGGCACCATTGTGGAGTCGGCCGAGAGCCTGAAGAACTTCGTCATCAAATGATTGCACGCCCATCGACAGACGGGTCACGCCCGCCTCCGAGTAGCCACGACTAGTGGTGGTGTTGATGTCTTCGGGGTTGGCCTCCATCGAAACCTCGACGTTCTCGGAAAACCCGAACTTCTCCCGGAGAGCCTCGATGATTGAACCAATGAGCTCGGGGGGGAAACGTGATGGTGTTCCGCCTCCAATAAACACTGCGTCGAGAGGACTCCAGGATTCGGCCATGGAGATTTCACCGAGCAAAGCCTGGTGATAGCGCTCGATGAGATCATCTTGGCCGGCGACGACCGCAAAATCACAATAAGGACATACCCTGGCGCAAAAGGGAATGTGCAGATACGCCGATCGCCAGGCGCTTGCGCGGTCGGCCAGAATCGGGGAATCGGGCAGCAGCGAGGTGAGCGGTGGCGCCACTAGCGCTCGCTGGTATCGACCCGCAGGGCGGCGACAAAAGCCTCTTGCGGCACTTCGACCGCACCGACCATCTTCATGCGCTTCTTGCCTTCCTTCTGCTTTTCCAGCAGTTTGCGCTTTCGGGAGATGTCGCCGCCGTAGCACTTGGCCAGCACGTCCTTACGGCGCGCCTTGACCGTTTCGCGCGAGATGATGTTGCTGCCAATCGCGGCCTGGATCGGTACGTCGAACATCTGACGGGGGATGAGCTCCTGCAGGGTTTCGACCATGCCCTTTCCGTATTGGACCGCCTTGTTTCGATGGGTGATCGTGGAAAACGCGTCAACGGGCAAACCTGCCAGGAGAATGTCGACCTTCACGAGGTCGGAGACCCGGTACCCGGTCGGCTCATAATCAAGGGAGGCATATCCTCTGGTCCGACTCTTGAGGTGGTCGAAGAAGTCGAAGACGACCTCGGCAAGGGGCAGTTCGTAGATCAGCTCGACCCGCTCGGGCGTCAAGTACTGCATGTGATGCATCGAACCGCGCCGTGACTGGACGAGGTCCATGATCGTCCCGATGTATTCGGAAGGAGACAGGATCATCGCCCGCACATAGGGTTCTTCGAGTTGGGCAACACTCGTCAAATCCGGGAGGTCCTGCGGAGATCGAATTTCTATGACCGAGTCGTCGGTGAGGGTGACCCGATACGCGACCGATGGGGCGGTTGAGACAAGGTCGAGGTTGTATTCGCGCTCCAAGCGCTCCCGCACGATCTCCATGTGCAGGAGGCCGAGGAATCCGACCCTGAAACCGAATCCGAGCGCCCGCGATGTTTCCGGTTCCCAGATCAATGACGCATCATTTAACTGGAGCTTCTCAAGAGCTTCGCGCAGGCGTTCAAAGTCGTCGCCGTCGGACGGGAAGAGGCCGGAGAAAACCATCGGCTTCGGTTCGTCATATCCTTCGAGCGGTTCCGAAGCTGGATTGGCGACCAGCGTGACGGTATCTCCAACTCGAATCTGATCGATGTGCTTCACGCCGGTAATCAGCAACCCGACTTCGCCGGCAGCCAGTTCCTGGAGTGGCACGATGCGGGGTGTGGACACGGCCAGTTCGTTGGCCGCATGCTTGTCACCGGTTGCCATGAACAGCACTTGGTCACCTTTGCGGAGGCGGCCATCGACAACCCGAATGGAACAGACCACCCCGCGATAGGTGTCGAAGTACGAGTCGAAAACCAGAGCCCTGAGCGGAGCGTCGGCATCACCAGCTGGCTTCGGTATTTGCTCCACGATTCGATCGAGCAGTTCACCAATGCCCTGACCGGTCTTGGCGGAAACTGCCAGAACGTCGCCAGGATCCCCCCCAAGAATGGCCGCTATTTCGGCGGCGGCACCTTCCGGATCGGCGGATGGCAGGTCGATCTTGTTGATGACCGGAACGATATCAAGTCCTGCCTCGATAGCCAGATAAGCGTTGGCGAGCGTCTGGGCTTGGGCTCCTTGGGCGGCATCGACGAGGAGCACAGCCCCTTCGCAGGCTGCCAGGGAACGCGACACCTCATAGGAAAAGTCGACATGACCAGGAGTGTCGATCAGGTTGATTTGATAGTCGTGACCGCGGTATTCGTGACTTAGCCGGACCGACTGAGCCTTGATCGTGATGCCCCGTTCGCGCTCGAGGTCCATCGTGTCGAGCAACTGCTCGCGCATCTCGCGCTCGGTAACAGCTCCCGTGAACTCCATCAGGCGGTCGGCGAGGGTCGATTTACCGTGGTCGATGTGGGCGATGATCGACAGGTTGCGGATGTATTCAGACATCGATCACGCCGGGGCCATCTGGCCGAGTACTACCTGGGGGAAGAACGTCAGCCCAGGAGTGAATTGACTTGCTTCGTCAACTGGGACTTGCGACGGGCGGCAGTCTCCTTCTTCATCACGCCAGAGGATGCAGCCTTGTCGATGCGAATCTGGGCGGAACGAAGGGCAACTTTGGCCTGGTCGCCATCACCGGACTCAGCCGCGGTGAGCGCCGCTTTGATGCTGGTTTTCAGTTCCGAACGAACGGCCTTATTCGCTATCCGTCGCTTTTCGTTCTGACGGTTGCGTTTGATCTGAGACTTGATATTGGCCATTAAGAATCCCGGTGAAGTAAGCGAAGTGGTCGGTCGAGACGCGTTTACGGCGCCTGCGGACCACCACTCTACCAAACCCCACTCAAGCGGGCAAAGTAGGCGTCGTCATCGACTCCACCGGCACAACGCCACGGTGAGGCGCTCCATCGTCAACCGGTAGGTATCTTCGGGTGCCGTCTTCAAAAGATTGTCGGCCCGGACCAAGGCGGCGACCGATTTGCGAAGGTTCGGTTCACTAATACTGGCCCGGGACGCATACAGCTTCTTCGCCTTCCAAGGCGGCATACGGACCTGTTTCGCAAATGCGTCAAAGTCGGTGGCCACGGCTGCCAGCGACCGCGCCCGGAGTTGGGCGTCGAGTTGTCCAACTAACTGGAGGGGGTGGCCATGGACAAGAAAATCTTCAAGGTGCTTCAGGGCCGACCCGACGTCTCCGGCCTCGACCGCGTCGCCGTATCCAAAGGTTGCCACGTCCGGCCGGTTCTTGAATCGATTGAGAATGAGCTCCCTGGTGATCGGCTCACCAGACATCGCCAATTGATCCAGCGCCTGACCCAACGAAGCAACGTCGGTGCCAAACCGACTGATGAGTGCCTGAGAAGCCTGGTTGTCGATCCGCATGCCCCGGTTACGGAGCTCTTCGCCTAACCAGTTCAGCGCCCCTTTTTCGCTCAGCGGGGCAACCTCGACCTTGGTTACGTAGTCCTTGATGTTCATCGACCTGGGCAGCGCCCCGAAGGCGACGAGCACGACGAAACATGCTTCCGGGTCCATCATGGCGATCAGCTCGGTGAGAATCTTCGCTTCGTGGGCCTGAATCCACTGAGCGTTCACGAATTCGACAGCCTGCCGATCCCCGAACAGTGAGCCCGACTGCAGCGCTGGAACGGCTATTTCTAACTCTGATCGCATCGGACCGTCGCTGTCGCCTTCAGAACCTCGCTGCGGTACGTCGATTCGAATTCGATTGGTGGCACCGAACGTCTCGATAGCGGCGTTGGCCTGGTCCAGCATTTGCTGGCGCTCCCCCGGGCCATCCCGCTTGCAATAAAGGTGCAGGACCGGTTTCACGGGCCGATCAACAACGAACCGCTGAACTCGTGGAAGCCCTCACCAAGACGAAACGTCACAGTTTCGGATTCGGTAGCGCCGGGGCTGACGGTCCCTATCGATACCGGGATGATCTGGGTTCCCATCATGCTCAGGTCGCCCAGAGAAATTGCCACAGTCCCCCGCCACGTGAAATCGGAATGGTTCGTCACGATCAGCGTCAGCTCGGCGTTTTCCTCATCTGGTGCGGCGGCCTGGAGATCAACATCAATGCCGCCACAGATCCCTTTCTGGTCGACTTGATCGGCAGTTATCGCGGCCGACGACAAGACGATGGCGTCGCCGTCCTCAAAGATCACCGAAAAAGGCTTCTCGACCTCAGCCTCGCACGTCGAGATGTGGGTGAGGCCTCGTAATGACGACGTTCCGATCGGAATCAGGAATACGGCGAACAACGAAACAATCGCTATTCGTGACTTCAGAATGGACGGCATCGACACGACCTGGCTTGGCTGTCGGGCAGGTTAGTCACCTTTCCTCAGGGACCGATGGCTACTATCTCGGCTCGATGGCTGCGCCGATGAAACTGCTCAATTATGAACGTACCCGCTGGATTTTGCTGACGGCCGGACTGATCCTGCTTGGTGGCATCGCCGCGGTCATGTTCGCCAGGCGGGTCGATCCGGTCGAAGTAGCCGCCACCATCTTGTTCCTGCCAGTGTTTATGGCCTTCCTCCTCTTCGGGCTCCGAGGAGGGCTGGTGGGCGGAGTGTTGGCCGCAGTCGCCTACCTCGTTCTCCGCTACCCCGCCATTCAGGCCGTTGGCCTCGACCGGTTCGTCGGATTGGCTGCCACCCGCACCCTGGGTTACCTCATGTTTGGTGCGGCTGGTGGATGGGCCACTTCTGTGCTCAAGACGTCGATTACGAAGCTAGACCTCTACGACCACATCGACAGTGAGACCGGACTGCACAACTCGCGGTATCTGCTCGAAACTCTCGATCTCGAAAGGTCGCGAGCCATCCGGTACGAAAAGGTTTTCTCCGTAGTGACCATCGAGCGAATCCTCGAATCGGAAGGCAAGTCCCGCGTAAGGCTCATCAAAGAGATTGCTGCCAGTATTCGCAGCGGCGTTCGCACCGTTGACCAGGTCGTTCATGCCACCAACGATCGGGTAGACATCTTCACCGTGATCCTCCCCGAAACCGGCCAGGAAGGTGCCAGCGTCTTCGCCCGTAAGCTCGCCGAACAACTTGACGCATCTGGACTGTCTGTCGGGGAAGGGACTTGGATGACCAGGGCGATCACCTTTCCTAACGACGAGGCGGGCCTTGATGAGCTCGTGACCCGCTTCAAGACGATTCTCAAGGCGGACTTTCCGGAATCGGCAACCGTATAAGCACGTCGCCGTCCAGGTCGGTCCGCATGACCCGCATGCCCGCTCCGGCCAGGGTCCCGATCACCTCCGGATCAGGATGCCCGAACGTATTCTCACCAACCGGGATCACGGCGGTGGATGCGCCCGTGGCGACCAACCAATCAAGGTCGCTCGTCGCCGAACCGTGATGCGGGACCTTGAGAATGTCGACCTCGATCTCCCCGAGTTCTTGCTGGGCGAGCCTCTCAACATCACCAGCCAAGAGGATGACGGTTCCATTGATCGTGACTCGGACGACCACTGACTGATCGTTGAGATTGTCGTATCGGCGGAGCGGTCCCAGCACCTCAATGACGATGTCACCGAGCTGGAACCGGTCTCCTGGTTCGGAGACCCGCATAGGCACGCCCGCCCCTGCCAGATCCCGCTCGAGCAGAGAGAACTGCACGCCCGGCTCAGGTGAACCGGGATGCCAGAAAACGCCGATCGGATAGCGATCGACGACATCCAACATCCCGGCCAGGTGATCGGCGTGGGGATGCGAAAGGATGAGGAGATCGATCCGTTCTACGTCGTAGCGCCTGAGTCCGGCGAGGAGCAAGGGTGCGTCTGGCCCGCCGTCGACGAGGATCACCTCACCACGGGGCCCAAACACAAGAATCGCGTCACCCTGCCCCACGTCGAGAACCACGAGCGCCGCTCCGACCGGCCTACCACCAGCAGTCACCGTAATGACCGCGAACAACACTGCTCCGACCATCACTGCCGGGCGCAACACGCGGTTGCCCAGTGCCACAGCCCCGGCGACCGTCATCGCAAATCCCAGCCATCCGACCTGAGGCCAATCGGCGGCCAGGTGGGCGATGTCGAGCACGACCGAGGCGAGTCCGACCGCGAGATGGGTGATCGGGTCAGCACCCACCAGCAACCCGATACCCCGCGGTGGCGGCAGCGACCAAAGGCGCCGCCACGACATTGGCAATCGGCGACAAGACCGGCAGGGTTCCAAAGTGGAAGAGGAGCAGCGGAGCAACAGCCAGCTGAGCCCCGAGCGTCACCGACAGTGCCGATCCGAACCAGCCAGGACGGATATGAGAGAACGCTCTCCCGAACCCCATCACCCCCACGGTGGCAGCAACCGAAAGCTGAAATCCCACACTTCCGGCCAGTTCAGCCGACCAGAGCAACAGGCCGGTCACCGACACTCCGAGGACCGACCATCCCGACAGCGAAATGCCAGCAGCCCGGCTGACCAGCAACAGGCCTGCCATCACCGATGCCCGCAACACAGAAGGCTCCCACCGTGTGACGATCACGAAGATGGCGAGGCCAAGGATCCCGAACACGGCCCTCCGGCGGGGACCCATCGCCAGCGGACCGCTCACCAGCCACCACAATCCGAGAAACAGGGCAACGTTGCTTCCCGACACGGCCACAAAGTGAGTCAACCCAGCCCGGCGCAGCACGTCGTAGTCAACGGCTGAGAGGGCGCGGGTATCACCGATGAGGAATCCGGAAACGAGGGCGGCGCCCGGGTGATCGCCCCACGGCTCTAAGCCACTGGCAACCCGGTGGCGTACTCCGTTGGCTACGGCGACCAGAGGCGTTTCCTCGCCGTCGACTACCACCACACTCCGAGCATGCACCCTGCCTTGGAAGGCGCGGCCGGCCAGTCGGCCACCGCCAGGCGCGAGACGACCAGTCAACTCAACCGTCTGGCCGGCCTCTATACCTTTCGTCTCGCCTTTCGCATCGCCATTCGCGTCGTCGACGGAGACAGCCAGCCGAGGGCCGTTCCAGGCCACCCAGGCACCTTCGAGCCTGATCGCCTCTGGTTGGTAAAGGAAGCTG
>RCMY010001947.1_pt1 | contig 18980 bp, 11 predicted proteins | sample 2041341 | NCBI WGS metagenome assembly RCMY01 (sample SAMN09708234, study PRJNA481090) | Marine sediment metagenome, whole genome shotgun sequencing project. | reverse complement strand
TCGTCCTGCGTACACACGCCGACAGGGCAGGTGTTCGACTGACACTGGCGCACCATAATGCAGCCCATCGCGATCAGTGCAGCGGTGCCGATACCGTACTCTTCGGCCCCCATCATTGCGGCCATGACGATGTCACGCCCCGTGCGCAAACCACCGTCGGTGCGAAGCGTCACGCGCCCCCGCAGGTTGTTCATCGACAACACCTGATGCGCCTCAGTCAGACCCATCTCCCACGGCAGACCGGCATACTTAATCGACGTCGCCGGAGACGCGCCCGTGCCACCGTTATGACCCGAAATCAGGATCACATCGGCCTTCGCTTTGGCGACACCAGCAGCGATTGTCCCGACACCCGAGGCCGCCACCAGCTTCACAGTCACCTTCGCGCGCGGGTTGATCTGCTTTAGGTCGTAGATCAGTTGCGCAAGGTCTTCGATCGAATAGATATCGTGGTGCGGCGGCGGAGAAATAAGCGTCACACCCGGTGTCGAGTGGCGCAAACGCGCGATCAATTCGGTGACTTTCATCCCCGGAAGCTGACCACCTTCGCCGGGTTTGGCACCTTGGGCGACCTTAATTTCAAGCTCTTCGCATTGGTTCAGATACTCGGCCGTGACGCCAAAGCGCCCCGATGCCACCTGCTTGATCTTCGCTGACGGGTTGTCGCCGTTCGGCTCTGGCACGAAGTGCGCCGGATCTTCGCCACCCTCGCCACTGTCGGACTTCGCGCCGATCCGGTTCATCGCCACGTTCAGCGTTTTGTGCGCTTCAGGAGACAACGCGCCCAACGACATGCCCGGCGTCACGAACCGCTTGCGGATCGAGGTGATGCTTTCGACCTCTTCAATTGGCACTGGCTTGGCCATCGGCTTGATGTCCAGCAAGTCGCGCAAATGGATCGGCGGGTTCGACCGCATCTTGGCCGAATACTGCTGCCACATCGCATAGGAAGCCCGCGAACAGGCGGCTTGCAGCAGGTGCATCGAAGTGGCTTCCCAAGCATGGGTTTCGCCGGATCGACGCGCTTTGTAAAAACCGCCGATGGGCAAAATTGAATCGCCCGCAAAGCCCCTTGTGTGAACTTCTTCGGCCTTCTTTTGCAGACCACCGATACCGATGCCAGAGATCCGGCTGTGCATGCCGGGAAAGAACTCTGCCACAAGGGCGCGGCTCAAACCGACAGCTTCGAAATTCAAACCGCCGCGATAGGACGACACGACCGAAATCCCCATCTTCGACATGATCTTCAGCAGGCCTGCGTCGATAGCAGCACGGTACCGCGCCACGGCTTCGGTCAACGATCCATCAATCAGCCCGCGCTCGATCCGGTCGGCAATGCTGTCCTCGGCAAGATACGCATTCACCGTTGTCGCGCCGCAGCCAATCAGTACCGCGAAATAATGCGGATCAATACATTCCGCCGCCCGCACGTTCAGCGAACAGAACGTCCGCAGACCCTTCCGCGTCAGCCACGAATGGACCGCACTGGTCGCAAGGATCATCGGCGTCGCCACCCGACCTTCGCCCGAATGTTGATCCGTCAGCACGATATGCCCCGCGCCGGACCGTACAGCATCCTCGGCATCCGCCCGGATCTGCATCAATGCCGCCTGCAACTGACCTGCATCGCCGCCCGCCGGAAAAGTACAGTCGATCTCGATCATGTCGGTATCGAACGTCTCTTTCAGCCGGTCAAACTGCGCATTGCCGACGAAGGGGCTGTCCAAAACGATAATCTCGGTTTGGCTGCTGTCTTGATCCAGCACGTTCTTGAGGTTTCCAAACCGCGTCTTCAGGCTCATCACCCGGAACTCGCGCAAACTGTCGATTGGCGGGTTTGTTACCTGGCTGAAATTCTGCCGAAAATAGTGGCTCAACGGGCGATAGATCTTGGACAAAACCGCAGACGGTGTGTCGTCACCCATCGAGGCCAACACCTCTTTTCCGTCCTCCGCCATCGGCGCGAGGATCTGCTCCAGTTCCTCAATTGTATAGCCCGCCGCCACCTGACGCCGTCGCAATTCGTTGCCGGTAAACACAGGCTTTTCAGTCACGCTGGCAAGAACATCGTCCATCTCGGCAACCTTCGAGATCCACTCTCCAAACGGAGCCGCCCCGGCCAACACGTTCTTCATCTCGGTGTCGTGGAACAGCTTGCCGGTGGTCATATCGACCGCAATCATCTGTCCGGGTCCAAGCGCACCCTTTTCAACAACCGTCGCCTCGTTGGTCGGAACCATCCCGGTTTCGGACCCGGCAATCAGCAAACCATCGCCCGTCACTGTGTACCGCATGGGCCGCAATCCGTTGCGATCCAGACCCGCACAAACCCAACGACCATCCGTCATCGCCAAAGCCGCCGGACCGTCCCACGGTTCCATCACGGCGTTACAATAGGAATACATGTCGATCCACGGCTGCGGCAATTCCACCGCCTGCTTCGACCAGCTTTCCGGCACCAGCATCGTCTTCGCCATCGGAGCGGACCGCCCCGCGCGCACCAATACTTCAAACACCGAATCCAAAGCTGCCGAGTCACTGGAACCTTGGGGAATGATCGGCTTGATGTCCTCGGCCATGTCGCCAAACGCACCCGACGCCATGCGGATCTCGTGAGACTTCATCCAGTTCACGTTGCCCTTCAGCGTGTTGATCTCGCCGTTATGTGCCAACATGCGGAACGGCTGGGCTAACCACCACTGCGGGAAAGTGTTCGTCGAATACCGCTGGTGATAAATCGCAAACGCGCTCTCGAACCGCTCATCCATAAGGTCCGGATAAAATTCGGCCACGTCCTGCGCCAGCATCATGCCTTTGTAGATGATCGAACGACACGACAACGAACACAGGTACAACGTCGGCACCTGAGCCGCCACGACAGCCTTCTCAATCCGCCGCCGGATTACATACAATTCGCGCTCAAACGTCTCTTCATCGACGCCTTTGGAGTTCGAAATCAGGATCTGCTCAATCTCGGGCCGTGTCGCATTTGCCTTCTCGCCCAGCACACCAATGTTCACTGGCACATGCCGCCAGCCATAAATGTAATATCCCATACGCAGAATTTCGGTCTCAATGATCGTGCGGCAGATCTCCTGAGCGCCAAAATCCGTGCGCGGCAAAAACACCTGACCCACGGCCAGCATCTCGCCATCACGCGGCGCGTGCCCGGTCCGCTCGATCATGTCGTCGAAAAACGCAACCGGGATCTGCACATGAATACCTGCGCCGTCGCCGGTCTTGCCGTCCGCATCGACAGCGCCGCGGTGCCAGACGGCCTTCAACGCATCAATGCCGTTCTCGACCACCTTGCGTGACCGCGTGCCGTCGATCGACACCACAAGCCCGACTCCACACGAGGCGTGCTCGTCATCGGCGCGAAACAGCGAATGCTCGGCCATCCAGTTGCGGCGCTTTTCTTCGGCGGCGGCCCAGTCTGCATCATACTTGGTCATGCGTGTATCCCCTCAGTTTTCGGAGAAGAGAGCTTCGACGTCAGCTCTCGTCATCAATGTGTGGTCACGGCTCAAATCGAACGCGCCTGGGCGCTCGTCCGCATAATATTCAACGCCAAGCGGCAGCCCGGTGGCGCCCGCAAACAATCCTGCGGACATCTTTAGGAGGCCCTTCATTGGCCCGTCTGCCGTCACGCGATAGAAAAGGCCCGATCCGCAGTCGCTGCAAAAGCCGCGTTCGGCCCACGGCTGCACTGAAATCGTCTTCACCGGACCATCGATACGTGCGCTTGCGCCATCGACTTCAAACGCAAAGTTCACACCACTGGTCCAGCGTTGGCAATTTTCGCAATTACACGCGGTAATGTGGTCTTTTGTCGGCGTCGCATTCACCGTGACGGCGCCGCACATGCACTGACCTGCCAGCGCGCCGCTCACGTCTTCTTCTCCGCCATCAACGCATCAAGCTTCGCCATTTCCTGCGCCTCGGTCGATTGAGCCGCGCCCTCAAACACGGGCATCCAATCGGGGCGATAATCCACAAAAATCTCTTCCGTCACGCGCATCCCCGACTGATCATCCAAAAGCCCTGCCGCCAGCGTCCGGGGCGTTTCGCCCTGCATCCGCCAATAGATCGTCGACCCGCAAGTGCCGCACACAGAACGCTCGCCCCATGCGCTGGCATGATAATCGCGGACCGTCTCGGCTCCGGTCATCTCAAGGTCTTTAACCTCAATCGCATAATACGGCCCACCGCCCGTCCAACGCTGACATTGGATGCAATGACAGGCCTGAATGGTATCAGCGACATCCGCCGTAAAGCGCACCGCACCGCAAAGGCATTGTCCGGATTTCTGAGCCATCGCCCCGCGCTCCTTAGTGACTTCCGTGACCACCGGGGGCGCCGTCGTAACCGCGCAGCCGGTTGTATGTCACGATCTGATGCCGCGTCAAAAGAGGTGTCACCTCAAGATGCGCCCCAAGATGAACCGCCCGCAAACTGGCCTCGATCTCGGCCGCCGACGCCGTCAGGTCAGCCAGCAAATCAGACGTCATTTCGCCGTCCTCAAACGCCGTATCAATCGCCACTTCGGCAGCAATATACTCGGCACCAAGGCTCTGCGCTTCGCCGCTCATCTGCACGCGAATAGTCTCTATTTCAGCGATTTGCGCCGCGCTAAGCCCAAGCGCTTCCGCCATCTCTAAAACATGCGTTGGCCCCGGATATCCGTTCAATTCCGCCGGCAATGCAAAGCCCCAACCACGACCGGCCAAAAGCGCTTCGATGTCTTCGGCAGTCAACGTCGATACGTCGCGATCTTGCTGCCCGGCGTAGGGTTGAGAGCTGGCAATTAACATGCCCGAACCGGCAAGCCATACGAAAAGTGCTGAAAGAAACGTCTTCATGTCTTCATCCCTTGTTAACTGTTTAGGTCAGTCAAACTGTCTTATCTGCTTACCAAAACCCTACTTATGCGAACGGTTGCACCGACGTGATACCGACGTTGCACCGACGTTACACCGACATCACTCCGCCGCGACTTTTGCGACGCTGCTGAATTGATCCAAAATCGCGTCCGCCGCCTCGCGCCCGTCGCGGATGGCCCAGACGACAAGCGACGCGCCGCGCACGATATCGCCCGCAGCATAGACGCCGGGCAGGTTGGTCGCATGCGTTTTAAAGTCGGCCTTGATGGTCCCCCATCGCGTGACTTCCAATCCACCGACACCCCAAAGCTTGGGCAGGTCTTCGGGCAAAAACCCAAGCGCCTTGATGACCAAATCCGCGCCTTCGACGTAGTCGGACCCTTCGATCAACTCTGGCACCTGCCGGCCCGTCGCATCCGGTGCGCCAAGCCGCATTCTCTGTACCATCACGCCTTCGACCTCGTGTCCGGTGAAGCCTTTGGGGGTCGACAACCAGACAAACTCCACGCCTTCTTCTTCGGCGTTTTGCACTTCGCGCTGCGATCCCGGCATGTTCGCCTTGTCGCGACGGTAAAGACATTTGACGCTTTCTGCGCCTTGACGGATTGCCGTGCGCACACAGTCCATCGCCGTGTCGCCGCCGCCGATGACGACCACGCGCTTGCCGTCCGCGTCCAGCAACCCTGCGTCAAATTCTGGTACTTCGTCGCCGAATGACTTGCGGTTCGAGGCGGTCAAATAGTCGATTGCCCGCACCACGCCCTCTGCGCCAACGCCTGGAGCATCGAGTTCGCGTGACTTGTAAACCCCTGTCGCAATTAGGATTGCGTCGTGTTTGGCCTGCAATTCTTCGAAGCTCACGTCCACGCCGATGTTGCAATTCAGCACAAACTCCACGCCGCCTTTTTCAAGCTGATCGTTGCGTCGCATCACGACGTCCTTCTCAAGCTTGAACCCCGGAATACCATAGGTCAGCAAGCCGCCCGCGCGATCATAGCGGTCGTAAATCGTGACTTGAATGCCTGCACGCCGCAGACGATCCGCCGCCGCCAATCCACCGGGGCCCGCGCCAATAATGCCGACACTTTCGGCGCGCTCGGCTTTTGGCACAATCGGCTGCACCCAGCCTTCATCCCACGCCGTATCGGTAATGTATTTCTCGACCGCCCCGATGGTGACAGTGCCGTGGCCCGACAATTCGATCACGCAATTGCCTTCACAAAGACGATCCTGCGGGCAAATCCGACCGCAAATCTCGGGAAACGCATTCGTCGCCTGAGACAATTCATACGCTTCGCGCAACCGCCCCTCGGCTGTCAGTTTCAGCCAATCCGGGATGTTATTGTGCAATGGGCAATGGGTCTGGCAATAGGGCACACCACACTGGCTACAGCGGCTTGCCTGTTCCTTGGCTTTCCGGTCCGCGTACTCGGCGTAAATCTCATGGAAATCTTCCCGGCGTACAGTTGCCTCACGCTTTTCGGGCATGTCACGCGGTGTCGAAACAAATTTTAGCATCGGATTGTCAGCCATAGACCGGACCTCGTCTAAATATTCCAGATCGCCGTAATATGCTCTGCCTCTGAAAAAGAAAAGGCAGTAATGCTGACCTAAATTGCGAATAATTGCCGGTCTGGTCGGGGTATTATGCTGTAACAGCACAAAAGTAGGTCCGATGTGTTACCTAAATAGAATCTTTCCAACCAATCTCAAATGGTTAGAGTGACGCAACTTTCCGCATCGCAGCGAGCCCCATGCCCATCTTGCACTTGATCCTTGTGGCCATCCTTCAGGGGATCACCGAATTTCTGCCGGTTTCCAGCTCTGGCCACCTCATTCTCTTGCCGAATCTCACCGGTCTTGAAGACCAAGGCCAAGTCATCGACGTCGCCGTCCATGTCGGGACTTTGGGCGCGGTCGTGCTCTACTTCTGGTCCGATGTCCGGCGGGCAATCGCAGGCGTGCCAAAGGTCCTTAGACGCCAAATTGACGACCAGGACGCATGGCTCGCGCTGTGCCTGATCGTCGCCACGATCCCGGTCGTTCTGGCGGGCCTTGTCTTCAAACTTACCGGCCTCGACGACATGCTTCGCTCGGTTGCCGTGGTCGGTTGGATGACCCTCATTTTTGGCATTGTCCTCTACTGGGCTGACCAAACCGGCTCCCATGAAAAGACCGCCGATCAATGGACCATCAAGGACGCCGCGATCATGGGCCTCGCGCAGGTCCTCGCTCTTGTCCCCGGCACGTCGCGCTCGGGCATCACCATAACTGCGGCCCGCCGCCTTGGGTTCGCCCGCACCGACGCCGCACGTCTCGCAATGCTGATGTCAGTGCCGACGATCCTTGCTTCAGGCGTTCTTTTGGGGGCCGAAGTCGCGTTCACAATGGACGGTGCCGCGGCCAAAGACGCCGCCATAGCCGCCGTCTTCGCCTTTGGAATGGCCCTCGCGGCGCTCGCCATAATGATGCGTCTGTTGCGCACCGTCAGCTTCACGCCCTACGTCATCTATCGGGTGGTTCTAGGCCTGATCCTGCTCTGGATCGCCTACACTTAACTTTTGAGGTTCTTCGCGCTTTCCTTAAGCGCTGCGTACTGGCCAGACGGCCTGAACATCCAAAGATAGGACGGCAAAACTGCGTTCATCGACGATGGTGATATGCCAAGATCGCGCAAGCCCATCGCCCCGTCCGAAACCACATTGTCACGCGACAGGTCTTTCAGTTGATCACTCGTCACGGGTTGCGGCGCAAGACCACCTGTCAGTCGCGACAACGCACCAGTGATGCTTGCAATCACGCGCCCGATCCAAAACGGAAAGCCCAAAACAAGACGCCGCCGCCGTATAATACCCAACATCGAATGGATCAATTCGCGGAACGTCGCAACCTCTGGTCCGCCAAGCTCGTAGACGCCAGCCGCCGCCTCACCCACTGCGCCCAACTCAGCCGCAGCCGCAACATCGTCGACATAAACCGGTTGAAACCGCGTTTCGGCCCCAAACAACGGCACCACGGGCGACATCCGCGCCATGCCGGAAAATCGATTGAAGAATTCATCCTCAGGGCCAAATATCACCGAAGGCCGCAAGATCACCGCGTTCGGCATCGACGCCAATACATCGTCCTCGCCAAGGCCCTTGGTCTGCCCATATTTGCTTGGCGCATCCGCGCCCGCGCCGATCGCCGAGATATGCACCATCCGCGCCACGCCGTTCTCCGCCGCCAACCGAGCAATGCGCGCAGCACCCTCGTGCTGAACCGCCTCGAAGTTGTTCTTTCCACGAGCATCGAATGTGCCGACGCAGTTGATCACGACCTCTGCTCCGGCCATCGCCAAGCGCACGCTGTCGTCGTCGCGAATGTTGCAGAAGATGGGTTCGACCTGTCCGACAACGCCGTATGGTTTCACGAAATGCGCCTCGTTCGGCCTTCGCACTGCGACCCGTACGCGCCAGCCTCGCCGGGCCATACGCTGCGCAATATATCGGCCTACAAAGCCCGATCCGCCGTATATCGTTACGAGTTTCGACATCGTTTTCGCCCTCTTTCGGTCGCTCTTAGGTGTATCGCCGCGCCGCAAGGCCGACAAGGCGCATTTCGCCGCGTGATTGGCCGTTGACACACTCCAGATCGCCGCGTATTGCCCGCGCTCACAACACCGGCCCAGGTGGCGGAATTGGTAGACGCGCTAGCTTCAGGTGCTAGTATTGGCAACGATGTGGAGGTTCGAGTCCTCTCCTGGGCACCATTCACCCCAAAAAGATTAACACTAACGAAACCCGCACTGCGGCGTCACAGCACGTCTGCAAGGCTCTTTTCCAGTTTACCCACAAGCTCCCCGATCTGCGGTTCTGTGATGATAAATGGCGGCGCAAGCAGGATATGGTCGCCGTGTTGCCCGTCGATGGTGCCGCTCATCGGATAGCAGATCAAACCATTCGCAAACGCCGCCTTTTTAAACCGCACGGCGACCTGCTTGGCGGGATCGAATGTCGCCTTGGTCTCACGATCCGCCACAAGCTCGATCCCGCGAAACATGCCGCGTCCCCGAATGTCGCCGACATGGGGGTGCTGGCCGAACGCTGCGATCAACGCACTTTGCAGAACCTCTCCCATCTCAGCCGACCGCGCCGTCATCCCGCCGTCGGTCAGCTTCGTGACCACGGCAAGCGCTGCCGCACAGGCAATTGGATGCCCAATATACGTGTGCCCATGTTGGAAAAAACCTGACCCGTCGCGGACTGCGTCGTAAATCTGACCCGAACATAACATCGCGCCAATCGGCTGATATCCACCGCCAAGCCCCTTCGCAATCGTCACAATATCAGGCGAGATCCCGTCGTGCTCGCAGGCAAAAAACGTCCCCGTGCGACCCATCCCGCACATGACTTCGTCCAGTATCAAAAGCACGCCGTACTGATCGCAAATCTCGCGAATGCGTTTGAAATACCCCTGAACCGCAGGCACCGCGCCGTTCGTTGCACCGACAACAGGCTCTGCCAGAAACCCGATCACATTTTCCGGCCCTAGTCGCAGAATTTCCGTTTCAAGCTCGTTGGCGGCGCGCAACCCGTAGGCCTCGGCGCTCTCGCCTTCCTCCTTCAGCCGATACTCGTAGCAAGGCGCGATATGGCTGGCCGAAACCATCACCGGATCGAAGGGCGCGCGGCGCCACATATTGCCACCAGTGCCAAGCGCCCCAAGGGTGTTGCCATGGTAGCTTTGACGCCGGGCGATGAATTTGGTCCGCGTCGACTGACCGATTTCGATCATGTACTGGCGCGCAAGCTTCATCGCAGCCTCAACCGCCTCCGACCCGCCGGAGACGAAATAGACACGCTCGATCCCGTCCGGGGCGTGCAAGATAAGCTTGTCTGCCAAAGCCTCTGCCGGCTCGGATGACAAAAACCCGGTATGCGCAAAAGCCAGCACGTCAGCTTGGTCCTTGATGGCTTGCGTGACGTCCGGATCGCCATGCCCAAGACACGACACCGCGGCCCCGCCCGAGCCATCAAGGTACTGCTTTCCGGTCGTATCATAGAGGTAGATGCCCTCGCCGCGGGCCGCGATGGGCGGGGTAGATCGTGAATGGCGTGGAAAAACATGGGACATCGGACGTCTCCTGAAGGGTCCTCGAACTGAAACAGAATTCACCCATCTTGCCAATGAACTTCACCTTGCGAAATGAGCCATCTGCGGGCTTCAAAGCAACGATCTGGCGGCGACCGTCACGGCACCTCAAACGGACTGCGGCGCGCATAATTGCGAATCTGATTGCGTCAAACCACCACTTGGTTCTCCCTATGCGCGATGACGCAGTGCAGCATGATCGCCTAGGCGTCGGAAGCTCTTGGCAGCTGCCCCAAGGTCAATGAGGACGCGGCTGACCTGCCTTATATGGGGAATTCTCATTTCGCGCCGGGGGCATAGTGGTTAGATTAAGGGCATATCATCCAACAGGTTTGACTAGTCTTGGTGAAAGTGCTGTGCTGCGCTTTATAGCTGTGCCGCCATTTGCGGCCAATCAATGCGGCCAAATTCGCACGAGCCCGGGGGGTCTACGCGGTCGTTGAAATCGAACAATTACCTGTTCCGTCTCGCGCGCGCGTCGCATGGACACGCTTGTCTGGTCCTTTGATCGGCCAGATAGGGGCACGGATCACACAACAAAAAAGCGCTGGCCGACATTTTGGACCAGCCAAAAACCAAGAAACGATACATCAAAAGGGAGAACATGATGTTTGCTAAATTCAAGTATGTTGCGGCCGGTCTGACCGCTGTGACACTGATGGCTCCGGCCGCAATGGCTGAAGAGTTCATCACAATCGGCACCGGCGGTGTTACGGGCGTGTACTACCCAACCGGCGGCGCAATCTGCCGTCTGGTGAACAAAGGTCGTCGCGACCACGGTGTGCGCTGCTCGGTCGAGTCCACAGGTGGTTCGGTCTACAACATCAACACAATTCGCGAAGGCGAACTGGAATTTGGTGTGGCTCAGTCCGACTGGCAGTACCACGCCTACAACGGCTCTTCGCAGTTTGAAGACGCGGGTCCTTTCGAAGGCCTCCGCGCGGTTTTCTCGGTTCACCCCGAGCCGTTCACTGTTGTGGCGCGCGCCGATAGCGGCATCACCACGTTCGCTGACCTCAAGGGCAAGCGCGTCAACATCGGCAACCCTGGCTCTGGTCAGCGCGGCACGATGGAAGTTCTGGTCGAAGCTCTTGGCTGGACCATGGATGACTTCACACTCGCAACCGAGCTGAAGGCCTCCGAGCAATCCGCAGCACTTTGCGACAACCAGATCGACGCGATGGTCTACACTGTTGGTCACCCTTCCGGGTCTATTCAAGAAGCCACGACAGCATGTGATTCCGTGCTTGTTGAAGTGTCCGGTCCAGAAGTCACCAAGCTGATCGAAGAAAACTCGTTCTACCGCTTGGCGACGATCCCCGGCGGCATGTATCGCGGCAACGACGCTGATACGACGACGTTTGGCGTTGGCGCGACTTTCGTTTCTGCTGACACCGTTTCGGAAGACGTGGTCTACACATTGGTGAAGGCGGTCTTCGAAAACTTCGATGACTTCAAAGGTCTGCACCCTGCTTTCGCAAACCTCGTCCCTGCCGAGATGGCCTCTGCTGGTCTGTCGGCTCCGTTGCACGATGGTGCTGCGAAGTACTTCAAAGAAGCCGGTCTGATCGAATAATCGGTTCTTAACGCGACATATCGGGGGGCGGCGCGGCTGCCCCCCGACACCCAATAACAAATCCAGCCGGAAACCGGCGACAGGGGGACACGATGGCGAAAGCTGAAAAACGCACGCTAAGTGAAGAGGAACTTCAGGAGCTCGTTGCGGCAAGCGACAGTGGTGCGCGCAGCCCCGCCGGACCGGTCGGCCTGTTCATCGCCGGAACCGCCCTTGTGTGGGCGATTTTCCAAGTGTTGTTGGCCTCGCCTATTTCGCCCTACATCCTGCCCGGCGATCTGATCAACAACTCTCGGCAAATCCACCTTGCCTTCGCGGTCTTCCTGTCCGCCATGGCCTACCCGCTGTTCAATTCTAGCCCCCGAGACCACATCCCATGGTATGATTGGGTCCTCGGCGTGGGCGGCGCGATCCTCGCGCTTTACGGCTATTTCATGTACGACAAAATCGTCGGCAACGGCGGTCTGGCCGATGCAATGGACGCTTACTTCGCGCTCGCGGGCTTGATCCTGCTCTTCATCGCCTCCTATCGTGTGCTTGGACCCATCATGGTTCTGCTCGCCGTGGTGTTCCTTGGCTACGTATTCTTCGGCTCCTCCGAGATTGTGCCGGATCAAATCCGTTGGGCCGGTGCGTCCTTGCGCAAAGCCATGAGCCACATGTGGATCACCTCCGAGGGCGTCTTCGGCATCGCGCTGGGCGTTTCCACCAAATTCGTCTTCCTGTTTGTGCTGTTCGGCGCGCTTCTCGATAAAGCGGGTGCTGGCAACTACTTCATCAAAATGGCGTTCGGAGCCCTCGGCCACCTGCGCGGTGGACCCGCCAAAGCGGCCGTCGTCGGCTCGGCTGCAACGGGCCTGATCTCGGGGTCGTCCATCGCCAACGTTGTGACCACAGGTACATTCACCATCCCGCTGATGAAACGTGTGGGCTTTAGCGCCGAAAAGGCCGGAGCAGTCGAGGTTGCCTCATCCGTGAACGGTCAGATTATGCCACCCGTGATGGGCGCGGCGGCGTTCCTTATGGTGGAATACGTCGGCATTTCCTACGTCGAGGTCATCACCCACGCCTTCCTGCCCGCGATCATTTCCTACATCGCGCTGGTCTACATCGTGCATCTTGAGGCGGTGAAAACCAACATGCCGACGATTGGCAACAAAGTCGTCTCGATGGGTCGCACCGTTGGCGGCATGTTCGCCTTTTTCGCGGGTTTCGCGCTGCTCTGTTACGCGACGCAGTATCCGGTGAAAGCCATTCTCGCGGTTGTACCCTCGGGCGCAGGTTGGGTGCTGGCAGGTCTTCTGGGGCTGGTCTACGTCGCCCTGATCAGGTTGGCCGCACAAGAGCCTGACCTTGAAGCCGACGATCCAAACGCTTCGGTCGTCGAGCTTCCAGACGTCGCCAAGATCTACAAATCCGGCCTCTACTACATGCTGCCGATCATCGTCTTGGTCTATTTCCTGATGATCGAACGCAAATCACCGGGCCTGTCCGCCTTCTGGGCAACCTTCCTTCTGTTCGGCATCCTCATCACGCAAAAAGCTCTAAAGGCCTTCTTCCGGGGTGAAGACAACGCGATCTCCCGCCTGCAGGATGGCGTCCGCGATCTGGTCGATGGAATGATCGACGGCGCGCGCAATATGATCGGGATCGGCCTTGCGACAGCAACCGCAGGCATCATCGTTGGCACCGTGTCCCTCACGGGCATTGGCCAAGTCATGGCCGATTTCGTTGAATTCCTCTCGGGCGGCAACCTGATCCTGATGCTGATCTTCGTGGCGATCCTGTCGCTGATCCTCGGGATGGGACTGCCGACGACGGCGAACTACATCGTTGTGTCCTCGCTGATGGTGGCTGTGGTCGTGGAACTTGGCGCGGAATCGGGCCTCGTCGTTCCTCTGATCGCGGTGCATCTGTTCGTGTTCTACTTCGGGATCATGGCGGACGTGACGCCGCCCGTGGGTCTGGCCAGTTTTGCCGCCGCTGCCGTGTCAGGCGGCGACGCAATCCGCACCGGCTTCATCGCGTTCTTTTATTCCCTGCGCACCGTGGCCCTGCCGTTCGTGTTCATCTTTAACACCGACCTCCTGCTGATCGACGTGACCCTGACCCAAGGCATAATCGTCTTCATTGTCTCAACCATCGGCATCTTGGTGTTCACGGCCGCGACGATGGGCTGGTTCCTGACCAAAAGCCGCATCTGGGAAACGGTTGCCCTCCTTGTGATCGCCTTTGCGCTGTTCCGTCCGGGCTACTTTATGAACCAGATCCAGGCGCCGTTCGTAGACATCGAACCCGCTGGCTTCAGCGAAGCACTCGCGAATGCAACACCCGGCAGCACTTTGCGGACGGTTGTGTCTGGTCCCGACTTTGACTCGCTGGAAATGAAAGACGTGACAGTGCGACTGACTGTGCCGGACGCTGATGGCGCAGACGCACGGCTTGAGGCACTTGGCATCATCCTTGTGCCTGAAGGCGACGTTCAACGCTTGGACGAGCCGGGCTTTGGATCCGATGTGGCCGACGCACTGTCGTCCTTCGATTTTTACGGCGACGATCCGGTGGCGATCTCAAGCGTGCAAGCCGCTGCCGACCAGCTCCCCAAAGAGCTGATCTTCATCCCGGCGCTTATGCTGCTGGCCCTCGTGGCCTTCCTGCAATCGCGCCGCGCACCGCCACCCGTTCGTGAGGAGGAGCAACCGGCATGACCAAGTCCATTCTCTGTGCCATCGACATCAATCGCCCCGACGAAGAAAAGGCCGTTCTGCAAAAGGCAGCACAACTCGCCGCAATGGAGGGCGCGCAACTTGATCTGATCACCGTTGTTCCAGATTTTGGATCAGGCGTCGTCGCGTCTTATTTCAAAGAACATCATATCACCACGGCCAAAGACACAGCCGCCGAAAGCCTAAGCGCCTTCGCGCAAAGCGTACTGGGAGCCGACGCGTCCAAGGGCGTCCGGCATCTGATCGCGACGGGCCGCATCTATCAGGAGATCTTAGAGGCCGCCAAGCTGGCCGGGTCTGATCTGATCATTCTTGGCGCACACAGCCCAGACCTGAAAGACTATCTGATGGGTCCCAACGCCTCACACGTTGTCCGCCACGCGACCTGCTCGGTCTACGTGGTGCGCTAAACTCCAGCCAGAGCGCGGGCCTACCCGCGCTCGGCTTTAAACACATCAAATGCGCCGTCCAGATAGGGCTCGAAGGCTTTCCAGGCTGCCGAACTGCCTTTGTAGACGGGTTTGGTCACTTGATATTTTGATGCGGTGTGAACATCGCGCTTTTTCTTGTGCGGCGACAGACAGGCGTCCTGCCAAGGCAATCCGCATCGCTCCAAAAGCGCGCGGGTTTCGTCCTCTTGATCCACAACCAAACGGTCGTAATCCAAGACATAATACTCATCTGGCAACTGCTCTTGCCAAAACTGCATCAGGTCCTGGTACTTGCCGAAATAATCCACCGTAGTTTCAATCCCGGTGGCATAGCCAAGCGGCAGCCTTGGGAAAAACTGCCAGAAATTCGACCAACACACAGCCGCCGGGTCGCGTTTGAGATTGATGATGATGGCTTCCGGTAGTGCCTTGCGGATCAATCCAATATACCGGAAATTATGGGGCATCTTGTCCGTCACATAAGCCCTCCCCTCGGACAACTTCGAGATCGCCTCGAAATACCGCCCGCGAAAACGCTGCAGGTTTTTTTCCGTCGGCGGCTCGGAACCAAGGGTCAGCGCCTGCCCGAATTCTCTGACAAACCCAAGCTCTCCGGCAGCCGTCACGTCGGAATGACAGGCCAGAATTTGCTCGGTCAGTGTTGTGCCTGAGCGGGGCATGCCAAGGATAAAGATCGGCGTTACAGGCGCCGGGCTCTCGGATGCATCGAACGCGGCAGACGCAATTCTACGAGCGGTCGATTTCACCGAACGGAACATTGTGTGGTCCGCAGACGGGTCATATCTAAGGGACGTTGCAAGCAGCGTATTGGCCTTATTGAGATACAAAAAGGACGTCTCAAAATCTTTGTTGTCGCGATAGACTTTGGCCAGAGCGAAACACAGATGCATACTATGATCCGTCTCGCCTTGAGCCTGCAATTTGTCGAGCAACGCATGCATTTTAGTGACAACGGGATCGTCCAGCTTGAAGGTCGTGATTGCTGACAAGCCGCGATAAACTTTGCCGTAATCAGGGTTAATTTCGATCGTCTTGCGGTAGCTTTCAGCGGCGGCGTCCAGCAAATGCGCTGTAACTTGCGCGTCGCCAAGATTGTGGTGCGCTTCGGCGTACTTTGGATCGAGCTCAATCGCCTTGGAATAACTCTCGATGGCCTTTGCTGACATGGATTGGCTGGCTTGGACATTGCCCAAACTGTTGAATGCAAACGGGTAGCTAGGCTTCAACTCAAGAGCCCGTTGCAGCGCCGAAATCGCGGCTTCGTAGCGTTCGACTTTGCGCAATGCATTGCCAAGATTAAGATGCGCTTCCGGCGACGACGGGCTCAGCGAAACAACCATTTCACAGGCGGCAACCGCATCGTCAAATCGGTGCGAAGCATTGCACGCAAGCGCCCGCATATTCCACAGATTTGGAGAACTTGGATACGTCTTCAAAAGCGTTTTTGCGCGGACCGCTGCTTGTTTGAAATCGCTACCGCGCAACAGCACCATAACCTCGTCCAGCACCGCCTTGGGGGGATCCGCCACCGTGTTGCGCGCCTGTACCGCCTTCATTCCGCGTGCTGCTTGTGCATTGCCGGGTTGGGCGCGCAAAATGGTCTGGTAGATCGCGCCCGCGTCCTGCGCGCGCCCCTTTTTCAAAAGCCCGTCCGCTTTGGACAGCGCGTCCTTCAATTTTAACTTCGCCATGACCCCATACGCTCCTTTTTTCGCGCTGACGGCTTCTTTTGCTCACATATCTTCGATCAAAACAACACCGGGCAGCGACTTCAGCGCGCCCTTGATCTGCGGCGACACCGGCCAGCCCTCGCCGATGGATACCGACACGTCCTGTGCGGCATCCGGCAATGGCACCGCCAGCGCCGTTAACCATATCTCACCGCGCGCGCGAATGGACGGATCGTCACGGAACCGCTCCAATACGGACTGCACCATCACCACCGCGCCGGGGTCGTCGATCATCACGTTCAGGCCAGCCGTCGCCGCATCAACGATGCCTTCGATGGGGGCCACCGACCGCGCGATGGGATCAAACTGCCCCTCGTTGAACCGCGCTTCAAGGGTCATCACGACTTGAGTGGTTTGCTCGAACACCTTGCGCACAGTTTCAAAGTCATCCGGGAACAGCGCCATTCCCGAAACCTGCCCTGTCGGGTCCGAGATGTTCATCCGGAAAAATCGAGTGCCGCGACCCGATTTCCGCTCCTGCAAGGCCGTCACCACCACGCCGACGCGCGCAATCGCGGCGCCATCGGCTTCGGCTTTCAACTGCAAATCGGCCAAGTTCATCAAGCCTTTGCGCTTAAGCGCAGGCGCATAATCATCCAACGGATGCCCCGACAGATAAAACCCAATCGCGGTCTGCTCCTCGGCCAATCGCTCATTCGGCAACCAGTCCTCAACTGGCGATAATCGCGGCTCCGGCAGGTCATCACCCGCTTCGCCAAACAGCGACACCTGAGCGCTGGCCCGTTGTTCATGGATCGCCGCCGAATAGGCCGCCAACGGGTCCAAAGACTGGAAAATCCGCCGCCGATTTGCATCTAGCTGATCAAACGCCCCGGCGCGCGCCAGCATCTCTAAGGGACGCTTGCCAACCCGCTTTAGATCGACCCGCCGCGCCAGATCGAAGACGTTCACAAACGGCTTGTCCCCGCGCGCCTCAACGATCAGCTTCATCGCCTCGACGCCGACATTCTTCAACGCCCCAAGAGCATAGACCAGCTTCTGTTCGCGCACCGAAAACGTCGCCTCAGACCGGTTCACACAGGGCGGAATGATCTCAATATCCAGCCCGCGCCGCACCTCGTTGGCATATACATCCAGCTTCTCGGTCAGATGCAAATCGCAGTTCATCACACCGGCCATGAACTCGACCGGATGGTTCGCCTTCAGCCACGCCGTTTGGTAACTGACCACGGCATAAGCCGCCGCGTGGGACTTGTTGAAACCGTAGTTGGCGAACTTATCCAGAAGGTTCCAAACCTCCATCGCCTTCTTCTTATCGACGCCGTTCTTGGCCGAGCCTTCCAAAAACTTCGGGCGCTCGACGTCCATCGCTTCTTGCAGCTTCTTGCCCATCGCACGACGCAAAAGGTCCGCACCACCAAGCGAATACCCGGCCATTTCCTGCGCGATCTGCATCACCTGTTCCTGATAAACGATGATGCCTTGGGTCTCGTCCAGAATATGGTCAATCGACGGATGCAAACGCTCCCGATCCGCCCGCGCGTTCTTCACGTCGCAATACTGCGGAATGTTCTCCATCGGTCCCGGACGATAGAGCGCGACCAAAGCCACGATGTCCTCAATACACGTCGGTCGCATCCGCCGCAGCGCGTCCATCATCCCCGAGCTTTCCACCTGAAACACCGCGACCGTGCGCGCCTTGGCATAAAGCTCGTAGCTTTTCTCATCGTCCAGCGGGATCAACCCGATGTCGTTCTCGGTCCCGGCGTCCGGCTCGTAAAGCTTGGTTCCGTCCGCCGCCACATCCAGCGACCGCCCGCTTGCCAAAATCTGGTCAATCGCGTTCTGAATAACCGTCAGCGTTTTCAGCCCGAGAAAGTCGAACTTCACCAAACCGGCTTGCTCGACCCACTTCATATTGAACTGCGTCGCCGGCATTTCGGACCGTGGATCGCGGTACAACGGCACCAACTGATCAAGCGGGCGATCCCCGATCACCACACCTGCCGCGTGGGTCGAGGCGTTCCGCAACAGCCCTTCAACCTGCTGGCCATAATCCAGCAACCGCGCCACAACCTCTTCGGACTTTGCTTCTTCACGAAGGCGCGGCTCGTCCGCCAATGCCTTCTCAATCGAAACTGGCTTCACGCCCTCAACAGGGATCAGCTTCGACAACCGGTCCACTTGCCCATAAGGCATTTGCAAAACCCGGCCCACGTCACGCACAGCAGCCTTCGACAAAAGCGCACCAAAGGTGATGATCTGCCCCACCTTGTCGCGTCCGTATTTCTTTTGAACGTAGCGGATCACCTCTTCCCGGCGGTCCATGCAAAAATCGATGTCAAAGTCAGGCATCGACACACGCTCGGGGTTTAAAAACCGCTCGAACAGCAACGAATACCGCAACGGATCAAGGTCGGTGATCGTCAACGCATAGGCCACCAAAGACCCCGCACCCGACCCCCGGCCCGGACCCACCGGAATGTGCTGATCTTTTGCCCATTTGATAAAGTCGGCAA
>RCMY010002759.1_pt1 | contig 18983 bp, 20 predicted proteins | sample 2041341 | NCBI WGS metagenome assembly RCMY01 (sample SAMN09708234, study PRJNA481090) | Marine sediment metagenome, whole genome shotgun sequencing project. | reverse complement strand
GCTGGAGGGAGTTCTGGGCGGTTTTGTTCGGCGCGGTGTTCGTTATGCTGGCCTTTCGGCTGCGCAAGGCCGGAAAAGAGCAGCGTGCGCCTGCGCAGACACAGTAAGTCGGCCCCGCACCCAATTCGACATCCTCTCGAACCATTCACAGGAACTTTCATATGTATGATCCCGCACATTTCACCCTCAAGGGCGACGTTGCAGTTGTAACCGGCGCCGGCGCAGGCATCGGTCGCGCCATTGCCGAAACGTTCGCCGCCGCTGGCGCCAGCGTCATGGTTAGCGATCTGGATCTGGACACCGCGCAGGCCGTTGCCGATGGTATCGAAAAGGCGGGCGGTACCGCCGCTGCCGTGGCCTGCAACGTGACCAAAGAGGACGATCTGAACCAGCTGGTGGCGCAGACTGTCAACCGTTTCGGCACGCTGACGATCCTCGTCAGCAACGCGGGCGGCGGCGGGCCAAAGCCCTTTGATATGCCGATGGAGGATTTCAAACGCGCCTTCGATCTGAACGTGTTCTCGCTGTTCCGTCTGGCGCAGCTGGCCGCGCCCGAGATGGAAAAAGCCGGAGGCGGTTCGATCCTCGCCATCACGTCAATGGCGGCCGAGAACAAGAACAAGCGCATGGCGGCCTATGGCGCGTCCAAGGCCGCAACCAGCCACCTCGTGCGCAACATCGCCTTTGACCTTGGCCCCAAGGGCATCCGGGTGAACGGTATCGCGCCGGGCGCGACCCGCACCGATGCGCTGAAATCGGTTCTGAACGACGATATCGAGGCCAAGATGCTAGAGCATACGCCGATCAATCGTTTGGGCGAACCTGAGGACATGGCCAACGCCGCGCTGTTCCTCTGCGCGCCTGCCGCCGCCTGGGTCAGCGGACAAATCCTGACCGTATCGGGTGGTGGCGTGCAGGAGCTGGACTGACCGATCAAAAACCGGCGCCCGCCGAGATGCGGGCGCGACGACAAGTCAAAATGGAGCAAGATCATGATCGACAAGTTCAACGCATTCGCGGATTTCCACATGGATGGCCACAATGTCATCCTCACTGGCGGCGCGCAGAACATCGACGCAGGTGTCGCCAAAACGCTGGCTGGTGCGGGCGCGAATGTGATGATCGCCGACCTTAAGGACGACAAGGCACAACAGACTGCCAAGCAGATTGAGGCCGAGACCGGCAGCCGCTGCATCGGCATGGGCTGCGATGTGACCAAGAAAGACGATATCGATGCGGTTGTCGCGGCGACCGTCGAGGCGTTCGGCGGCATCTCGACGTTGGTCAATAACGTCGGCTAAACTCCGTTCTTATCGGCACCGTGATGACCGAAGGCTATGGCGACGCGGGTATCGATCCAGCCATGCAGGATCGGCTGAAACACCCCGACAATTTGATCGGGCGGACCGGCCAGCCGCAGGATATCGCGAACGCGATGCTGTTCCTCTGCTCGCCCGCCGCTGCGTGGGTCAGCGGCCAGATCGTTAAGGTCCATGGCGGCGGCTCGACCGTGCGGCTCTTCGGCGAATAAGACGATGCCCGCCTTGCAATGCGCGGGGCGCTGGGCCGCGCTGATTGCTGCGGCTCTCGTCTGCCTTGGTTTGGCGCCGCCTACGCAGGCTCAGACCGGGCCGTCGGCTGTAGGGCTGGCGATCCAGACAGAGGGGCGCCCAATCCAGCGGGTCGATGATGTGGCGCTGGTGCGCACCGGCGGCAGCGACGCGCGCGGCGATGCGATCGTCGCCCGCCTGAAAACCTTGCTTGCCCCGATGGAGGGACAGGTCTTCAACCGCAGCTTGGTCGAAACCACCCTTGCCGGGCCACGTTCGCGCATCGGAACGGGGCGGATCGACACCCGTATTCTGAATGCTGCGACGGTCGGCTCTGTCGTGCTGCGCATCGAGGTCGATACCGTCGCGGCGCAGACACTAGAGGAGACCGAGCGTCTCACCTTTCCCACGCTCTATCGCGATGAGCGCTCATACCTGACCGCCATCCTCGGCGGCGGCTTTGGCGTCTATTCTGACGGCAATTCGTGGTTCGGACGCCCCGATATCTTTACTCAGAGAAACCCGCTGGCAGGTCGCCGCCCCGGCAGCCGCACCACATGGACCGAAGGCTACATCGAGGCCGGACTGGGCGGCGCGACGCAGATTGGGGATGCCCATGGTACGCGTTCGGCGCATTGAGTGCTCTGACCTCGTGGTCGCGCGGGCAGGATGTTTTCCGCGATGACGCCAGAACATTCTCGGCCACGGAAAAGGCCTATGCGGGCCTGCTCTATGTCGATCCCGGCACCGGCAATTCGCTCAGCTTCAGTGCGGGTCGTCAGAATGTGACGCTGAACAATGGTTTCCTGATCCATTTCGTGCCCAGCTCTGCGAATATTGGCGAACGTGCCGGAACCTATCTGGGACCGCGCAACGCCAACCATTTTTCACTCGAATCCAATCTCAACCTTGGTTCATGGTCCCTGAAGGGGTTCTACATCGACCCCGATGAACTGCCTCTGGTCGATGGCAAATCGACCTATGCAGGCGCGAATCTGCGCTATGCGGTCACACCCGATCTGTCGCTATATGCGAGCTATATCGCCATACCCGACTCGGCCTCGTTCTATGCCGTTCCGGGTGGCGCGCGCGTGGCGCGAAAGGGGCTGAGGACCATTGCGGGCCATATCAACTGGAAATGGCCCTTTGGCTTGGACGGCCTCTGGCTGGAGAGCGAGATCGCCCATCAATCGCACAAGGATTTCTCGATGTCGGCCCGCGCGGGGTATGGCCTGATAGGGTATCATTTCAATGACCTGCCATAGTCGCCCAGCATCTCGTATCGCTATGCCTATGCGTCGGGCGACGACCCCGCGACGCCCCGTTACGAGCGCTATGATCCGATGCTGTCCACCGGCCTCGGAAACTGGTTGCAGGGCATCAATTTCGGCAAGGTCACGTCGAACTCGAACCTTGCCGTTCACCGGATACAGCTGGACGTGGTGCCCCGGCCCGAGTTGAACCTGACGTTCGACTGGCATGGTCTCACTGCGCCCGAGCTAAACAATCTGGGCGGCAATCCTGCGCTGTCACAGCTGACCTCCAGCGATATCGGGAATGAAGTCACGCTTACCGCTCGCTGGGCGATTTCGCGCAACTGGTATTTTCAGGGCGTCGCCTCCTACGCCAAGAGGCCTTGCGCAATATCGGCGCGGACGATGCGTGGACCACATTGCAAGCCAGCCTCTACTGGACGTTCTGAGCACCCCCCGGAAAAAGGAAAAACATGACACAGGCCAATCCCCATCCCGGGATGACGGATGCAAAAATCATGCAAGGCGCTGTTTTGAACGGCGTCATCAACGCAGCCATCAACGGCGCGATCCAGCTCTATATGCTATGGGGCCGCGCGCCCATCCCGCTATCGGTGGACGGGATCACGAATGACGATCCGGGCCAGTTTGCTGCGCGACGCATGACGCGCCGGGGACTGGGACGGGGACTGCGCATTTCTGATGTCCGCCGCGATCAAGGCAAGCAGGGCAATGATCTGGTACAACTGCACCGGGTTTCGGCGCAAGGGCCCTGCATCATCCATTTTGGTAGTCGGTCAATTGCTACCAAATATGGCCTCAAAACCCATATTGGGTAATGCTGCGGTCAATACTGGCGACCTTAAATTATGCAGTCTTTTCATATCTGTATCGTCTTGATGCCATCGACCATCGGTGTCGCAGAAACATTCACGCCGCGCACTTGATCTAGATCAACGTACTAGGAAAGTGGGGCTATACGTTCCGCGATGCAATTTTGGAGTGTATTTCATGACTTTACCTCAGCCAACACGACGCCGCTTTCTTCAAGGGGGCGCTGCCGCGCTTGGGGTCTCGCCCCTGTTAAACTCGACCGCACTGGCAAGTCTGGATACCAACTCGTTCGCAGACCGTGTGTTTCACGCCAGCCATTTCGGGCCGTTCGAGGCCGTGGTCAAGGATGGCACGCTTATCAACATCAATACCGTGCCCGAGCTGGATGGGCAGCCGACCGAAATGCTGATGTACGGTATCAAGGACCGCACCTACGACAAGTCGCGCATCGACTATCCGATGGTGCGCAAATCTTACCTCGACAACTGGGAATCCGGAGATACCAAACCCGAATTGCGCGGCAAGGAACCTTATGTGCGGGTCGACTGGGACACCGCCTTTAGTCTGACCGCCAAAGCGCTGCTGGATACGGCCAGCAATCATGGCAACGAGGCGATCTTTAGCTCGTCCTATGGCGGCTGGGCCAATGCGGGCAACTTTCGCCCCAACGTGATGCAAGGCCGCCTGATGAACTTGATCGGCGGCTGCACCAATACGCAAGGCGACTGGTCGGCGGGCGCGTCGCAGATATGTCTGCCCCGCGTCATTGGCGACATGGAGGTCTATTCCGCCCAAACCGCTTGGGAGGTGATCCGCGACAACACGGAGGTGTTCGTGCTGGTCGGATGCGATCCGATCAAGAACAACCGCATCGAATATACCGTTGCCGACCACCAGATGTATGGGCCATGGGCGCAGATCCGCGACAATGGCTGCCAGTTCGTGTCGATCAATCCGCAGCGCACGCCGTCGGACGAATATCTGAACGCCGACTGGGTCAGCATCGTGCCCAACACCGACGTCGCCCTCTTTAGCGCCATGGCGTTTCATGTTCTGGACAAGGGACTGGAAGATCGCGAGTACCTCGACAAATACACTGTCGGTTCGGACAAGTGGATCGCCTATATCAAGGGCGAAACCGACGACACGCCCAAGACACCGGAATGGGCCGCCACCATCACCGGGATCGACGCCGACAAGATCCGCGAACTGGCCGAACTGATGGCCACCAAGAAAACCGAGATCGCCGGCGCATGGTCGCTGCAACGCGCCCAGCACGGCGAGATGACGCATTGGGCCATCGTCAACTTCTCCGCGCTCTGCGGCCATATCGGCAAGCCGGGGCAAGGCGTCGGGTTTTCGTGGCACTATGGATCGGGCGGCATGCCCGCATCGGGCAAATCCACGCCCACCGGCCTTTCGCAGGGCCGCAACTGGGTCAAGGGCATCTGCCCGGCCAGCCGCATCACCGAGATGCTGGAGCAGCCCGGCGCGGAATTCATCTATAACGGCATGACCGGCACCTACCCGGACGTCAAAATGATCTACAACGCCGGCAACAACTTTATGTCGCACCAGCAGGACACGAACCGCCTGATCCGTGCGCTGGAAAAGGTCGAAACCATCGTCAGCGTCGACGTCTGGTGGACCGCCGCAACCCGCTGGGCCGATATCGTGCTGCCTGCCTGCTCGACGCTGGAGCGCGACGACATCAGCGTCGGCGGCACCTATTCCAACGACAAGATTTACGCGATGAAACAGGTGATCGAACCCGTCGGCGAAAGCATGTCGGACTATCATATCTGCGAGGGCCTCGCCGACAAATTGGGGCTGTGGGCGCAATTCACCGACAGCCTCGATCTGATCGACCATATCGAGGCGGCCTATAGCCGCTCGGCCGCTGCCCAGCATACCCCGTTCGAAGAGTTCTGGGAAAAGGGCTATGCCCGTCAGGAGGTGCCAAAAGAGGCCCGCAACTGGACGCGCCATGGCGATTTCTACACTGATCCCGTCGAAAACCCCCTGCACACGTCATCAGGCAAGATCGAGATGTTCTGCGAGGAAATCGCAGGCTTTGACATCGACGATTGCCCCGGAATGCCGGTCTGGATGGAAAAGCACGAGTATCTCGGCAACGCCAAGGAAGGCCAGTTGCACGTCGTCAGCCCGCACCCGTGGTATCGCCTGCACAGCCAGATGGACCAATCCGAGACGCTGCGCGAACTCTACAAGATCGAGGGCCGCGAGCCGGTGCGCATCAACCGCCAGGACGCCGAAGAGCGTGAAATCGAAAACGGTGATCTGGTCGAGCTTTTCAACGACCGTGGCACAATCATCGTCGGCGCCATTCTGTCCGACGACATCATGCCCGGCGTCGTGTCGGTCTATGAGGGCGGCTGGCCGTCGCTGGACAGCAAGGGACGCTGCAATTCGGGGCTGGTGAATTTCCTGACCTCGACGCAGCGGTCCTCGGGCCTAAGTCAGGCGACCTCGGCCAACACCGTGCTGTGCAGCATGCGCAAATGCGAGGATCCCGAGGGGCCGAACATGGCCTATGACAAGCCCGAGATCATCGAGGACTACGAACTGGTCGAAATCGACGAGGACGTGCTGGGCATCGAGCGAGTTGAAGAGATCACTGAATTGCTGCTAGCCGATGCCACCGAGGGCGAGAAGATCTTCTACGAACGCTGCACAGTTTGCCACGGGCCGCGCGAAGTGTCGCACTTTACTCAGAACCAGTGGAAGGGCATCACCCCGTCGATGTTCCCCCGTGCCGGCCTCGACGAAAATGAGGCCACACTTGTGATGGAGTTCCTTATGGAAAATGCATCCGACGCGCCCTAAGTAATAGATCAGGCGTTTGAAAAAACAGCCCCTCCGCGACACGTCGCGGCGGACATCACCTACCAAAAAGGAAAAGGTATGACTTTCAAGACCATTATCGCCGCCTCGCTGCTGGCGATTGCCCCCGCTTTGGCCTCGGCCGAGGTCCATGAGGTTCAGATGCTGAACAAGGGCGAAGCGGGAGTCATGGTATTCGAGCCGAGCTTCGTCTCGGCCGCTGTTGGCGACACCGTCAAGTTCCTGCCGACGGACAAGGGCCACAATGCCGAAAGCATCAAGGGCATGTTGCCGGACGGACAAGAGAAATTCTCTGGCAAGATCAACGAAGAAATCGACGTCGAGTTGACCGCAGAAGGCGTAGTTGGCGTGGAATGCAAGCCGCATAAGGGTATGGGTATGGTCATGGTCATTCAGGTCGCCGACGCGCCAGTGCCGGATGATTTCATGGAAGCAAAGATGCCCAAAAAGGCCAAAGAGACTTTTGAAGAAATCCTGACTGAAAACGGGCTTAACTGATCCAAGACGGTTGATTCCAGACAGGCCCAAATGCAGTAGCCAACGCGCGGCGATTTCTGCATTGGGCCTGTCGCTTTTTCACCCCGCCAGCCGCCATTTTCGGCTGCTGTGAAGGTGATGTTTGTCGATCCAGAACACCTGCGGGTGGAATATTCCGGGCAGGTTGAAGGCAATGTGATTTTTACCTATCTCGGCGCGTTCGACGATAATCGGGACACCGTCGCCGAATTAACGGCGCGCCGGTTTCCGCAGCGCGTCGCCACAAGCGTGAGCGAACACGGGCCAGAAGTTCATCCATATTGCGAGGCTTGGCCGGCCTGCATTGTGAGCCGAAAGCAGCCATCCCCCTGCGGTATCCGGGCCTGACACCCGATTGCACCTTCCTTTCTGGGGTCAGTCATGTTTTCTTTAATCCCATTGCCGCGCAACGCGTTACAGGAGATTCAGGTATGGTTCTGCCTCTGGACAGACAGATCGCTAAGGAGTCTGTATTGATGCGAACGCTGCCGGATCATATCGTCGACACCCTTTTGGGCGACGCTACAACCCAACAATATGGCCGGGGCGAAACCGTGTTTCTGCAGGGCGAAACGGCCGATGTGATCCATATTGTCGTTGATGGCTGGGTCAAACTCTATCGTGTCGCCCTCAATGGCAACGAGGCGATCGTAAACGTGTTTACCCGCAGCCATAGTTTTGGCGAGGCCGTGGCGTTCAAGCAAGAAGACTACCCAGTCTCTGCCGAGGCCGTGACTGATTGCAAGCTGTTGCTGATACCAGCCCGGTCGCTTGTCGCTATGATGAAGGAAGAACCCGAATTATGTATTGCTGTGCTGGCATCAACCTTCCAGCACCTGCACAAAATGGTGTCTCATCTGGAGCAGATCACAGCCCAGACCGGCGCGCAGCGGGTCGCCGCCTTCCTGCTTGATCTGAGCAATGTCGACAGCGGCAGTTGCATGGTCACCCTGCCCTATGACAAAATCCTGATCGCCGGGCGCTTGGGCATGAAACCCGAAAGCCTCTCGCGGGCATTTTCCAGATTGGGGGAAGTAGGCGTCAAAATCACCAGAAACCACGCCTCTATCAGCGATGTTGATGCGTTGCGAAATTATGCCAGCGTTGATCCCGCCACCGCCTGGAACAAAGCGCTGTGACTCCGCTGGCCATTGCACTTGCGGCGATTGACGCAGCCAACGCCAGTGACCCCAATGAGGTGGACGGACAACCCGCCAGCCTGCTTTACGGCCAGCGGATGACGGCCGAGCAGATCAGGCTATTCCCGGATGCCCGCGAGGCCCTGCAAATTGCCGCGCGAGGGCAACATATCGAACGCTGGGTTCTAAGACGGGCGGATTTCCCCGAGGGGCGCGAAGGCTATCTGACCTGGCGTAGCGATCTGGCCCGGCACCACGCCGACAGGGTTGGCGACATCATGGCCAACGCAGGCTATGACCCGCAAGAGATTGACGCGGCGCATCGCATGCTTCTGAAGCAAGGGATCAAGCGTGACGCGGACGTTCAGGCGCTGGAGGATGTGATCTGTTTCGTTTTTCTGAAATGGTATTTCCAGCCCTTTTCCAGCACTCAAAGCCCCGAAAAACTGCAACGTATCGTGCAAAAGACCGCGCGCAAGATGTCGGCTGAGGCCCGTGCGCTTGTGCTGGATACATTTGACTTGCCGCCGCCTTTTGACGGGTTTTTCAAAGATTGAGGCGCAAAAGGTAGAGCAGTGGCAGGCATAGCACGCCTAACGATCAGCACCCCCCACGCGCCGACAAGTTTTCGGTCGAGCGAATACCATTTATTGAGATCGAAACAGCCACATCAATCGGTATTGGCACGTGCCCGGCGTTTGAGCACCGGACAGGTGTCCGCGTCATTCAACACCACCTGACAGCGCAGACAGAGCACGCATTCATTGGCGTTTATGCGCCCTATCGGGTCTATCGCACCCACCGGGCATTTGGTTTCACAAAGCCTGCATTCCCGACCACATTGCGGACGCCGATGCAGCCAGTCGAATATTTTCAGCTTGGCAGGAAGCGCCAGCGCAGCCCCAAGGGGACACAGGAAACGGCAGTAGAACCGTTCAATGAACAGCCCCGCTATCAACAACACCAAAACAAAGGCGACAAACGGCCAAGCCCGGACCATCCGCATGGAAATCGCGGTCTTGAACGGTTCGGCCTCCGCCAGGATCAGCGCGTCGCGCATCGAATAAAACGACAGCGCAAGGATCGCCATGAAGAGGGTGTATTTGATCATCCAAAGCCGTTCGTGCAGCGCATGAGGCACGGTGATCTGCGGTACGCCCAACCGGCGGGCCGCGAGATTGGACAGCTCTTGCAGGGCACCGAACGGACACAGCCAGCCACAAAAAACACCCCTGCCCCAGAACAACATCCCAAGTGCCACCCCCGCCCAGAGTGTGAAAATCACCGGCTCGATCAAAAACGTCTCCCATCTGAAACCGGTCAGCAGCGATTGCGCAAAGGCAACCACCTGCACCACGGACAGTTGCCCGTTCAATACCCAACCCAGCCAAACCAGTGTGAGCAGCAGAAAGCTGACCCTGATGCCAATCCACAGGCGTTTGCGGCGCACCAATGGTTCCTGAAATAAAAGGATCAGGGTCAGGGATATCTGCATCGCGGCGACACTGATGACCGCGAATTTCTTGTCAGCCCAAGTGCGATGCCACAACGGGGCCGCCTCTGGTGGTGGGGCCTGCACAAATTTTTCAGGTAGCTGATACTCCAGCGGTATCGAGACCGACAGATCCTTGCCCGTGGCCGCCGCGCGATCTGCCGTCAGCATCAGCGTGAAAGGCAGTGTCGGATCAAATCCGGTATCGCTTATGCGGAACAGGCTGCGCTCCTTGAACGGGGGGGCATCATCGAGGGCCAGCTTGTCGATCCGGGAATAGCCCTCGTCGGTCAGCGGATATTCCACGCCGCCCTGCATCAACATCAAGCGGTCGAAAACACCACTACGCCGCCATTTGGTGCCGCGATGGGAATAAAGCCCGTGTGAGCCAACAAAAAGAATATGCTCATCCGGTCCCAGAGTAGCTGCCGTTTTATTGAACTGTTGTTCGCCCAGAATGTTGCGCCCAATTGTCGGTGGATCAGCCAGCGCCACCCAAAGTGCGATGAAGGGTGCCGTACCTTCGGGGATCTCAGGCTTTGCGCCCGGCAACGCGGCGCGGGCGTCGCTTAGCGTCACTGTGCTGGCGCGAACTGCGCCCATTTCGTCAAGTTCAGCCCAAGTGTGTGGCTCGAAACTTAGCCGGTCGATACCACCCCCCGGCACAAGCCCCCGACCGATTGCCAGCAACCGCGCGGTTCGCAGGATTGAATCGCGGATAACACCGGTTGATACCGTTGCGCGGGAAATGATGTCAGGCATATCGGGACCGGTCCCGGTGCCTTCGGGATCCAAAAGATCAACGCCGGAAAAACCCGCAACAAACCGCTCAATATCCTGATCAGACAATCCCAGCGTAAGGATCGGCTCGCTGTGGCGCATCAACCGCGCGCCGGCAATGGTGCCCTCCGGGGACACCGCCACCAGAACATCCAGCGGACGTCCCGAGTAGCCGACGGAACCGATTATTTCCCAGGTCGACGCGATATGTCCAATGGATTTAGCGCCTTGGGATACCGACCATCCCGGCACTGCGGCATCAATGCGCGTGACGTTGGGCAAGTCCTCTAGGCCGAACAAGGATGCGGCCACTTCGCGGGTCGGCGTGGTGATTGCTACTTCGTCCCAAGTGGCCGGACGCGCACCCTGAGCCGACGCCACGCCTGACGTGAAAACTCCGCCCGCAAAGCAAAGCAAGCCAAAGACCACGAGAAAGACAGATCGCACCATGTCCCTTTCTCCACCTCCACGGACGTCCCCGCCTTAACGAAAGTCAAGGACGTCGGTCTGGACTACCGTCACGATTGCATCAGCCTCACCTGTCAATGGAGAATCCCTGATGATACCCAGAAAGATCAGATGCCACGCATCGCTTTACCTCAGTGCAGCGATGACGCTGGGCCTTGCCGTTACGGGCGCATCGGCGCAGGAAAAACCAAAGGATCACGCCGATACCGCGGCGGACATGTATGTGCCGTCGATGACAACGCTCGGTGAAATTCAGGTCGAAATTCCGGGCCGCAAGGCCGACGATCCCGTCATGACGGATGAAGAATTCCAGCGATCAACCAAGATTTATTTCGAACGCTGCGCGGGCTGCCACGGCGTGCTGCGCAAGGGCGCGACCGGCAAGGCGCTGACACCTGATATCACCCGTGAAAAGGGTTTCGATTATCTACGCGACTTCATCACATACGGCTCGCCGGCTGGTATGCCCAACTGGGGTTCATCCGGCGATATGACCGAAGAAGACGTCGATATGATGGCCCGCTACATACTGCTTGAACCGCCATCGCCGCCCGAATTCGGCATGGCGGACATGCTCGCCACCTGGAAAGTGCATGTCGCCCCCGAGGACCGTCCCACCGAGAAGATGAACGATTGGGACATCGACAACCTGTTTTCGGTCACGCTACGCGATTCGGGCGAGATCGCTTTGATCGACGGGTCTACCTATGAGATCAAAAAGGTCATCAAGACCGGGTACGCCGTGCATATCAGCCGGATGTCCGCCTCGGGTCGCTATCTGTTCGTGATTGGCCGCGATGCCAAAATCAATATGATCGACCTCTGGATGGAAAGCCCGGACTCCGTGGCCGAGGTCAAGATCGGTGCCGAGGCCCGGTCGGTCGAGACATCGAAGTTCGAAGGGTATGAGGATAAATACGCCATTGCCGGTGCCTATTGGCCACCGCAATTCGTGATCATGGATGGTGCCACGCTGGAGCCGCTGCGGATCAAGTCGACCCGCGGTATGACCTATGACGAACAGGAATATCACCCCGAGCCTCGTGTGGCGGCCATCCTCGGATCGCACTTCAAGCCCGAGTTTTTGGTGAACGTCAAAGAAACCGGCAAGATCATGATGGTGGATTATTCAGACCTAGAATCGATGAAGATCACCGAGATCAACGCCGAACGGTTCTTGCACGATGGCGGTCTGGACAGCACTCAACGGTACTTCCTGACGGCGGCGAATGCTCGTGGCAAAGTGGTGGTGATCGACACCAAGGAAAGCAAGCTGGTCGCGGTGGTCGAAACCGGTGGCGAAACCCCGCATCCCGGCCGTGGCGCCAACATCATCCACCCGACATACGGACCGGTCTGGGCCACCTCGCATCTGGGGGATGATACCGTCGCGCTAATCGGCACTGACCCCGAGGGCCATCCGGAAAATGCATGGAAGATGGTGCATCAGCTCTACGCCCTTGGCGGTGGATCGCTGTTCGTCAAGACCCACCCGGAATCCGAGCATCTCTATGTTGACGCAACGCTGAACCCGGACGCCGAAACCTCAGGGTCTGTCGCTGTGTTCAACATCGCGGATCTGGTGGAGGAAGAACCTGACTATACCGTGCTTCCCATTGTCGAGTGGGCCGGGATTGCCGAAGGTCAGCCCCGCGTCGTGCAGGGCGAGTTCAACAAGGCCGGCAACGAGATCTGGTTCTCTGTCTGGAACGCCAAGGATCTGGAATCGGCCATTGTGGTTGTCGACGACAAGACGCTCGAACTTAAGCATGTGATCAAGGACGAACGTCTGGTCACGCCCACGGGCAAGTTCAACGTCTACAACACACGCGCCGACGTCTACTGACGCGGATCTTTCGGGGGCTGCTAACAAAGCGGCCCCCGCATCCAATCGCGCAACTGCCAAATCTAGGAAAGCGTCCAATGACACCCATGGGCAAAGTCTATCTTGTCGGCGCTGGCCCCGGCGACCCCGATCTGATGACATTGCGCGCAGTTCGGATGCTGCGCGAAGCCGATGCTGTCGTTTATGACCGCCTAGTATCCCCTGAAATCCTGTCCATGGCACCCAAAGGCGCCGCAATGGTTCCAGTCGGCAAAGCCCCCAAAAGTCACACAGTTCCTCAGGATCGGATCAACGAAATTCTGGCCGAACGCGCGATGGCAGGGCAGATCGTTGTCCGCCTCAAGGGCGGTGATCCGATGATCTTTGGGCGCGGCTCGGAAGAGGCTGCGTATCTGCAAGCACGCGGTATCCATGTTGAATATGCGCCCGGCATCACGGCGGCACAGGGCATGGCCGCGGCCACTGGCGTGCCGCTGACGCATCGTGGCCTCGCCATCGGCGTCCGCTATGTCACCGGACATCTGGCTGCTGACAAGACGCTTAACCTGGACTGGCAAAGTCTGGCCGATATCAACACCACGCTGGTGGTCTATATGGGGGCCTCCAGTATCTCTGAAATTGCCCGGCAACTGATCCGTGCAGGTCTGCCCGCCAACCTGCCGGTTCTGGCCGTGTCCAATGTCACAACGCCGCGTGAAACCCGTGTGCTGTCGCAGCTCAGCCAGATTGGCGTAGATACGCAGGCTCACGCCCTGCGAACGCCGGTCCTGTTTGTGATTGGCAGGGTCGCATCGCTTTATCAAAGCGCGCCCCTGCAACAGATACCATGCCTTTCTGAGGCGATGGCCGGTGAATAAGGCCTTGATATTTACGTGCTGCGCCAGCGCGTCATTCGCAGCTGAGCCGCAGCCGGATGCTCAGGCGTTGGAGCATTTGGTGCGTCACGATTGCGGTTCGTGCCATGGCATGACGCTCAAGGGCGGGTTGGGCCCCGACATCCGCGCCAAAGCGTTGCAAGGGTATGAGCCGGAAGCCCTTGGTCGCGTGATAAAGGATGGCATCCCCGGAACCGCGATGCCCCCATGGCAGCCCCTGTTGACGGAATCCGAAATCGACTGGGTGGTCGACTATCTTTTGACCGGAGATGAATGATGCATAAGCACATAGCGACACTGTTCCTGTCGCTGTCACTCTTTGGCACGGCAACGCTGGCGCAACCCACCGGCGATCTCGGGCTTGTCGTTGAACGTGCCGACGGATCGCTGCTGGTGATTGATCAGTCTGATCGCGCCAGCATCGGGCGTATTACTGGCCTCGGCGATCTGTCCCATGCCTCGCTGGTCTATTCGCCAGATGAGCGGTTCGCCTATGTATTCGGTCGCGATGGCGGACTGACCAAGGTCGACATTCTGGAACAATCCATCGTGAACCGCGTCATGCAGGCCGGAAATTCGATCGGTGGCGCCATATCCGACGATGGCCGCTATGTGGCTGTATCCAACTACGAACCCGGCGGGGTGCGGGTGTTTGACGCCGAAACCCTGGACCTCGTGGCCGACATTCCGACCGGCTCGAAAACCGTCGGCCTTGTCGATGTGCCGGGGACCCGGTTCGTCTTTAGCCTGTGGGACGCCGGTGAAACCTGGATCGCCGATATGTCGGGCGCCACTGCGGAAATCACCAAGATCACCGGGATGGGCACCAACCCCTATGACGCTTTGGTCACCTCCGATGGGCGCACCTATATCGCGGGACTGTTCGGTGACGACCACCTGACAGCGCTGGATCTGTGGCAGGACGATCCGAAACCGATGCCGATCCTCGACGGCTATTCAGCCGGACGCGAAGGGCTGCCGGTTTACAAGATGCCCCATCTGGAAGGCTGGGCGCTGGCCGGGACTGATTTCGTGTTGCCCGCCGTAGGCCAGCACGAAGTCCTGTGGGTCGATGCCCGAAGCCTGACACAGACCGGACGAACCGAAACCCATGGCCAGCCGATCTTTGCAATGGCGCGGCCTGACGGGCGGCAGGTTTGGGTCAATTTCGCCCATCCGCTAAACGATACGATTCAGGTTATCGATTCCCTGAGCAAAGAGGTCATCCACCAATTCACCCCCGGCCCCGGCGTGCTGCATATGGAATTCACCCCGCGCGGGCATGAGGTCTGGCTGTCGGTACGCGACGCCAACAAGGTGATGGTCTACGACACGCAAACTTTTGAAAAATTGCGGGAAATTGATGCGCTCAGCCCCTCTGGCATCTTTTTCACCAACCGCGCACACAAGACGGGGCTATAGGGGCATGAAGGGTGTGCATGATTCCGTAAACGCGGCCCTGCTGGACAACTGGCAGCGTGATTTCCCAATTGAAGCGCGCCCGTTCGACCGCCTCGCCGATGCATTGCAAATCAGCGCGCAGAGCGTGTTGGAGCTATTGCAGACCCATCAAAACGAGGGACGCGTGACACGGGTCGGTGCGACCTGCGCGCCCAATACGGTTTCGGCCAGTACACTTGCCGCCATTGCCGCACCCGAAGATCGGATCGAAGAGGTCGCGGCGATCATCGGCGCCCAGCCCGGCGTCAACCATTCCTATCTGCGTGAAAACGACTGGAATCTCTGGTTCGTGGCCACCGGCCCGGACCGCGCACATGTCGACGATACCCTTGCCCGTATCGAGAAACAGTCAGGCCTGCGGGTGCTGGATTTGCGTCTTGTACGGCCTTTCAACGTCGATCTCGGGTTTTCCATGCAGGGGGCTCCGGCCCCGCTGAGCAGCGCGCGGCAGGTTGATATCTCGGCCTTTCGCGATAGCGACCGTCCACTGCTTCAGGCCCTGACCAAGGGTCTGCCGCTGGAGCACCACCCCTACGCCCGCATCGCCGAGAGTCTCGACCGGTCAGAAGATGATCTGCTGGAGCGGATCAGGGTTCTGGTCGATTCGGGCATCATTTCGCGCCTTGGCGTGATTGTACGCCACCGGGCGCTGGGGTGGCGGGCCAACGCGATGGTGGTCTGGGATATGCCCCATGATGCGATCACCGAAGCGGGTCCCCTCCTGGCAATCCAGCCGGGCATCACCCTGTGCTATGAGCGTACGATCGTGGAAGGTGTCTGGCCCTACCGACTCTATTCAATGATCCACGCACGCAGCCGGGCCGAAGCGTTCGACGTGCTAAATCGTGTGCGCACCCTGCCCGAGTTTCGATCAATCCCCTATCAGCCGTTATTCTCGATCCGCTGTTTCAAACAGACCGGTGCGATGATTGACGCCAAGAAAAAGGAAACGGCATGACTCTCGACGATACTGACCGTTTGATACTGAACGCACTACAAGATGGCTTTCCAATCGTGCCCAATCCCTATGATGATGTTGCCCGGCAACTGGGCCTGACCGAAAGCCAGCTAATCGCGCGGCTCAAGGCGATGAAGGATGCGCGTATCATCACCCGCTTTGGCCCATTCTTTGACGCCGCCGCGATGGGCGGTGCCTTTTGCCTGTGCGCGATGGCGGTGCCTGAGGACGAATTCGACAGCGTCGTCGCCAGCGTCAACGCGTACCCTGAGGTCGCGCATAACTACGAACGCACCCACCGCCTGAATATGTGGTTCGTGCTGGCCACCGAGGCCGAAAGCGACATCGCAGAGGTGGCTGCAAGAATTGAACAGGAAACCGGGCATCGCGTCCTGTGCTTTCCCAAATTGCAGGAATTCTTCATTCGGTTCCGGGTGGCGGCATGACACTGGACCCCACAGACCGCCGGATTGTCACCGCCACTCAGTCAGGCCTGCCGCTGGTGCCGCGCCCCTATGCTCAGATTGCCGCCGATCTGGGCCTTGATGAGGATGAGGTTTGCACCCGTATGCGTGCCCTCCAGAGCAGCGGTATCATCCGCCGCATTGCCGTGGCCCCCAACCATTATGCATTGGGCATGACGGCCAATGGCATGTCGGTCTGGGATGTCGATGATACCCAAGTTGCCAAGCTCGGTCAGAGGGTTGGCGATCTCGATTTCGTCAGCCATTGCTACGAACGCCCCCGCGCCCTACCCGAATGGCCCTACAACCTGTTTGCGATGATCCACGGCACGTCACGCGAGGAAGTCGAGGCACTGCGGGCCGAGGTGGCTGCAATCCTGGGCGATGCCTGTGGTGGCAACGATATACTATACTCGACACGCATTCTCAAAAAGTCCGGGCTGCGGCTGCGGCAACAGAAAGGATAGCGCATGTTCCGAATGTCAGAATACATGCACCAGTTGGTCCACCCGACTCCGGTGCGTACACGCCGCGGCACCGGCGGGATCAAGCCGGTTGTGATTTGGAATCTGACGCGGCGGTGCAATCTGAAATGCCGCCACTGCTACACCGTGTCGGCCGATGTGCATTTTCCGGGTGAGTTGACCCACGAACAGGCCTTGGCCAATGTAAAAGACATGGAAGAATTCGGCGTCTTTGCATTGATCCTGTCGGGGGGAGAGCCGCTGGATAGGTTCGATTTCTTTGATATTGCCCGCGCCGCGCGCCCGTTCACCAAGATGCTGGCGCTCTCGACGAATGGCACCAAAATTCATGGTGAAAATGCCGACAAGATCGAAGAGATCGGGTTTGACTATGTCGGCATCTCGATCGACGGCATCGGCAAGACCAATGATTGGTTCCGCGGCGTCGAGGGTGCCTTTGACGATGCCGTGCGCGGCGTGCGTGAGTGCAAGAAACGCGGCATCAGGGTGGGTCTGCGATTTACCCTGACCAAGGACAATGCCGACCATCTGCCCGGCCTGCTGCAGCTTTGCGAGGACGAGGGCGTCGACAAATTCTACCTGTCGCATCTGGTCTATGCAGGGCGCGGTGACAAGAACCGCGGTGAGGACGCCATGCACAGCCACACGCGGGCCGCGCTGGATCTGCTGATTGATCACGCGTGGGCCGGTGCCACTGGCAAGGGTTATCCACTGGACGTTGTGACGGGAAATAACGATGCTGATGCGGTTTACATGATGAACTGGGCGCGCAGGCATTTTGATCAGGACAAGCTGGAGAACCTGCGTGATCACCTTGAGGCATGGGGCGGCAATTCGTCGGGATTAGGCGTGGCCAACATCGACCCGCAAGGCAAGGTTCATCCCGATACCTATTGGTCCGATTACACGGTCGGCAGCATCAAGGACACTCCGTTTTCGACGCTCTGGACCGGGGATGATCCGATGCTGGCGCAGCTGCGCACCCGCCCGCGCCCGTTGAAAGGCCGCTGCGGCGCTTGCGCGCATCAATCCATCTGCGGCGGAAACACCCGCATCCGCGCGCTGCAACTGACCGGCGATCCCTGGGCAGAAGATCCGGCCTGCTATCTCAGCAATGCCGAGATTGGCGTCGATGAAAGTGAGCGTCTGACGGTCACACCATTCCGGGGGAAACGCCATGATCCGGCGCATCGTTTTACCTAGCCTTCTGGCGTTCAGCGCAGTGATGGCACACGCCGATCCGGCGCAGGATTACTCCGCGCACTGCGCTGATTGCCATGGCGTTGATCGGTTGGGCGGTGTCGGCCCAGCGTTGATACCGGAAACGCTGGGCCGGATGCGCGGCCCGGATCTGGAGACAGTGATTGCGGCGGGCCGCGCCTCAACGCAAATGCCTGCCTTTAAGGACGCTCTGGACGCAACGACGATTGCCGCGCTTGCGGAATATCTGAGCATCCCGCTTGAAACCATACCGGAGTGGGGGCCCGATCAAATCGCCGCGTCACGCGAACTTCGCCCCGATTACGTCGCCGCCGATGCCCCCGTCTTCGCGGCCGATCCGCTAAACATCACGCTGGTTGTGGAAACCGGTGACCATCACGTAAGCGTGCTGGATGGCGACACGTTTGAGGTTCTGGACCGCTTTGAAACGCCGTTTGCCGTGCATGGCGGCCCGAAATTCACCCCCGATGGGCGCTATGTGTTCATTGCATCGCGCGATGGCTACGTACAGAAATACGATATCTGGTCGCTGCAAGAGGTCGGCCGCGTCCGCGCCGGGCTGAACAGCCGCAACATCGCCATCAGCCGTGATGGCAAACACCTGGCGGTGGCCAACTACCTGCCGATGACACTGACCTTGCTGTCCACAAGCGATTTGAGCGTGGAAAAGGTCATGCCGGTGATCTCAAAAACGGGTATCGCAAGCCGCGTCTCTGCCGTCTATCAAGCCCCACAACGCGACAGTTTCATCCTGGCTCTCAAAGACGCCCCCGAAA
>RCMY010001946.1_pt1 | contig 18986 bp, 17 predicted proteins | sample 2041341 | NCBI WGS metagenome assembly RCMY01 (sample SAMN09708234, study PRJNA481090) | Marine sediment metagenome, whole genome shotgun sequencing project. | reverse complement strand
ATGACAATCTTGACCGCGCTTCGGACCGCAGCAACGTCCGCATTGGTAGCCAAGTATCTAGCCCCAAAAAATTCCAAAACCATGGCAATGATTGGTTGTCCGTAAGAAGGTGCTTCACTTAAGCGAACGTTTCTTGGAATAACCGTTTCATATACCTTTTCGGCAAAATGTTTGTGAACTTCTTCCGCTACTTGCATAGATAACTTGGTACGGGAATCAAACATCGTCAATAATACGCCCTCAAGAACCAAATCTGGATTAAGATTTTGTTGAACAAGCGATATTGTATTCATAAGTTGTGAAACGCCTTCCAGTGCATAAAATTCAGATTGGATTGGCATCAATACGGAATCAGCTGCGGTTAATGAATTTAAAGTAAGCAAGCCTAAAGATGGTGGACAATCTATAATTACATAGTCGTAATTTTTTTTGACCTTATCGATTGCTCTTTTCAATTTATTTTCCCGTGAAATTGCGGCAACTAACTCAACTTCAGCCCCAGCAAGTTCAATTGTTGCTGGTAAAATTGACAAATTGGCAAAATCTGTTTCCTGAATAACCAATTCAATATCAGCTCCAGCAACCAAAACGTCATAAATAGATTGCTCAATCTGTGATTTATCCAATCCATAGCCACTTGTCGCATTTCCCTGAGGATCGACATCGACAAGTAATACCTTTTTATTGAGTTCCGCTAAGCAAGCGCTTAAATTTACCGAGGTAGTCGTTTTTCCAACGCCGCCTTTTTGATTGGCAATCGCAATAATTTTTGCCAAATTGTTCACCATCTTTTCTTTTTTTTAAATCTGCTGTTTTTTCACTGCAAAATTCTCTTAATTTTTAAATTTCCACAATTTGATTTTATATTCCTGCCTAAAAAGAAAAATTTTACTTTATTGTGATAAAAACTGCATTTTAAAAGAGCATTTTATGATAAAATGTTACTATTGGCTTACAGTTTTACAACTAAAGTCTTTTATTTAGCAAAGCTAGTGTTTACACTAATAAATTGTTTCACGTGAAACAACTCAATGAAAGGAGCTGCTTATGCCGATATACAACGCCCCTTTAAAGAAAGTCGACAAAAGTGAAACGCGTCGCTACGCAGGCTTAAATAAAGCAAAGTTCGATGAAAGTGTCATTGAAGCAGCTTGCATGGAAGTTCAGATTTTAGCGCAGCCAAAAGGCATTTGGAATCTTTACGATTATGATTCATCAACTGCAATTATCCACTCAGACCCACCTTTTTTTATTGAAGGGAAAAAAATCCAGAAGCATTTAGCTGCTTCGAAAAAAGTCATTTTATTAGCAGCAACAATCGGCGAAACTGTTGAAGAACAGATTACTTCCTGTTTCAAAGATGGCAAATATTCTTATTCACTCCTGCTTGATGCTGCAGCAACAACTGCTGTAGAGCAAGCTGCTGATGAACTTGAAAAGACAATCCGCCAAAAAGTAGAGCCGATGGGATATGATATGATTTGGCGATTCAGTCCCGGCTACGGCGATTGGGATATTCGCTTTCAACCCGAAATGATTCGTTTGAGCCAGGCAAACAAAATAGGAATAACTTTAACTGAATCGATGATGCTTTTGCCACGAAAATCAATTACCGCAATTATTGGGTTAGTCCCCAAAAAGAATGAGTTCCCTTGTGATGAAAGTCATTCACAAAAACATGATTGCCAGATTTGTGAAAAAATCGATTGTTTAGCTAGAAAATCATAAATATTATTATATATGGAAGAGGAGAATCCTAATGATCCAAGTTTTTGACGGTGCTATGGGCACTATGCTACAGTCAGCTGGTTTGAAGCCCGGTGATTGCCCTGAATTATTAAATATAGAACAACCTGAAATTGTTGAAAAAGTCCATGCTGCATATATTTCTAGCGGTGCCGACATTATCGAAACCAATACCTTTGGTGGCAATCGCCTAAAGCTCGAGCATTATGGATTGGCTAGCCGAGCAAAGGAAATCAACAAGGCCGCTGTAAAAGCAGCCCAAACAGCTGCAAAAGGCACCAAAGTTAAAATTGCCGGATCTATGGGGCCAACAGGAAGATTTATTGCTCCGCTTGGCGATTTGGATTTTGATGAAGCCTATGATGCCTTTTTTGAACAAGCACAAGCTCTAGCAGAAGCTGGTGCCGATTATTTATTAATAGAAACGAGTATTGATATTCAAGAAATGCGTGCTGCACTTCTTGCTGCCAAAGCCGCAGCAAAGATTCCTGTAATTTGCCAAATGTCTTATAGTGAGGATGGCCGAACGGTTACAGGAACAGATCCACAGACTGCTGCCATCACGCTCGAGGCTTTAGGTGCTGATATCATTGGGGCAAATTGCTCCTTAGGCCCTGAACAACTCATCCCCATCGTAGAAACACTTGCAGCAAATTGCTCTTGTCCAATCAGCGTCCAGCCAAACGCCGGAATGCCTCATTTGGTTGACGGAAATACAATTTTCCCTATGTCGGCAGATGATATGGGACAATGGGCTGAAAAACTTGCTGCTGCAGGTGCTACTTTTATTGGCGGATGCTGCGGAACAACGCCAGCACACATCGCTGCTTTAAAAAATGCATTAAAAGACGTCACTCCAGTCCAAAGAAAACCTCGCCGTCCCATTTTGGCACTAACAAGTCGCAGTAAAACCGTCTTTATTGATAAAGACCTTCCAACCCGTTTAATTGGCGAACGCGTTAATCCGACAGGTCGAAAAAAACTAGCAGAAGAAATACGTAATAATTCATTCCTATCTGTGAAAAAAGAGGCAATTGAGCAAGTACACGCAGGAGCAGATATTCTCGACATCAACATGGGTGTCGCTGGTATCGACCAAACAATTGCAATGAAAAAAGCCGTTACCGACATTGCTCAACTCGTAGATGTCCCTCTAGCGATTGACACAAGCGATGCCAATGCCTTAGAAGCTGGACTAAGGGCATACCCAGGGAGAGCCTTGATTAATTCCGTCAGTGCCGAGCCAGAGCGTTTGGAATACTTTTTGCCACTGGCAAAAAAGTACGGTGCTGCAATCCTTTGTTTACCAATTTCGCCAGAAGGCGTACCACAAACGGCTATCGAAAGAAAAAATCTCATTGAGAAAATAATTGATGAAGCTCAGCAATTCGGCTTAAAATCAGGTGATTTTCTTTTAGATGGCCTCGTCATGACCGCAGCCGCTGATGCAAAAGCCGGTACAGAAACCTTGGAAACCTTACGCTTGTATCGCGAACATTTTGGTTATCCTTCAACGATGGGACTCAGCAATATTTCATTTGGTTTGCCAAATCGTCCTTTAATCAATAGTACTTTCTTTTCGATGTGCTTAGCAGCTGGCCTTGATGCTCCAATCATGAACCCTTATGATGATTCCATGCAGAACGCATTGCTTGCCAGTGCAGCGCTTTTAGGCAAAGACCCAAACGCTCGTGCCTACAGCATGAATACCGTTAACCAATCTGCGCCGAAGTCTGCTGCCACCGCTAAAATAGTCGATATGGATATTCTCACCGCTATAAAAACAAGCGTAATCAATGGTGAAACAGATTCTGTTGCAGCCTTGGTCGAAACAGCGCTTAAGGAAGGGCACTCTTCTGATGAAATAACAGAAAAAGCCTTAACTGCAGCGATGAATGATATTGGCATCGACTTTGGTCAAGGACGTGTTTTTCTTCCGCAAGTTTTGCTATCAGCAGAAACCATGCGAGCGGCCTTCTTGAAAATAAAAGAAATTCTTCCAATGCAAAATACGCAAAATAAAGGTACCGTCGTAATTGCTACAGTAAAAGGCGATGTCCATGATCTTGGAAAAAACATCGTTGCTGCGCTTTTAGAAAACAATGGTTTCAAACTAATAGATTTAGGCAAAGATGTCGACACGGAAACTATTGTCCGCAGTGCAATTGAAAACGAGGCCGATATCGTTGGCTTATGTGCCCTGATGACGACAACAATGGTGCAAATCGATAAAGTCATCCAATCACTTAAAGAGGCAGGCTGCATGGCTAAGGTCATTGTCGGTGGCGCTGTATTAACACAAGAATACGCTGACCAAGCTGGTGCTGACGCTTATGCTCATGATGGTGTGATTGCAGTTAATCTAGCTAAAGAATTGTTGGATTGATTTCATAGATATGTTTCACGTGAAACAATCTATGAAAAATCTCGCACACAATAAACAAAGCCCGCAGCAAATTGCTGCGGGCTTTGTTTCACGTGAAACATTATCAAACTAACACTTTTGCCAAACGAATGAATTCTGGATCCAATTTCTTTTTATTCGTTACCGCATCATGTAAATCAATTGATACAACTTTACCAGCATCAAAACCGAAAACGACATTCGATAAGCCTGATATAAGTGCCAAAGCTGCTTTTTCACCTAATTGACTGGCCTTGACCCTATCAATTACCGTTGGCGATCCACCTCTTTGAATATGTCCAAGAACGGATACTCTAGTTTCAATATTTGTTTTTTCACCAATGACTTTTCCTATTTCAATACCACTGCCGACACCTTCAGCAACAACTACCATGCTGTATCGTTTGCCTCTCTCATACGCTGCTTTGATTTCCTCACAAACAACATCTAAATCGTATTCCGCTTCTGGAACCAAAATAGATTCAGCTCCGCCAGAGATTCCTGCAATCATTGCCAACCAACCGCATTTGCGGCCCATAACTTCAATGACAGCAATACGGCGATGTGCTGAAGCCGTGTCTCTTAGTTTATTGATTGCATCAATAATCGTATTCGCTGCTGTGTCGGAACCAATTGTGTAATCTGTTCCCCAAACATCATTATCAATAGTTCCCGGTAAACCGACAATAGGGATGCCATGCTCTGCACTCAATTTTTGTGCACCACGCAGACTTCCATCGCCACCAATTACAACCAAACCTTGAATTCCACGTTTTACAAGATTCTCATAACCTTTTTGACGTCCTTCCGGCGTTTCAAATTCCGGGCAACGTGCCGTTCCTAAAAATGTTCCGCCACGTTGAATGATATCACTAACTGAGCATGTATTCATCGGAAAAATATCTTCCTCTAACATTCCCTTATAGCCATTATTAATTCCCCAAACTTTTACCCCTTCAAACAAAGCAGTACGGACTACCGCACGGGTAGCTGCGTTCATTCCCGGGCTGTCTCCACCACTTGTCATCACTGCAATACTTTTTAACATAATACTGTATCGCCTCCCGTTTATAGTATTCTCCTTCTAAGAAAAAAATCCTGTGCTTTTTACCGTAATCCGCGCAAAAGGAAGAATTTATTTTATGTTCTGTCAAAATTCTATTTATAAACAAACTGGTCTTGCAAAAAATCTTCTTCTGCTAGACAAAGGAAAAAAGTATCCAACACAACTGGATCGAACTTTTTCCCTCGCTCCTTTATCATAAGCTGCAAAGCTGCTTCAGAAGTCATCGCTTGGCGATAAACCCGATTTGCAGTAAGCGCTTCATAGACATCCACAACCGATAGAATTTTTGCAGGTAATGGAATTTCATCGCCAATTAAATGACATGGATAACCACTTCCATCAACAGCTTCATGATGAAAGCAGACATATTGTGACACTTTCCGAAAAGCTGCAATATCTTTTATTGCATTGCAACCAATCTGTGGATGTCTTTTGATTACAGCAAACTCTGCTTCTGTGAGACTATCTTTTTTTTGCAATATATTTTCAGGAATCCCAATTTTCCCAATATCATGCAGGCTTGCCGCTATTGCCAAATCAGTCAAATCAGTTGCACTAAGCTGCAGGCGTCGGCCCAACATCATCGCCAAAGAACATACACGCTCAGAATGCCGCCCTGTTGAACGGTCTCTACAATCGATCAATTTAACCAAAGCCGCAACAGCCTCTAAAGATATTTGCTGGTTCATTTGCTGAACTTGCTTATCCGTTAGAAGGGATGCAAGCCATTGTCGCTCTTCTCTGGTCTTCATCACTTTTTCTTTTAATAAACGACCGAATAGTTTCTGGTTAAAAAAAATAATAAAAAGGATGCTAATCATCTCAATGCTTGCATATGAATCTGACGCTCCGGCAAAAAAGAAAGAACTTCCCATCAATACATATAAGAAACACAAAAATAGAAAGTTTTGTCTCAAAATATCAACCAACCTTTCTTCTCGGATAAAGCTTCGGTTCTTAAATAGTGGAAAAATATTTCTGGTTACAGCTAATCAAGCCATGACAATATTCCATTTTTTTTACATTAAATATTTATTTTATAGGTATATAGTATCAGACAAAAATTTTTTTTAGCTTTGTTTTTCCTTTGTTCTTAAAAATCATCTCATCAATTTCCATTTTATGTAATTTATACATTTTGTTAAAGCATGTCATCTTGACAAAATTCTGCCGTGATGTTACATTTTATGTAACGTGCTATACGACTGACGGAAGTGGAAATGACCACATGAAGTATAGCAAAGCAAGCCGACCGTCTGGGCAAAAAAGTCCGGGATACGTGGGCTTTTTTTTATATCTTTTGAATGGAGAGAATATAAAAATGAATGAACTCGCATTAAAATACGGTTGCAATCCCAACCAAAAACCAGCAAAAGTCTTCACAAAAGAAGGAAAGCTTCCTTTTACTGTCCTCAATGGCAAACCAGGGTATATCAATCTATTGGATGCCTTAAACAGCTGGCAGCTTGTCAAAGAATTAGAAGCCGCAACAAAATTACCTGCCGCTGCATCTTTCAAGCATGTCAGTCCTGCCGGAGCTGCCGTTGCAGTACCTCTATCCGAAACATTGAAGCAAGTCTATTTTGTCGAAGGTATCGAGCTCTCGCCGATTGCTACAGCTTATGTAAGAGCCCGCGGTGCCGACCGTATGTCCTCTTATGGTGATTTTGTGGCTTTATCAAGTGAATGCGATGCCCAAACAGCTTCTTTTTTAGCTAGAGAAGTATCCGATGGCATTATTGCACCTTCATTCTCCCCTGCAGCACTTGAAATTTTAAAAACAAAGAGAAAAGGCACCTATGTCGTCATCCAAATAGACCCTTCCTTTATTCCACCCTTATTGGAAACAAAAGAAGTCTTTGGCGTCACATTTGAACAACAACATAACAACATCCAAATCACGCCAGAGTGCTTGATCAACATTCCAACAAAAAACAAAAACATTCCAATCGAAGCACAGCGTGACCTTCTAATTGCCTTGATTACATTAAAATACACACAATCGAATTCAGTATGTTACACAAAAGACGGGCAAGCGATCGGTATCGGTGCCGGCCAGCAGTCAAGAGTACATTGTACACGTTTAGCAGGCAATAAGGCTGATGTTTGGTATCTTCGTCAAAATCCAAAAGTCTTGAATCTACCATTTAAAGATGATATTCGCAGACCTGATCGAGACAATGCCATTGACGTCTATGTTTCCGATGAATATATGGACCTGCTGTCCGGAGATAATTGGAAACATGCCTTTACAGAAAAACCTGAAATCTTTTCAAAAGAAGAAAAAATCGCCTGGCTCCAAACAGCAAAAGGCATCTCATTAGGTTCTGACGCCTTTTTCCCTTTTGGTGACAACATTGAGCGCGCCCACAAAAGTGGCGTTGACTTTGTCGCTCAAAGCGGCGGTTCGATTCGCGATGATAATGTCATTGAGACCTGCGATAAATATAATATGGCAATGGCCTTCACTGCCATTCGCCTATTCCACCACTAAACAAAAAAAACCACGATTCGGGCTTTAGCCCAATCGTGGTTTTTTTATTATAAGGATATCCGTAAGGTTTCTTCTAAAAAATCACTGTTGAAAAAACCTTTCTTTTCTGCTTTGGGTTTGGCAATCGACTTACTGTTATCGATTACAGCCTGATACACTTTTTCCTCGACGCTGCCCGGTACTAAATCTTCCCAATGTAGTGCGTCATACGGCCTTTGTTGCACTGTATTCGTGGGACGACCCGCTACCTCTAACTCGCACAGAAACTGTATCTGCCGCTTTTCCGGCCGGATATAGTAATGTTCCAGCAAATAGGTCTCTGGGTAGCTGTATTCCTTATCAGCTGAGCTCACAAGCTTGACCCAAACGTCCAAAACCTGCTCTTTGCTTTTATTGGGAAGATTTATCCATCGTGCCGATGGTTTATCCAAATAATATTTATAATCGTCATCTTGCAATATTTGCAAGAAACGATCAGCAGATTTATCATCGCCTTTTTTAGCGGGTTTTCCTTTATCCGCTGATGAACTTTTTAATAAAGTTCCCGAATCTGATGTATCTTTGTTGACGACAGTCGTATCTGCTGCAAAACAAAGCCCGCTAAAGCTGACGCAGCACAGCATTATCAAAATTCCTTGCTTTATCATAATCATTCACCTATTTTTCCGCCCTAAAAGCATTATTTTTTCTGTTTCGGAATAACCATACTGACCGTAATGTAATCTTCCGACTGCTCTTGCTTAACTTCAACTTGCAATCCGGATTTTTTCATTTGTTTCGTCAGTTGATTGATCGTATTTAAATATATGCGGACATCACGAACGATGCCTACTACTTTTTTCTTCGATTTTTCTTTAGGTGCAGCAGTTTCAAGCATTTTTTCGATAAACTGCTCTGTTTCACGCACATTCATTTGTTTATCGATGATTTCAGCCAAAGCCTTAACCTGCATTTCTTCCTGCGGTAATTTTAACAGAACTCTAGCGTGTCGTTCTGTTAAACCTGCTGAAAAAATCTGTCCGCGAATCTGCTCTGTCAATTTAAGCAGACGAAGCTTATTGGCAATCGTCGACTGACTTTTTCCCATGCGCTTAGCCAGCTCTTCTTGCGTAAAAGCAAAAGTCGCCATCAACTTAGCAAACCCCTCTGCTTCTTCCAAAAAATGAAGGTCTTCCCGTTGCAAATTTTCAATCATTGCAATTTCAGCAGTCTCTTTATCCTCCATTTTTTTTACAATAACCGGAACTTCGACCAAGCCTGCAAGCTTAGATGCTCTTAATCGTCGTTCACCGGCAACTAATTCAAACCCCTGCTCGCTTTGGCGTACTAATAATGGCTGAATCACACCATATTCGCGGATTGAGGCTGCTAAATCCTCAAGCGCTGCCGGAAGAAAATTTTTTCTTGGCTGAAAAGGGTTTGGAACGATTGCATCGATTGGCACAATCTGTATATCCTGTTTATCTTCAACTGCATCGATTTGTATATTATCTATTTCCTTTGGTTCCAGCACTGCTTCGGCTTGAGCCGAATTTTTTTCCTCTATATCTGAAGCCATGCCAAACAATCTGGCTAATCCTTTCATTCATACACCGCCCTCAATAAAACATATGACCATCATAATAATATTCGGTTGGTCAACCAAAAAATCCTTTTTCCTAGCAACTCATAACGGATTTTTTTCCGGAGTTCCTGCCTTTCGCGGATATTGCGAAGGTGTTTTTTGCACTTTTTTTATATAAATAACGGCTCGACTGTCATCTATACCAGGAAGTTTTACTGGCACGACCCGTTCAATTCTCCCACCAAGCAGGAATACGGCTTTTTTAGCTTCTTCCTCTTCTTCTTTATACTGCATTCCTTTAAGAGCGACAAAATAACCGCCAACCTTAACAAAAGGCAAGCAATATTCGCAAAGCACTGGCAATCTTGCTACTGCACGCGAGACGGCGATATCGAAGCCTTCCCTATACAACTTATTACGCGCACCCTCTTCTGCTCGTGAGTGGATTGCTGCGGCGTTTTTAAGCTGTAGCGCATTTATGACCTCTTGTAAAAAATTCACCCGTTTTTTCAATGAATCCAATAGCGTCAAATCTATATCATCCCTAAAGATTTTAAGTGGTAAACCAGGAAACCCTGCACCCGTGCCTACATCAATTACACTGGCGCCCTTTTTAAAGATATCTTCTTGCCAACAGCTCAAAGAATCAATCATATGTTTTACAGCTACCTGTTCTGGTTCTGTAATCGCCGTAAGATTCATCCGTTCGTTCCAGTCGATAAGAAGCTCGTAGTACAATGTATAGGCTTTTATCTGTTCATCCGTCAGGTTGCAGCCATATTCATCTGCGGATTTTTTCAATATTTCGGCAAAAATCATTTTTTCACCTCTCTACGACATTGCTCCAAATAAACCAATAAAATCGAAATATCCGCTGGCGATACACCAGAAATACGTCCGGCTTGTCCAACCGAATGGGGCCGAATAGCAGTCAGCTTTTCTCTGGCTTCATCTCTTAAACTAGGCACGATTTGGTAATCGATATCTTCCGGCAATATTTTTTCTTCTAGTTTTTCCATGCGTTCTACTTGTTCTAGTTGCTTTTTTATATAACCTTCATAGACAACAAAGATCTCCACCTGTTTTTTCACTTCTGATTCAAGTTCTGGCAAAGAAAAAACCGATTGAAGCAAATCATACGTAATTTCAGTCCGCTTCAACAGATCATATAACGAAGTTGTCGTTCGAATTGGTGATGAACCTATTTTTACAAGCTTCGCCTGGACATCCTGACTTGGATTCACTAAAGCATCCTTCAAGATTTCTAAAGTACGATCTATTGCCTGACGCTTATTCACAAAGCGTTCATAACGCGAATCCGATACTAACCCAACATTACGGCCTTTTTCTGTAAGGCGAAGATCTGCATTGTCTTGACGAAGCAGCAGCCGATATTCTGCTCTTGACGTCATGATTCGATACGGTTCCTGTGTGCCTTTTGTGACTAAGTCATCAATCAAGACCCCTAAATAGGCCTCAGACCGTTTTAAAATCAAGGCATCTTTTCCTTGTACCTTCATTGCCGCATTGATACCAGCGATAAGACCTTGTGCCGCTGCCTCTTCATAGCCTGATGTCCCATTTGCCTGCCCCGCTGAAAACAAACCATTTACTTTTTTGAATTCCAAAGAAGATTTCAACTGCAATGGGTCGATACAATCATATTCTATAGCATACCCTGGACGCATGATTTTTACGGATTCCAGCCCTGGAATCGTTTTTAAAAATTCCATCTGCACATCAATCGGCATACTCGTAGACATTCCCTGTACATACATTTCTTCTGTATTAAGCCCCTCCGGCTCCAAAAACAATTGATGCTTTTCTTTCTCCGGAAAACGAAGGACTTTTGTTTCAATTGACGGACAATACCGTGGCCCTATTCCCTCGATCATGCCATTTGCCATCGGTGCCCGATGCATATTATCCCGAAGAATTTTATGCGTCTCTTCATTTGTATACGTCAGCCAGCAAGGAATCTGCTCCCTAGTCTTTTCATCGCTCATAAAAGAAAAATTATGTGCTTCATCGTCACCCGGTTGAATCAACATCTTACTAAAATCAACCGAACGACGATCTACTCTTGCCGGGGTTCCTGTCTTAAAGCGCATCAAGTCTATTCCGGCAGCCTGCAAAGAAGCGGACAGCTTTTCTGCGGAACGCTGTCCGCTAGGCCCCCCACTATAGGTAGATTCACCGATAATGATCTTACCTCTCAAATACGTACCCGAAGCAAGCACCGCACATTGGCATTCATAAATCTCACCCGTCTCGATTTTAACGCCTTTGACTTTTCCATTTTCCAATAAGATCTCATCGACCAAAAGCTGTTTGACGTCGAGATTTTCTTGCAGTTCACACGTTTCCTTCATTGCAAATTGATAAAGTTTTTTATCAGCTTGTGCGCGAAGCGCATGTACCGCCGGACCCTTACCAGTGTTGAGCATGCGAAACTGTATACATGTCTTGTCTGCATTGATTCCCATTTCGCCGCCAAGAGCGTCCAGTTCCCTGACAAGATGCCCTTTAGCCGGTCCTCCTACAGAAGGGTTACATGGCATCATAGCAATGTTATCAAGGCTCAAGGTAACTAAAAGAGTCTGACAGCCAATCCTGGCTGATGCCAGTGCTGCCTCTACCCCAGCATGCCCTGCTCCTATTACAATCACATCATATTTCCCTGCAACAAACACAATCATCACTCCTATTTTCCAATGCAAAATTGACTAAAAATCTGATCTATAATATCTTCACCGACTGTATCGCCAGTTATCTCTCCTAATTTTTCCCATGAGCTGCGTAAATCAATCGATATGAAATCGACAGACATACCATTATTTACCGTTGTCAATGCCTCTGCCAAATGAAGATCTGCCTGGCGAAGGATTTCAGCTTGACGAACACTATTGACAAAAGCTCCATCGCCCTGGCTGATGTTGCTGCCATAAACAATTTTTACGATAGCCGCTTCAAGTGCCGCAAGGCCTGTTTCAAGAACTGTCGATATTTCTATGATATCATGCTCACCCGCAGCTTCACGGATTTCTTCTAGGGGAAGCTTACCGTCTAAATCCATTTTGTTGATCAAAATCAATGCATCCTTATCGCGGACAAGCTGCAATATTTCACTATCTTCTGCGGATATTTCCCGGGAAAAATCCAAGACGACCAAAACCAGTGCTGCTTGTTCGACATAAGCTCTTGCTTTTTCAACGCCGATTTTTTCAACAAGGTCTTCTGTTTTTCGAATTCCAGCTGTATCGATGATTTTTAATGGAATACCGCTAATATTAGCATATTCTTCGATACTGTCGCGCGTCGTCCCCGGAATATCCGTAACAATCGCTCGATTTTCCCTTAATAAGGCATTGAGCAGGCTCGATTTTCCGACATTCGGTTTTCCTATAATAGCCGTTTCTAGTCCATCTCTCAATATTTTGCCCGTCTTCGCTGTAGCTAAAATTGCCGCCAACTCCATTCGAAGTTCCGTAACTTCATCCGCAACGTTTTGCGTCACGACATCATCAATATCATCCTCTGGAAAATCAATAGCTGCTTCCAAATGAGCAATCATGGCTAAAATAGAATGGCGCAAGCCCTTTATTTTTTCAGAAAAATGCCCTTGGAGATGACCTTCTGCCAATCGTAAGGAAGCTTCGGTCTTAGCCTGGATGATGTCCATAACGGCTTGCGCTTGAGACAGATCCAGCCGTCCATTCAAAAAAGCACGCTTCGTAAATTCTCCTGGTTCAGCTAACCGAGCACCGGCCTTAAAAGTCAGCGCCAGTATTTCCTTAAGCGGCATGATGCCTCCATGGCAATGTATTTCAACTACATCTTCTTTAGTATAAGAATGCGGCGCATACATCGGCAAACACAGCACTTCATCGACAATTTCTCCGGATTCCGGATAGATGATCTTTCCATAAGATGCTTGATGCGATTTTATTTCCCGCAACGTCTTTCCACTTGCTGCCTTAAATATTTTTTCGGCTACAGCCACTGCCTTTTCTCCACTGATCCGAACAATGCCGATTCCGCCTTCTCCCATAGCTGTCGCAATAGCGCTGATTGTATCCGCCTGCATAATCAAAACCCCTTCCTCTTTATAAAATCCACCATGTAGTCTTTCAAATTCCGCAACCAAACGTTATGATAATTTTCTTAATCATAACAGATTGGGCCATTACAATTCCACAGTTTATTCTTTTCAAAAAAAATAGAGCTATCCCAAATAAAAATTTGAGACAGCCCTTTCACAGTTCTCCCACAGCTTACACTTTTCTGCTATTATGCTTTATATCAATTACTACTTTACGATATGGTTCTTCACCATCGCTATAAGTCATAACACGATGATTATCCTGTAAAGCTGTATGGATGATTTTTCGTTCATGCCTGTTCATCGGCTCCAACACGATTTTTTCACCCGAATTCTTTACCCGGTCAGCTAAACGAAGTGCTAGGCGGCGTAAAGTTTCTTCCCGACGGCTTCTATAATTTTCCACATCAAGTATAATGCGGACTTTTTCTTCTGACAAATCTCGATTCGCTGCTAGATTTGTCAGATACTGCAATGCATCTAACGTCTGGCCGTGTTTGCCAATCAATATACCCAAATCGTCACCAATCAGATTAAAAACATTGCCATCTTCATTGTCGCGATGTTCTACTTGAACTTCAAGGTTCATCTGTAAAAAAATCTTTTGTAAGAACTCTTCTGCTTTTTCAAGCGGAGAAAGTTCCTTGACTGTAACTCTGATTTTGGCGAGTTTGCCGCCGATAAGTCCAAAAAACCCCTTTGTAGGTTCCTCTATTATTTCAAACGAAATACGGTCCTCAGGTAAGTTCAAATCTGCAAGAGCCGCATCTAATGCTTCTTTAACAGTTTTACCGGTTTTTTCAACGACATTCGCCATGATCAGGCAGCCCCCTTTTTCACATTGCTGTCTCCACGATACATCCACCATTGCTGCAAAATCTGCATAATATTACTGATTACCCAATAAATTACCAGACCTGCCGGGAACGTACAACTGATCCAGCCGATAAAGAGCGGCATGAAGATCATCATCATCTTCATCTGCTGATTTGCTTCTGAAGTTGTTTGTTTCTGTTGAATAAATGTCGTCAATGCCGAAAGAACTGGCAATATGTAATACGGATCCGCATCCGACAAATTCGTTACCCACAAAAACGAAGGATCGCCCACATAGTCAAAAGCTTTTAAGGCATAAAACATCCCCATGAGAATCGGCATTTGTGCTACCAATGGTAAGCAACCCGCCAATGGATTTATACCCGATTCTTTATAGAGCTTCGCCATTTCTTTTTGTAAGATTTCTGGGCTCTTTTTATATTTTTCCTGCAATTTTTTCATTTCTGGCTGCATGTCCTGCATACCCTTCATCGACTTGACCTGTTTAATCGTGAGTGGATACAGAATCATCTTGACGACAATCGTCATTAAAATAATAGCTATCCCATAGCTTTCAAAACCGAGCATCGAACTAAACTGAAAGAAAAAACCTAAAATATCCTGAAGCCAGCCAATAAATGTATCAAAGATACCCAAAACATCACATCCTAATAATTGTAATCTCTATCATTCAACAGGGTCATACCCGCCTTTATGAAACGGGTGGCATCGCAAAATTCTTTTCACAGCCATCCATCCACCGCGAAAAGCCCCATATTTTTCAACTGCAATCAATGCATATTCCGAACACGTCGGAATATAACGGCAAGAAGGCGGCTTCAATGGCGATATAAACATCCGATAAAATTTTATCAGCAATATAAACATTCGCTTCATTCAATCCGCCTCTTGCCCATAAATCTTAGCTTTTCGCCCTAAAGCACGAAAAGCTTTTTCTATGACAATATACTTTACTTCTGTCGCTGCTTTTCTGCCAACAAGCAAAATACTATGTTTTTGCGTCAGCAAATCCTGATTCAGCCTATAGGCTTCCCGTAACAAACGCTTCACTCGGTTACGAGTAACCGCATTCCCCAATTTTTTTCCGGCAGCAAAACCTACTTTGCTCTGCGCATTATTTTCCGCAAAAACATACAGCACTAAATACCGATTCGCATACGAACGTCCATAACGATAAACTTTTTGAAATTCTTTATTCTTACGCAAAATCCGCCGCTTCGGCAATTTATACATTTCTAATCCTCATTCCGCTAAATGGAAAAAATAGGTCACCGGAGTGACCTAATATTAAGCCGACAGTTTTTTTCTGCCTCTAGCACGTCTTTTCTTTAAGACAAGACGACCACCTTTAGTCTTCATGCGTTCACGGAAACCATGGGTTCTTTTCTTCCAAAGCGTATTTGGTTGAAAGGTTTGTTTCATTGTTTCAACACCTCCTTACCACAATAAAAAAAACGTTTTCGGTCAAAATTACAATTCTATTAATCACAAATTTTAACTATATGAAATTATAGACTACACGGCCACTAGTGTCAAGATTTTTAGACGAAGATACGAACTGAAGATTGTGGATATTTTCGTCTTTTTTATCTTTTCTCTATAAATATTGTTGATAACTTCCCTCTATTTTGGTAATATAACTTTAGCTACTTATCCACATTTCCACATAAGTCTATGGATTTATACCCATTTTCTTAAGTTTATTAACAATATAGTCCACTTATACACATATTTATCCACAAAGATGTAAATTGCAAATATGCCACTGTATACAAAGCCTCGAGAATATTTTAGTTTTTCGATTTTGTATTTTTTTTCGCCTTTTTACCTTTTCCACTGAATAAAGATATCCACAGTTGTGCATAAAATTGTGGATATCTTATCCAGGTGTTGATAATTATTGTTCATATCTTATTTTCAGAAAGGATTTTTTTAATGGATCAGACTCAATTAAAGGCCACGTGGGAGCAGATTCTAAAAAAACTAGAAGATTCTCTCTCACAAATCGTATGCGAAAATTGGCTAAAGCCACTCATCCCCGTTTCGCTGACACCAACCACTTTAGAAATAGGCACTCCGACCGATTTTTCTAAAGAGTGGATTGAAACTCATTATATTCCTTTCATCATCGACGCCAGTTATGAAGTCACCCAGGCAAAACTTGAAATACGAATTACCAGTCTGCATATAGAAAATGAAAACAGTGCTGCACCTATTCCTCAGACCAGTGCTGCAACAGTTGTGCCCGAAGCGCAGCTGCCGATGCAGGCAACATTACTCGATGAACAGACCAATTTTCGTGCCCCTACTCCATCGCCTATTGTTCCTGGAGACCCTTCCTCTTTGAACCCTAAATATGTCTTTGAGACGTTTGTCACAGGAAATTCCAACCGATTTGCTCATGCAGCAGCACTAGCTGTAGCTGAATCACCAGCAAGAGTTTATAACCCGTTTTTTATGTATGGCGGCGTTGGCCTCGGAAAAACTCATCTCATGCATGCAATCGGACATAAAATTTTACAAAATCATCCAGAAATGCGCGTTCTTTACATATCAAGCGAAAAGTTTACCAATGAATTGATCAATTCGATTCGTGATGGTAAACCAGAAGCATTCCGACAAAAATATCGGAATATTGATGTTCTTCTCGTTGATGATATTCAATTCTTATCGAAAAAAGAACATACGCAAGAAGAATTTTTTCATACATTCAACACCTTGCACGATGCAAATAAACAAATCATCATTTCAAGCGATCGTCATCCTCGAGAAATCCAAACTCTTGAAGACCGCCTCCGTTCCCGTTTTGAATGGGGCCTCATCACAGACATCCAAGCTCCGGATCTGGAAACGCGTATCGCTATTCTTCGTAAAAAAGCATTGCTTGAAAATCTCAATGTTCCAAATGATGTCATGGTTTATATTGCCAGCCGCATCGATAACAATATTCGAGAACTCGAAGGTGCTTTGACTAGAGTCGTTGCCTTTGCTTCGCTGAATAACCAAGTGATAACGAATGAACTAGCAGCCGCTGCCCTAAAAGATGTTTTCCCGACGGGCAAGACAAAACAGATCACACTTGAATTGATCCAAGAAATCGTCGCATCCTATTTCAAGATTAAAGTCGACGAGTTATTGGTAAAAAAGCGGACGAGAAATTTGGCATTTCCTCGACAGATTGCGATGTATCTATGCCGAGAACTCACAGATACATCTTTGCCTAGAATAGGAGAGATGTTTGGTGGGAGAGATCATACAACTGTCATCCATGCTCATGACAAAATCAGTCGCGAACGCAATGAAGATATGAAGCTCAACAATATCATCAAAGAACTTATCCAACGAATTGAAAGTATGTAGTGAACAAAGCTGTGTATAACTATGTATTTTTCCTGTAGATGAATTGTGGGTAAGATTTATCCCTAAAAATTATGTGGATATGTGGATAACTCGACTATTATTTATAAACATGTTATTCACCACGATAATGTTGATAACTTACCGTTTAACAGTAGTTATCAACATTTCCACAGTCCCTACGACTATTACGACTATTTTTTTATATATATTTAAAACAGTAATACTAAAGAAGAGGTGTGCACAAATTGAAATTTACCTGCACAAAAAGCGAATTAGTCCAAGCAGTGCAAATTGTATCCAAAGCTGTTTCGAGCAAACCACAAATGCCAATTTTATCGGGAATATATCTAAACGCCTATGATAATACGCTTGAATTACAGGCAACAGATTATGAAATAGGCATTACTTGCAAAATTGAAGCGCAAATCGATGAACCAGGAACCATTGTCTTGTCGGGTCGTTATTTTCAAGAAGTCGTCAGACGACTTCCTGGCGAAAATATCTCTTTGGAATTCAATCGATCAGAGCAGACGGTTCGAATTATTTCAGATTCTGCTAATTTTAATCTTTTGAGCTTACCGGCAAATGAATTTCCTGTAATAAAAGAACTTTCAGGAAATACAACCTTCACAATTCGAGACAATATCTTTCGCGATCTTATTAAAAAAACAGTTTTTGCTTGTTCAGCTGATGAATCGCGTCCGATCTTTACAGGTTGTTTGCTTGAAGTCCATGGATCGGATATGATCATGGCTGCGACAAATACACATCGTCTTTCTGTAAAACGCGAAATCCTCGATGATTTTACGGGAAATATAAAAATTATCATTCCTTCAAAAATCCTAAATGAATTGCTCAGAATTATGACTTCAGAAATTCCGACAAATGTTACTGTCAATTGCAGTTATAATCAAATCAGTTTTGCTTTTGACAATGTTTATGTGACATCACGTCTGATTGAAGGTCAATTTCCAGATTATACAAGAGTAATTCCTCCGCAATTTGCGACAAAGATTCAGATTGGCACACATGCTTTTCAATCTGCAGTTGATCGTGTATCGTTGATTTCTCGATCGGGTGATTATAATATCATTCGATTGGATTTTAAAAACAATCAAGTGTGCATAACTTCAAATAATCCGGATATCGGTAAAGCCGAAGAGACAGTAGAGGCTTCGATAGAAGGCCCTGAACTCGATATTGCTTTTAATGCAAAATATGTTACAGATGTATTGAAATGCCTTGAAGGGGACGTATTCTCCTTTTCTTTTAATCAGTCTTTAAGTCCGGCGGCAATGAGACCGATTAATGATGATAATTTCACTTATATCGTGACTCCTGTACGAACAGCGCATTGACAGGGACATAAAAAATAATTGCAATAATTCATTAGGGACTGTATATAGCAGTCCC
>RCMY010001945.1_pt1 | contig 18989 bp, 17 predicted proteins | sample 2041341 | NCBI WGS metagenome assembly RCMY01 (sample SAMN09708234, study PRJNA481090) | Marine sediment metagenome, whole genome shotgun sequencing project. | reverse complement strand
GCATCCCAAATTTTTACACCATTTTCTTTTAAATAGGTAATGTTGGTCTCTCCTTTTAAAAACCAAAGCAATTCGTGAATAATCGATTTTAAATGTAATTTTTTAGTTGTTACAGCCGGAAATCCTTCGCTTAAATCAAAACGCATCTGATATCCAAAAACACTTCTTGTGCCGGTGCCTGTTCTATCTTCTTTTACAATTCCGTTATCGCGAACATGTTTTATTAAGTCTAGATATTGTTTCATGTAGTAAATTTTGCACCTTTATATGTAGGCTATGTTGTTTAAAATTCAATAAAGAAGAAATTCTTTTTCGCTTTAGCGGAATTTTTTCAGTTTTCAAATATAATTCATTCTATGTAATAATTTCAAAATCACAAAGGGGTGTTATCAACAACCTATGTGGAAAAAAGGGAAGAACATTTTCTTAATAAGGGTTGTTAGAATTTTAAAGGTTTTACGCAGTGTTTTCGCAATTTATCCAATAATCATTCCTGCAATTGTTGCCGATAGAAGTGAGGCGATAGAACCACCAATTAGTGCTTTCATACCAAATTCCGATAAGGTTTTTCGTTGACCGGGTGCTAAAGAACCAATGCCACCAATTTGAATTCCGATAGAAGCAAAATTGGCAAAACCACAAAGCATATAGGTTGCCATGATTACCGATTTATTATAAGTGAAATGGGTAATATTTGCAACATTTTTTAATTCTGCCAACTGAATATAGCCAACAAATTCACTGGCTGCTAGCTTAATACCTAATAATTGGCCCATTAACATAATATCTGGCGTTGCAACTCCAATAAGCCACATTAAGGGTGCAAATATGGTTCCTAAAATAGATTCTAAAGTAAATTTTGGATATGGTGTATTCGCTGCCATCCAATCATTTAAATTAGTTATTTCTCCAACCCAATCTAAAATACCATTGAGCATAGCAATAAGTGCAACAAAAACTAATAACATTGCAGCAACATTCGCTGCTAATTTTAAACCTTCGGTGGTACCGTTAGCAATAGCATCCAAAACATTTGAACCAATTTTATCTTGAGAAACGTTCACATCTGTATTGATAGGTTCCGTTTGTGGGTACAGCATTTTTGAAATTACAATAGCTCCTGGAGCCGCCATTACCGATGCTGCCAATAAATGTTTTGCAAACTGCAAACGAAGTTCGGGGTCGCTTCCGCCTAAAAATCCAATATATGCAGCTAAAACACCTCCGGCTACGGTTGCCATTCCACCGATCATTACGAGCAGTATTTCCGAACGATTCATACGTTCTAAATAGGCTTTAATCATTAAAGGGGCCTCTGTTTGACCCAAGAATATATTCCCGGCAACGGATAAGCTTTCAGCACCTGAAATATGCAAAAGCTTGGTGAGAACCAAAGCCATCCCCTTTACAATAATTTGAATAATTCCTAAATAAAATAATAAGGATGTTAATGCTGAAAAGAATATAATTGTTGGTAAAATTTGAAAAACAAAGATGAAACCAAAAGAATCGCCATTCATTAAATCACCGAATAAAAATTGGCTTCCTGCGGCAGTATAGTCTAAAATATTTGTAAAAATTCCACCAACAAACTCAAAAATGTGTTGAATAAAAGGAACTTTTAAAACCCCAAATCCGATTAATAATTGTGCTGTTAATCCTGCTCCGACAGTTTTCCAATTAATTTTTTTTCGATTACTACTAAAAAGAAAGGCTATTAATAAAAGCACCACCATACCGAGAACTCCGCGCCATAAAGACGTAAAAGTAAACCCTTGACTTGGTATTATTTGATTGGAAACTTCTTGAGCTTGTGCCGAGATAAAAAATAAAAATAAAATTGCGGTGAGTAATAGTTTTCTCATAAAGGAATATTATTTTTTCTCTCTTTGGGAGATTTCATCTCTTATTTTTGCTGCTAATTCGTAGTCTTCATTTGCAACTGCCTGATCTAATTGCTTGTACAATTCTTCGGTAGTTTCGTTTTTATAAGCGGATGTTTCTTCGATTACATCGGTAACTAATTCGTCAATTTTAAAATTAGATTTTGTCAATTTCGATTCATCTTTACTTTTAAGAATAATACCGGCTTTATTTAAGATGTTTTCAAAGGTAAAAATAGGTGCATTAAATCTCGTAGCTAACGCGATGGCATCCGAAGTTCGGGCATCAATAATTTCTTCAATTTTATTGTGTTCACAAATTAAACTGGAATAAAAAACCCCATCTACCAATTTATGAATAATCACTTGTTTTACGAAAATATCGAACCTTTCTGCAAATGTTTTAAATAAATCATGCGTCAATGGTCGCGGTGGCTTAATCTCTTTTTCTAAAGCGATAGCAATAGATTGTGCTTCAAATGCTCCAATAATAATTGGCAAGGTTCTTTCTCCTTCTACTTCACTTAAAACCAAGGCATAAGCACCGCTTTGGGTTTGGCTGTAAGAAATTCCTTTTATATTTAATCGAACTAAACTCACGGTATATTAAAGATAATTAATGCTATTAGTTATTTGCAAAGTTATTAAGTTATTGGGTTGATTTGCAAATGAAATTGATTTTAATTTAAAAAAAGCTGTCTAAATTTAAGGACTTTTTGTATCCAAAAATTTAGACAGCCTTTATGAGGCACAATTTAATAAAATTATGCGGTATTATTGGTTACTTTTAAATTCTTTTAATTTTGCTGTTAATTTAGGCACAACTTCGAAAGCATCGCCTACAATTCCGTAATCCGCAGCTTTGAAAAAAGGCGCTTCCGGATCTGTATTGATAACTACCTTTACTTTGCTCGAATTAACTCCTGCTAAATGTTGAATAGCTCCTGAAATACCGATGGCAATATATAAATTAGAACTTACCGGTTTTCCTGTTTGCCCTACATGTTCACTATGAGGCCTCCATCCAAGATCAGAAACGGGTTTTGAACAAGCTGTGGCAGCTCCTAACACATCGGCTAGTTCTTCTATCATTCCCCAATTTTCTGGTCCTTTTAATCCTCTTCCGCCTGAAACAACGATATCCGCATCAGCAATAGTAACTTTTCCTGTTGTTTTATCAATAGAAGTAGATGTTATTTTAAAATCGCCATCATTTAAAGTAGGCGAAAAATCTTCTTCGGTTGCTTTAACCGGATTTTCAACTAATCCGAAAGAGTTTTTTGCAAGACCAACTATTTTTTTTCCTGAAGTTATCTCCGTATTGGCAAAGCCTTTAGATGAAAATACTTTTCTTTTCACTACAAAAGGGCTTACCGAAACTGGTGCAGCAACAACATTTGAAGCATATCCAGCTTCTAAATTAACGGCTAAAATAGGAGCGAGATAAATACTATTGTTACTCGAATCTAATATGACGATATCGGCAGCAACTTTTTCGGCAGTTTGTGCTATCACATCTGCGAAAGCTTTTGCATTAAAAGTTTTTAGCTTATCGGCATTTATTTTTACAATTTTTTCGGCACCATATGTTGCAAGTTCTGAAACATTAGAGGCATTTATGGTAACTACCACCAAGTTTGTTTGTGCTTGTTCTGCTACTTTTTTTCCATAAGAAGTAACTTCAAAAGCAGTTTTTTTAAATTTTCCATCCGAATTATCGGCAAAAACTAATACAGACATATTTTTATTTTTTTATCAAAATTCTTTTTAAAATAGAATTTGAATTTGGTTTAACTAAATAACTTTTGCTTCGTTATGTAATAAATTGATTAACTCATCAACATTATCTTTATCAATCATTTTACACTCTGATTTAGAAGCCGGTTTTTCATAACTCTTTGCTGCTGTTAAGGCTTCAAAGGAAACAGGTTCTATAATTTGTAAGGGTTTTTTGCGCGCCATCATGATGCCTCGCATGTTTGGAATACGTAAATCTTTTTCTTCTACAACTCCTTTTTGCCCACCAATAATCAATGGTAAATCGGTTGCTAGAGTTTCTTTACCACCATCTATTTCGCGCATAACGGTTGCTTTATTGTCACTTACTTCAAGTCCGATACAAGCATTTACAAAATTATAATCGAGCATTGCAGCAAGCATTCCCGGAACCATTCCACCATTATAATCAATGGATTCTTTACCTGCTAAAATGAGGTCGTAGCCACCGCTTTTTGCGACTTCTGCTAATTGTTTTGCAACAAAATAACCATCCGTAGGTTCTGCATTAATGCGAATAGCATCGTCAGCACCTATTGCTAAAGCTTTACGAAGGGTTGGTTCAGTGCTCGCCTGCCCAACATTAATTACAGTAACAGTGGCACCTTGTTTTTCTTTAAACCACATAGCTCGAGTCAACACAAATTCATCATACGGGTTAATAACATATTGAACTCCGTTGGTGTCGAATTTGGTATTATTATCCGAAAAATTAATCTTTGATGTTGTGTCTGGCACGTGGCTAATACAAACTAATATCTTCATATTATATTTTCTAAAAAGTTAATCTATGTTTTGATTTTACGAATTTAGCAATTATTTTTCAATATACTATGCACGCATAGTAAAATATTAATTTTACACTGCTCAATTCCAAATTTATATACACAAAGATAAAATATTAAAACTTGTTGCTGAACTCTATTGAATTTAAAAATGTACTATTACTATTAAATATATTGAATAAAATTATTTATTTTTGCAAACCATAAAACAAACAGATGAAAGTAAAACAATTTAGAGAAGTTATCGCTGAGGCAATGAGTGAAGAAATGCGAAGAGACCCTGCGGTTTTTTTGTTAGGTGAAGAAGTTGCCGAATACAATGGTGCATATAAGGCTTCCAAAGGCATGTTAGATGAATTTGGACCGAAAAGAGTTATTGATACACCTATTTCTGAATTAGGATTTTCTGGTATCGCCATTGGTTCTGCCATGAATGGGAATAGACCCATCGTTGAATATATGACTTTTAACTTTGCATTGGTAGGAATTGATCAGATAATAAACAACGCAGCAAAAATTCGCCAAATGTCTGGTGGTCAATTTAATTGCCCGATTGTTTTTAGAGGGCCAACAGGTTCTGCGGGACAATTAGGTGCAACACATTCACAATCTTTTGAGAACTGGTTTGCAAATACCCCTGGATTGAAAGTTGTAGTTCCGTCAAACCCTTATGATGCAAAAGGATTATTAAAAGCGGCTATTCGTGATGACGATCCGGTAATTTTTATGGAATCGGAACAAATGTACAGTGATAAAGGTGAAATTCCTGATGGTGAATATATCTTACCAATTGGTGTTGCCGATATTAAGAGAGAAGGTACAGATGTTACTGTTGTTTCTTTTGGTAAAATTATAAAAGAAGCTTATAAAGCAGCTGAAATATTAGAAAAAGAAGGTATTTCTATAGAAATAATTGATTTGCGAACCGTTCGACCAATGGATCATGAAACAATTTTGAATTCGGTTAAAAAAACGAATAGATTAGTTATTTTAGAAGAAGCATGGCCATTTGCAAGTGTAGCTTCTGAGATTACCTATCAAGTACAAGAAAATGCATTTGATTATTTAGATGCACCAATTCAACGAATAACTACAGCAGATACACCTGCACCATTTTCTCCTGTTTTGTTAGAAGAGTGGTTGCCAAATGCAAATGATGTAGTGAATGCAGTTAAAAAAGTTTTATACGTAAAATAATTTTTCACAAAATATAGAGAGAAGCCATTGCAAATTGCAATGGTTTTTTGTTGCAAGAAAGCATTAATAACGCTAGAAGTTTTTGACAAATCTGAATTACTGCATTTTTATGTATCTTTGAAAACCTTATGCAATAAGAATAAATGAAGTATATTTGTTGTATCATTTAAAAATAAAATGGACGAAGATAACGCTAAAAAAAAGTATCAAGATTATAAAATTGAAGAGGGATTTATTATTTTAAAAATTCACAATAAAAATAAGTCTACACTGCAGGTTTCTAGAGAAGTTGATAAAAAATATTTGCAAATTCATTTTTGTATTCAGAATTCGGCGAAACTTATTTTTAATCAGGGTGCTTATAGTTTAGATATTCCAAATAATAAGGCTTTTTTATTGTATAATCCCCAACATGATTTGCCAATTCATTTAGAATTAGAGCCTGATTCTAAGCTCATTACTTTATTGATTTCTATTGATAAATTTCATACTTTTTTTTCTCAAGAAGCTGGTTTGATTCATTTTTTAAGCGATGAAAATAAAAATAAAAAATATTATAGCGATAAAGAATTAAGTCCGAATGAGATTGTGGTTTTAAATCAGTTATTTCATTACGGATTGCATTCCTCTTTAGAGAAATTATATACCCGAGGAAAGGTGTACGAATTAATTAGTTTATATTTTCATAGAAACGATACTGAAGGTGCTCAAAACTGTCCGTTTTTAGAAGATGAGGCAAATGTTGAAAGAATTCAAAAGGCAAAAAAAATTGTTATAGATAATATGACCGAGCCTCCAACGTTAAATGATTTAGCGAATGAGGTTAATTTACCTTTGCAACAATTAAAAGACGGATTTAAACATATTTATGGTGAAACAGTGTTTGCATTTTTGTTTAACTATAAAATGGAGTATGCGCGAAAATTACTAGCAACTAAAAAATATAATATTACGGAGATCAGTTTTGAGGTTGGATATAGTACTCCAAGTCATTTTATTGCTGCCTTTAAGAAGAAGTTTGGAGCAACCCCTAAAAAATACATGAACAGTTTGTAAAATTTGAGAAATATTCTCTCAAATTATTTAAAAATAAAAATATATTTGATACAAATATGATAAATTTGTATTGGTAAAATAAGGTTTCCTTTTAAGATAATTAGAAGGAAATTTTATTTTATTTTTTTTGACCTATGATAAAAAATATTAAATACCTATTTGTTTTTTTCTTTTTCACAGTAAGCTTATTTGCCCAAGTAAGGGTTAGTGGTATTGTTGTAGATGAGCAAGATGTTCCAATTCCATTTTCTAATGTAATTTTTCAGGGTTCTACTAAAGGAACAATTACCGATGAAGATGGTAAGTTTTATTTGCAGTCCGATGAAAATTACAATGCCTTAGAGGTTTCTTATGTTGGCTTTGAAACGAAAACTGTTCCGCTAAAGCGGAATAATTTTAATTTAAATATTGTACTTACAGAAGATGCCGATATTTTAAAAGAAGTTATTCTTTATTCTGGCAAAATAAAGAAAAAGGGGAACCCGGCTATAGCTATTTTAAGAAAAATTTGGGCCAAAAAACGTCAAAACGGTATTTTTATGTACGACCAATATGAGTATGATAAATACGAGAAAATTGAATTTGACCTAAATAATATCGACGAAAAACTTACCAATAATAAAATTTTTAAAGGGATGGAGTTTGTTTTTGACCAAGTAGATACTTCATCGGTCACCGGCAAACCTTATCTGCCCATTTTCATCAACGAATCGCTTTATGAAACTTACGGGCAAAATGTTTTTCCTAAAAAGAAGAATGAAAAACTGGTTGCAAATAAAAATTCTGGATTTTCTGATAATCAAGGTTTGATTGCTTTTGTAAAACAATTGTATGTTGATTATGATATATATGAAAATTATATAAAATTTTTCGACAAAAGTTTTGCTAGTCCACTCTCGAAATTAGGCCCTGAAATATATAATTATGTTTTAACCGATAGCAGTTTTATAGATAATAAATGGTGTTATAATATTTTATTTTATCCTAGACGATCAAATGAATTGACATTTAAAGGTGATTTTTGGGTTAATGATACCACTTTCGCTGTGAAAGAAATTCAAATGTATGCAACGAAAAGTGCGAATATCAACTGGGTAAAAGAGATTTACATAGAGCAAGATTTTAAAGTGGTAAATGACTCCATTTTTTTACTGCATCGCGATCATTTTATGTCTGATTTTTCTCTTAATAAACGAGATCAGTCCAAAGGGGTATATGGTAAAAGAACTACATTGTATGACAATCATGTTTTTAATGTAAAAAGACCTGAAGATTTTTATAAGGAAGAAATTGTTGAAAATGAAACAATTTATGCAAAACCAAATGAGTTTTGGGAAGAAAATAGGCAAGAGAAATTAAGTAAAGATGAAGTTGGTATTTATACTATGCTCGATACTTTACAAACAGTAAAGCGATTTCAAGATTTGAATGATGCCGCAACTATTATAGCAACAGGTTATTGGAGTATGACCAAGGGATTTGAATTTGGGCCAATATTTTCAACCATTGGTTTGAATGAAATTGAAGGTTTGCGATTGAATTTGGGAGGAAGAACTTATTTTTCAAATTCTGATTCTTGGCGATTGCAAGGTTTTTTAGCCTATGGATTTAAAGACAACCAATTTAAATATGGAATTGAGGGTAAATGGTTGGTTGAGAGACAAAAACGACTTATTTTATCTGCCGGAAATAGAAGAGATGTTGAGCAGCTCGGTGTAAGTTTAACTACCGATAATGAGGTTTTAGATAGAAGTTTTGCCACAACATCTTTATTTACTCGAGGTGATAATAGTAAGTTATCAAATATTAATTTGACAAACGTAAAAGCGAGTTTTGAACCCGTCAAGAATTTAGTATTTCAATTTGGATCTACCTTTAAAACGATTAAAACTGCTTCACAGGAATATTTCAATATGAATTATTACGATGAAGATGGAGCTATTCAATCGGATATCAAGCAGGTCGATTTGAGTGTTGCCTTGCAATACACTCCGAATCGAAAACCTTACGGATTTGGAGTGAATCGTGGCTTTAGCAATGAAGGCCGATATCCGACCTTATACTTTAGTTATACAAGAGGTTTGAAAAATGTATTGCAAAGTGACTTTGATTATCATAAATTACAGTTTTATTACCAACAACCCTTTCAAATGGGGATTTTTGGCAGACTTACCTCAACTTTCGAAGTTGGTAAAACTTTTAACCCTGTGCCATTGGTACTGTTAAATATTGTGCCTGGTAACCAAACTTATTTCACATCGGGTAAACTATTTGATTTGCTCGATTATTATGAGTTTGTAACCGATGAATATGCTTCTTTACATTTGGAGCACAATTTTAATGGGCGCATTTTTTCTAGAATTCCTTTTTTAAGAAAATTACAATGGCGAGAAATTGTTGGAATAAGAGGTGTTGTCGGTAATATATCGAATGAAAATATAGCCATAAATGCCTCCGAAGTAATTTACAATGCCCCAGAAAAATTATATTGGGAATACCATGTAGGAATAGGTAATATTTTCAAACTGTTACGTATTGATTTGGAATATAGAGGAAGTTATCGCGATGTGCCAAACGCAACAAAATTTGCTGTTAAAGGTGGACTAGGATTTTATTTTTAAGAATTCTATTTCGTTAAAAGTCAAAATACCAATTAAAAAGATCCGATTTCAATCCAACACTAATCCATGTTGTGTTTTTCATTGGATTACTGCTAACTGCCTGACTTGGGTCAAATGTTCTATAGGTAAACCCACCAAAAACTTGTAAATTGGTTACAGGATTCAACACATAACCTGCCTGTAAATCACCAATAAAAATGCTAGTTAAATTACCTTGAGCGACTTGATTATTATAGTTAGAAGGTCTATCATTATAAGAACGGTAAATGTCGCCGCCATAACTAAGGCTAGAGCTGTCATAATCCAATCCTTTTTCACCAATAATTAACTTGACATTTGCGAACCATCGGTTTTTTTGGTATCGAGCAATTGCAATTGCTTCCCAAAAATTACCTCCCCACAAGTGGCTAATTGGTTGGTTAAAATGACCTGAGTTCAATTCAACCACGGCATGAGAGAATGTATAAGGTCTTGTCCAGTTGAATTCGCCTTGTAGCATCAAATTATCAATTTTAAAGGCATTAAAATACTTTGCTCCAACTTGAATTGCGAATTTGTTTCCCCAATAGCCATTTCCGGCAAAGACCTCATCAACAGTCATTTCGTCTATCAAGAATTGATCATACAGGTATAAATCGTCATTAATTTTATACTTCATATTCAATCCAATTTGAACATTACCGGTTAAATCTCCACCATTAGAAAATTCAACAGCACGATAAAAAATAATCGGATTAAAAAAGGAAATATCAAATTGATTATAGGTGTTCTCATTGGTAATAACCGATTCGAAAAGCCCAATGTTAAACTTTTTAGTAACATTCCAGCTTAGGTGATGCATAGCAACAAACTTTCTCAAATTAGTATTATCATCAGAGGCTTCTTTTCTTACGTCATCCATCCACATCCAAAGATTGGTATACTTTATTTTCCAGAATTGAGTGCTTATTTTTAAAAATGGGTAAGATGTGGCAACATCCGACAAGAAAAAAGATCGGTAACCATCTCCAATAAAATTCTTGCCATTTCCAAATTGAATATTAAAAAAATCATTCGGTGTATAACTCAAATAAGCTTCGGCAACCGGATAATCAAAACCTCCTTCTTTAAAACCCTTTGCTTTACCACGTCCTGGTACAACTGCACTCGCACCAATTACGGAATAATCTCGTGTTGATCTGTTTACATAGTCTGCAAAACGACCTTGACTTTCATAAAAAGAAGTGTTAAAACTAAATTTTTTACCTAAAGAACCTTGAATTTGGACACCTCTTGTATTATTAAAAGTATAATCTACATTATCAGAATTATCTTTTCCAATTTGAAAATCAAACACCGGATTTACAGTAAACCAATAATTCTCCCCTTTAATCAGCACAAGATGTTCGTTGAAAAGCTTTCTTCCACCCCAAGAAGTCTTGTCTTTTAACAATGCCGTTCTTTGTGTTTCTAAATCCACATAAGGTTTTACTTCACTATAAATAAATGGTTTAGAAGTGCTGTGCGTATTATCCGACTTATTTAAATAGTATAAAATATTGTCATAGGATTGGTGTGAAAGCGGAATATTCAATTCACTTTGGAACTCCGGAAAAAGCGAAGTATCATCATTCTTAAAAGTAGTTTCAATTTCTTGTTGTATGTCGACTTTTTCTTCAACAATTTTATTTATGTCCTTCTGAACAACAACAGGTGTTGAAATTTGATTCGAATTTAAAGGTATAGATATTGGTATAACATAACGGGAATCAATCGCTCTGCCGTTGTAGGTTGCCGGTTCAATCGTTGGTAAATTTCTAAATAACCGTTTCGCTTCTTCTTCTAATTCAGGATAAATCGCATTTACATACAATACATCAAAATTTCCATTTTTATTTACCAGAAAAACTACTTTAATAATCCCGTTATAATTTTCATCTAAAACAGTTTGAGGCACCTGAAAATTTGCTATAACCGTTTCCTTTAATTGGGTATTAAAACAATTTTCTAAGTTTTGGATGCCTTCATTTTCACAACCAGGATAAACAGGTGGTTTCTCTATTTGTGCAGTTAGAGATAAAAATGGCAATATAAAAGCCAGAAGTAGGAGTAATTTTTTCATATAAAATATATCATTTTCCCCTTAAAGGGAAAAAAAGTTATCCATTAATAAACGCTGCAAATCTAATTTATTTTATTTACAAGGTCATTTTTTAAAGCGTATTTATCCTTACTTTCAGGGCAAACGGCAAAACCTTGCTCATCAAAGTTCAAGCGATGCCCATATTCACTAACCCAACCTATTTGCTTCGAAGGATTACCAACCACCAAAGCGAAAGGTTTTACAGATTTAGTAACTACACTGCCAGCACCAATCAAAGCATATTCGCCAATATCATTCCCGCAAATAATAGTAGCATTTGCCCCAATGCTTGCCCCTTTTTTTATAAGAGTTCGTATGTATTCATCTTTGCGAATTACTGCGCTTCGTGGATTAATAATATTCGTAAAAACCATCGACGGACCTAAAAAAACGTCATCTTCACAAATAACTCCAGTATAAATGGAAACATTATTCTGTACTTTGACATTATTGCCCAAAACAACTTGAGGGGAAACCACTACATTCTGACCGATATTGCAACCTTTTCCGATAGTACAATTAGACATAATATGACTAAAGTGCCAAATTTTTGTTCCTTCTTCAATGTTGCAATTGTCGTCAATAACGGCAGTTTCATGTGCAAAATATTTTTTTGAAATCATTTTTATGGATTTTTTAATTAATAGTTAGGCTTTTACAGGATGCCAGGTTGTTTTCACCTCTTGCGTTTTTTCAATAAAATAAGGAGATTCACTTGCATCATTATCCCAATTACTTTTCTTGTAAAAGATAGTTCGTTTTACATTTTCACTTGCCAATTCACCGATACTTTTCATTTCGTTCTCCTCTTTTCCACAATAAACAATGGTGTTTACATCTAGATGAGAGGCCATTTGATTAATGAGCTCTTTTTTGCTTCCGGTAAGTATATTTACAACACCGCCCGGAACATCGGAAGAATGCAGCACTTCCGCAAATGAAATAGCACTTAAAGGCTTACTTTCTGAAGCCAAAATAATAACGGTATTACCACCAACAATTGCTGGTGCAACCACAGAAATCAGACCTAATAAACTTTGTTCTTCTGGTGCAATAATCGAAACAACACCAACAGGCTCTAACATTGAAAAATTAAAATGTGCGCTAGAAACCGGATTTACTGCGCTAAAAATTTGTTGGTACTTATCACTCCAACCAGCATAATAAACCAATCGGTCTATAGCTGCTTCTACTTCTTTTTGTGCAGCTTTTTTTGAGACTCCTTGACTTATCAGCTCACCAATAAATTGTTCTTTTCGACCTTCTAGCATTTCTGCAATGCGATATAAAATCTGACCTTTATTTAGTGCAGATGCGTTTGCCCAACTTTCTTGTGCTTTTCTGGCTATAACAACAGCGTTTCGAAAATCTTTACGTGAAGCCATACAAACGTTGGCAAGTAAGTTTTCTTTTTTATCATAAATAGGATAATATCTACCTGATTCCGTTCTGGGAAATTTCCCACCGATATATAATTTATATGTTTTAAGTATGTCCAATCTGCTCATTTTTTTCTATTATAAATACGTACTATTTAATCGAATTTTAAGTATGATTTTAATCCGTGTAATCCACCTTCTCTACCATAACCACTTTCCTTAAATCCACCAAAAGGGGAAGTTGCGTCAAACTTATTAAAAGTGTTTGCCCAAACCACACCAGCATTTAATTTTTGGGTAACATGAAATATTTTTGCACCGTTTTGAGTCCAAACTCCTGCTGATAAACCGTAAGGCGTATTATTTGCCTTTTCAATTACTTCATCGATTGTTCGAAAGGTTTGAATGGCTAAAACCGGGCCGAATATTTCTTCTTGTACAATGCGGTGAGATTGCGATACATTTAAAAATAGAGTAGGAGCGCACCAATTTCCTTTTGCAGGAAGGTTACAATCGGATTGGTAAATTTCACCACCTTCGTTCAAGCCAATTTTAATGTAATTTTCGATGGTATCTAACTGTTTTTTAGAGTTGATAGCACCAATATCAGTATTCTTATCGAGAGGATTTCCAACAATTAAAGTCTTCATTCGTTCTTTTAGTTTTTCAATTACAGTTTCTGCAACAGATTCTTGTACAAAAAGACGAGATCCCGCACAGCAAACATGTCCTTGATTAAAAAATATAGCGTTGATGATTCCTTCAACCGCTTGATCGATAGCAGCATCAGCGAAAATAATATTGGCACCTTTTCCTCCGAGCTCCAATGATAATTTTTTCGATGTTCCGGCTATAGCTTTTTGAATGTATTTTCCCACTTTGGTAGATCCTGTAAAGGCTATTTTATCCACATCCGGATGTTTAACAAGTGCAGCCCCTGTTTCCCCAGCTCCAGTAATAATATTTACCACACCTTTTGGCAAGCCGCTTTCTTGAATTATTTCTGCCAATTTCATGGCAGTGAGAGGTGTGGTTTCGGCAGGTTTTAAAACTACGGTGTTTCCTGTTGCAAGTGCAGGAGCGATTTTCCATGCAGCCATTAATAACGGGAAATTCCAAGGAATAATTTGTGCACAAACACCTACAGGTTTTGGATTTCTATTTGGGAATGCATAGTGGAGTTTATCTGCCCATCCCGCATAATAAAAAAAGTGATTTGCCGCCAACGGAATATCAATATCTCGAGATTCTCGTATCGGTTTACCACCATCAATACTTTCAATTACAGCGAATTCTCTAGCACGTTCTTGCAGTAATCTAGCTATTCTAAAAATGTATTTTCCTCGTTCTTTTGCTGGTAAATTTGACCAGCTTTTGAATGCTTTCTTTGCAGATTTTACAGCTTTATCTACATCTTCTTCAGAAGCATTAGCTATACTTGCTATTTTTTCGTTCGTTGCCGGATTGGTTGTGTCAAAATAGTTTTCTCGAGCAGGTTTTATAAAAGCACCATCAATAAATAATTCATATTGCTTTTTTAATTGTACATGATCTGTACTTTCTGGAGCAGGATCATAAGACCAACTTGCTTCAAACTTGTTATTTTCTTTATTTTTAGCCATAATTAATCTTTTGAAAAATAATTTGGAGATTGGTACAGACCAGTTTCCGCTTTAGCGAGTTGCATTAAAATATCATTGGCGAGACTACTTGCGCCAAAACGAAAGTAATCTTTATGCATCCATTTATCACCTAAAACTTCATTGAGCATTACTAAGTATTGCAATGCAATTTTTGATGTTGAAATTCCACCTGCCGGTTTCATTCCAATCATTTTGCCGTTTTTCGTATAAAAATCTTTAATCGCATTTAGCATAACATAAGTAACCGGCAATGTTGCTGCAGGTTGAATTTTTCCTGTAGAGGTTTTTATAAAATCGGCACCCGCATACATTGCAATTTCACTTGCCTTTCGAATATTATCTAAGGTGTCTAATTCACCAGTTTCTAAAATTACCTTAAGATGCGATTTTCCGCAGGCTTCTTTAATGGCGGCAATTTCGTCAAAAACATAGTTGTAATTTCCCGATAAGAATTCGCCACGTGATAGTACCATATCAATTTCATCAGCACCTTCGTCAACTGCAAATTTTGTATCTGTTATTTTCGTAGCCAAACTTGATTGACCACTTGGAAAAGCAGTAGCAACCGAGGCAACATGAATGTCACTTCCTTGTAAAGCTTTTTTTGCCACACCAACGAATGTTGGATATACACAAATTGCGGCAACTGATGGAATATTTTGTAAAACATCATGCGGATGCATGGCTTTATAACACAACTGTTGCACTTTACCTTTAGTATCTTTTCCTTCCAACGTTGTTAGGTCAACCATGCTTAGAGCAAGTTTTAATCCTTCAATTTTCGCTGAATTTTTAATACTTCTCGAGCAAAACCTATCCACGCGCTCTTGAACGCCAACAGTATCAAAAGTTGGTAAATTATGTAGATTTGGAAACATGTATTTTTTTTAGATTATCCAAATTTACAAATTAAATTGCGATTTTAAAGAATAGGAAAGCTTGAAATAAATCTCAAAAAAAATCGCACAATTTTAAGGTGAACTAAAACTGTGCGATTGCTATTTTTTTTTGATATATTATTCTAAACGCAATACGATTGGAAGATTATATTGAATGCTTACATTCAGGTTGCGTTGCTTTGCAGGAGTCATTTTAGGAAGTTTACCAACTACATCAATAGCTTCCTTCTCTAAATGTTTAAAAGGAGATCTTGCTTTAATATTTACAATGTTTCCCTCTGTATTAATTACAAACTGGACATATACTTTTTGTTTTCCTTGAAAATTGGAATTTATATCGGGATGAAAATTTTTGGCAACGAATTTGGTTATTTTTTCGTTGAAGCAATTTTTTAGTTCTTCTTCGTTTTGACCTTTGCAACCGGGAAACCTTGGAGCTTGTTCTACCTTTATAAAAGGAATAACTTCCTCAGGTTCGTCATCGTCTTTTGGAAGATTGGCAAATAAAGAATCAATATTTACTTTGGATTGTGGTTTGGAAGTAAATATAACATCTTCAGTTGGATCGTCAGGATTGACATTTATTTCGAAATCAATCAATTTCTTTGGAATAGTCTGTTTTTTGACTTGTTCCTTAATTTTTTTCTTTTCGATTTCAAAGTCGGGAAAGGCAAATACTTCCGGCTCTAAATTAATATTTGCGCTTTGTGGAAGAATAAAAACTTCATGAGAAATTTTTACTTCAAAAACGGTATAGACAATTGCTAATGCCAATAGCAAGCCTAATTGTAAAAAAAGATTGGAGTTTGGTTGGAGTTGATTTTTAGCATTGTAATTTTTTTTCGTGTTTTTCATGAGATTAAAATTTAATGTTAAAAAATTGTTAAAATCAAAAAGCATACCAAAAAAAAATTCCAACACCTTTCAGCGTTGGAATTTTGTATTTGAATTGAATTAATTATTCTTGAACCAATAACGTAATTGGCAACGTATACGTTACACTAACAGGAATAGAACGTTGTTTTCCCGGCGTCATTGGCGGTATAAGCTCAACAACACGAATGGCTTCTTTTTCTAAACGTGCGTGTGGTCCTCTAGCTTTAATATTGGTTATTTTTCCTGTTTTGTCAATTTTAAAGATAACGTAAACTTTCTTTTTACCAGGGGCTAAACCTAACTCTTGAGAAAGTTCAGTACGATAATTTTTGCTTACCAAATTAGTAATTTGATCTTGCAAACATTTCTTTTTCTCTTCTTTTGTACCTGTACATCCAGGGTAAACAGGTGGCTCTTCGATAATAGCAAAAGGTATATCTTTTTCTATAATCTCTTCTTCAACAATTTCTTGTATCTCTTCTAATTTCATATCTACTTTAATAAATTCCGATTCATCGGTTTCGGTAGATTCTAAAACAGTTTCAATTATTTCCTTCTCGTTTGCCACAATTTCGATAACTTCTGGTGCAGGCGGTGGCGGTGGAGGAGGTTTTACTTCCATAATTCTTTCCGTAATTGGAATATTAGGGGCTTCTTCTTCTTGGATAATAACCACTGCCAAATCTTCGATGGTACGGTCAAAAGATTTCCATTCGATGCCGATATATACTACAAATAAAGAAAGTAACAATCCTAATTGAAAGAACAGTGTACTGTAAATGCTCAATCTTGCTTCTTGTGATTTCTTTACTAACATGACTAATAAGTTTAAAACTACAATAAAGTTATCAATCTATTAAATATCAAACTATGATATATATCATTTTAAAATTTCAAAAGAAGAGATAAATAGTCTCATTATTGGACATAAAAAAACCACCTTTTTGGAGGTGGTTTTCAAATTAAATTTTTATTTGTTATTCAACAACGAGCGTAATTGGTAAGGTGTATTTTACACCTACCGCTCTTCCGCGTTGTTTACCTGGAGTCATTTTCGGTAATTCTTCAACAACACGAATGGCTTCTTTTTCTAAACGAGCGTGAGGCCCTCTAGCTCTTACATCTACGATGTTACCAGTTTTATCAATTTTAAATTGAACATAAACCTTTTTTCTACCAGGAGGCAAACCTAAATCACCGGCCAAACCTGTGTTATATTTTCTACCCACGTGTTTGGTTATTTCTTCAACCATACAAGCTTTTTTTTCTGCATTAGTACCTTTACAACCTGGATAAACAGGAACTTCTTCAATAATTGCAAATGGAACATCATCGATAATTTCTTCATCTTCAACGACTTCAATAATCTCTTGTACTTCTACAACCTCAGATTCATCTGTTTCGGTTGATTCAAGAATTGTTTCTACTACTTCCGCTTCATCCTCAACGATTTCGATTTTTTCGGGCGCTGGTGGTGGTGGTGGTGGTGGTTTTACTTCTTGAATTCTTTCCACAATAGGAATTTCAATATCTTCTTCTGAGGCAGCATTAACAGATCCTAAATCTGCAATGGTACGGTCGAATGTTTTCCATTCGATACCAATATATATTACTGCTAATGCCAATGCGAGGCCAAGTAACATAAATTGTTTGTTATGATTTTCTAGATTTGCTTTTGGGTTTTTTTTGACTTCCATTTCTATAAGAATTTTAACACGTGCTAATTAATGAATAAATAATAAGAAAAACAAATATTTTTTTAAATAGCATCAAACCATTTCAATAATTTATTAAAAAAGAGGGATGCAATTAAAATACCAAGCATATTTGCTATTTCATCGTAAAAATCGGCTGTTCGATAATTGGTAATACTTCCTTGTAACACTTCAATAACTATGCCGTAAATTATTAAAGCAGCAATAAGAAATATTTTAAAATTAAATTTTTTAATTTTTTCTCTAAACGCAAAAAACCAAACGGTTGTCAAAGTAAAATAAGCGAAAGTATGTAAATATTTGTCACTTGATTTTAGTTTAAACCCAAGATCTATTTTTGGCATAACGACTAAGCTCGTAAAACCGAGAACTAGGGTTGCAATTATTGCTAATAACAGAGCATTACGCTCCAATAACTTCTTTATATTTTGCAGCATCAAGTAGGCTATCAATTTGAGAATTATCAGCTAATTTAACTTTAATTATCCAACCTTCACCATAAGGATCTTTATTTACACTTTCAGGTGCATCTTCTAAGTTTTCATTAAACTCTAAAATCTCACCACTTACAGGCATAAATAAGTCTGATACTGTTTTTACTGCTTCAACACTTCCGAAAACTTCATTTTGTTCAATGGTTTCTCCAACTGTTTCGATATCAACATAAACAATGTCGCCTAGTTCGCTTTGGGCAAAATCTGTAATTCCAATGGTTGCAATACCATTTTCAATTCTAATCCATTCGTGATCGTTGGTGTACTTTAATTCTTGAGGTATATTCATTTTAATCTTGTTTATTATTAATTACCAATAATATATCGAACACTTATACCGCCATTAATAGATAGACGAGGGTATGTTGTCGATACTGCAAATTTAGATTTATTATAATCAAAGAAAAAGGATGTTAATAAATTTTTATTTAAAGAATAATCGACTAATAATTTAAAGGAAACTAAATTTTGTCCACCCGTTATTTGATCATTGTTAAGATCATCATTCAAGCCATATGCTCTTATGGTGGTTAAATTGTCTCG
>RCMY010001944.1_pt1 | contig 19000 bp, 11 predicted proteins | sample 2041341 | NCBI WGS metagenome assembly RCMY01 (sample SAMN09708234, study PRJNA481090) | Marine sediment metagenome, whole genome shotgun sequencing project. | reverse complement strand
GACCCGCCGTTTTCCAATCTCGACCTGATCAGCTGCCGCAACCTGCTGATCTATCTTAAAACCGAGGTGCAGCCCAGAGTACTCGCGCTGTTCCATTTCGCGCTGCGTGATGCAGGTTATTTGTTTTTAGGTCACTCTGAAACTGTCAGCCAACAGCAAAAGTTGTTCGAACCGTTGGCGAAGCCGTGGCGCATATACCGGCGTGGCAACGTGACGCGTGCGCCCAGCGTGGATTTTCCCATCGGTTCCACGACGCGGCGTACGCTGGCGGGGAAAATCCCCACTGCGGTGCAGGCATCGGAGCAGGTGCGGCTTAATGAAATTGCGCAGCGTTATCTGTTGCAGGAATTTGCGCCCGCCGCCGTATTGGTCAACCGGCAGCATCAGGTACTCTACTTCTCAGGGCCGACGCTGCGCTATCTGCAACAGCCCACCGGCGCGCCCACCCAGGATTTGCTGAGTCTGGCGCGGCCAGAGTTACGGGCTAAATTGCGGGTAGCGCTGCGCCAGGCCTTGGATGAAGAGCGGCGGATCACGGTGGATGACGCCTATATTATGCGCGACGGCGTGCGAGTCGACGTCAAAATGACGCTGAAACCGCTGATCTTACCCGGGTCGTCTGACGCCTTGTTAATGATCACCTTCGAAGATACTAGCGGGCTCGCGGCGTCAACCAGGGCCTCCACAGCAATCGGCGCCAACGTGGAGGCGTCACTGATACAGCAACTTGAAAATGAATTGGGCACGACGCAGGAGGAGCTGCAGAGCAATATAGAGGAGCAGGAATCGGCAAACGAGGAGTTGCAGGCCGCCAACGAAGAGGTCATGTCGGTCAATGAAGAATTGCAGTCCAGCAACGAGGAACTGGAAACGTCGAAAGAAGAATTGCAGTCAATGAACGAAGAGCTGGCCACCGTTAATAATCAGCTCAAGGAAAAGCTGGACGAGTTAGCACAGTCTAATAACGACCTCGACAATCTGATGACCAGTACCGATATCGCCACCCTTTTTCTCGACACCGAGTTGAAAATCGGGCGCTTTACCCCGGCGACCAGGCATTTGTTGAACCTTATCTCGAGCGATGTTGGCCGGCCGCTGAGCGACATCCGCCAGAAATTCAGCGGCAGCGATTTACAGGCCGACGCGCAGCGGGCGCTGGACCAGCTCACGCCGCTGGAAAGCGAGGTCTTCACCGGTGCCGGCGATTGCTATCTACGGCGTATTACACCGTATCGCACCAGCGATAATCGCATAGACGGCGTGGTCGTTACCTTCGTTGATATCAGCCAGCGCAAGCGCTCGGAGCGAGCGTTGCTGTCAGCCAAGGCGCTTGCAGAGACGGCCAACGCGACAAAATCACGTTTTCTGGCCACTGCGAGTCACGACCTGCGCCAGCCCTTGCAGTCGCTGAACTTGCTGAATGCTGCATTGCTTAAAATCAGCGATGACCCGAAAGCACGCAAGATGTTGACGATGCAAGGCGAGTCGCTGGGCGGCGTGGGCCAGTTGCTTAACTCCCTGCTGGATATCAGCAAGCTGGAATCGGGCACTGTTAGCGCCGCGATGACCGACGTTGCGCTGCAGCCGATTTTTGCGCATTTGCGCGCCGACTTCGAGGCCGTAGCCAGTGAAAAAGGTCTGCAACTGCAGGTCGACACGACCGCAGACGTGGTGCGCGCCGACACCGCGCTACTGGCGCAACTGCTGCAAAACCTGCTTGCCAACGCGATTCGCTATACCCAACGCGGCTACGTGAAACTCGGCTGCGAGCACGCCGACGATAATGTGCGCATTGAGGTGAGCGACTCGGGTATCGGCATTGCGGAACACCAGTTGAGTCACATCTTCGACGAATTTCATCAGGTAGACCGTGACCCGCAACAGCGGCATGGCGGTCTGGGTTTGGGGCTTTCCATTGTGCAACGGCTTGCTGGCCTGATTGGTGCTACAGTCGAAGTTAAGTCTGAAGTTGGTCGCGGCTCTACCTTTTCGATAACGCTGCCGGCGGTGGTGGTAACGCCTGCCGAAGCGGTAAAGAGCTATGTGAACGGTGATCAAAGCTTTGTTAGTAACGGTGCTATCCTGCTGATCGATGACGAGCCGGCGGTGTTGGATGCCACAGTGGCGCGGTTGTCGCTGGAGGAAGATTTCACTATCAAAACGGCGACTGCACCGCCTGAAGCGTATGCTTTATTGGAAGATTTCGAGCCGGATCTAATAATTACCGACCTTCATCTCGGCCACGCGGATTCCGGCATAGACGTAGTGCGTAAGGCCAGAAAGTGCCGCAGGCGAACGATTCCGGCTATTTTGGTCACCGGTGATACCGCCGCTTCAGTAAGCGAGTTGAAAATCGCTAATATGCAGATCATGCAGAAACCACTGAACGCGGAGGAGCTCGTCAGTGTTGCAAGGCGATTGTTATGCTCAACGAGTGAACAAGCGTAGCGGGCACCTTTACTGCCACTCCCGCGAGCCCTTAGCGCGTAAAAAGTAACCATGGCGAGTCGCCAAAACCTTCTGCCTAAACGCATAACGCGCCACAGTCGATACGTAGTTTCCAGTATCTAGCTAAGCGTAATTGCAAATTTATGTTAATTTAGTATCGCTATATACTCCCTGTACATCATCGCGATAGGGGAGAGCAGCAACGTGTCCAGTTTTTCAGAAATACAGGCCGGAGTAGTTGCTTCGACTAAACTAAACGCTGTGCCAATAAATAATGTAGAGCGCCATGCTGCCAGGTCGGTGCATTGCAACGCCTGCTGCATGCAGCGTCTTTGCCTGGCCGCCGATTGCAACGCTGACGATATGAGCGAGCTTGAAAAGTTGATCGACCATTGGCACCCCATGCCGAAAGAAAGATATATTGTTCGCGAGGGCGATCCGTTCGACGGCGTATTTCTGGTGCGTTCCGGTTCGGTGAAGACCTGCCAGACCCTGGCGAATGGTGAGGAAAAAATCACGGGTTTTCACTTTCCCGGTGAAATTTTTGGTCTGGAGGGCCTTTCTGGCAACAACCATATGCACACCGCCGTCACTATGGAGACGACGTCGGTATGCATGCTGCCACTGCAACGCCTGGTGTCGCGGCGGCAGCAGTTGCCCGCAGTTGAGCGGCGCTTGCTGCTGTTGCTGAGCGAGCTGCTGAATCGTAAGGATGAACATTCGTCGATGTTGTCAAAAAACCGGGCGGATGAACGCCTGGCGGTATTTCTGTTGGAGTTGTCCGGTCGTTTCGAGCGCCGTCACCTGTCGTCTGTGTGTTTTTGTCTGCCAATGAGCCGTACTGACGTGAGTCGTTATCTGGGTTTGTCGCTGGAAAGCGTCAGTCGAGCGTTTGCGCTGCTGGAAAAAGCTCAGCTGATTAAGCCAAACGGTCGCATGATCGAAATAACGGATAAATCAGCCCTCGCGTCGCTGGCTGGCGCTGTACTCGAGTCGCAACGCGAAATTGCGTAAAGCCACTGGTTTGCTTCTGCTACTGCGCAATCTCAGCAGGGAAAATAGCAACTAACAGTTTCGTTGTGTCGCCAAGTTATGCCGATACTGCCTACTCCTCGCTCTGCAGGCTTTTTTCCAGCGCCACTATTCTGCGGGTCACCTGCAAAATAGTATCCGGGTTAAGCGACAGCGAATCTATACCTTGCCGCACCAGCCATTCGGCAATTTCCGGGTAGTCTGACGGTGCCTGACCGCAAATACCGGAATGGCGATGGTTGCGTTTGGCACCTTCGATGGCCAGGCGGCACATTTTTAGCACGCCAGGATCGCGCTCGTCGAACTCAGCGGCCAGTATTTCGGAGTCGCGGTCTACCCCCAGCGTCAACTGAGTTAGATCGTTAGAACCGATGGAAAAGCCGTCGAAATGCTTGGCGAATTCGTCGATCAGCATCACGTTGTTGGGGATTTCACACATGATATAAATCTCCAGCCCGTTAACGCCACGCTCGAGGCCGTGCTCGGCCATCACTTTTAGCACGTTGATGCCTTCCTCAACCCGGCGACAGAAGGGAATCATCAGCTTCAGATTGATCAAACCCATATCTTCGCGCACCCGTTTCATCGCGGCACACTCCAGCGCAAAACCTTCGGCGTAGTTGGGGTGTGCATAGCGCGACGCGCCGCGAAAACCGAGCATGGGATTTTCTTCCTTAATCTCGAAATCCTCTCCACCCAATAAGGTGGCATACTCATTGGATTTAAAATCGGACAGGCGCGCGATCACTGGTTTGGGGTAAAAGGCAGCGGCCAGCGTGCCGGTGCCTTCGGCCAGCTTGTCGATAAAAAATTCGGTCGGGCTGGCGTGATTGGCCGTGAGGTCCAAAATGGTTTGCTTTACCGCCGGGTCGGTAATTCTCTCGGGGTGTACCAGCGCCATGGGGTGGGCCTTGACGTATTCGCTGATAATAAATTCCAGCCGTGCCAGGCCTACGCCATCGTTGGGAATCATGGCCGTTTTAAATGCCTGATCGGGGTTGGCGATGTTCAGCATCATAGCCGTATTTGGCCGTTCCAGCCCGCTGAGGTCAGTTTCTTCAACTGAGAAAGATAATTTCCCCGGGTAGACAGCGCCGATGTCGCCCTCGGCACAGGAGATAGTCAATAGGTCGCCGGTTTTGATTTTTTCAGTGGCATTGCCGCAGCCAACAATGGCGGGTATGCCCAGCTCGCGTGCAACGATCGCCGCATGACAGGTACGGCCACCACGGTTGGTTACCAACGCCGCAGCCGCGTTCAGCACCACGCCCCAATCCGGCGTGGTCATATCGGCAACCAGTATTTCGCCGGTTTCAAATTCAGACAGCTGTGCCGGGTGGGTAATCACTCGCGCCGTGCCGCTGCCGATTTGTGCGCCAACGGCAGAGCCGGTGATAATCGGGGTCGATTTTTCGTTGAGTCGAAATTGGGTTAATACGTCGCGCGAGCGGTTCGATACCACCGTCTCCGGCCGCGCCTGGACTATATACAGCTCATTGTCCAGACCATCGCGCGCCCATTCCACGTCCATCGCCTGAGCATGACCAGCGCGCTCGCTGTAGTGATTCTCGATTTTGATAGCGTAGTCGGCCAATACCAGCACTTCCGCATCGCTGATACTGTAGGCGTTGCGCTCGGCTGTGGTCGTGTCGATGTCATGCGTGGTGCTGCCGGGTTCGTCGCGGTCCGCGCCGTATACCATTTTTATTTCCTTGCTGCCTTTTTTGCGGCGCAACACGCGGCGAAAACCCTGGTTGAAGGTCGGCTTGTGTACGTAGAATTCATCCGGATCGACCGCTCCCTTGACGACGTTTTCCCCCAGCCCGTAGGCGGCGGTAATAAATACCACCTGATTGAAGCCGGATTCGGTATCCACGCTGAAAGTAACACCGCTGGCACCGATGTCGGAGCGCACCATCTTCATCACGGCGATAGACAAGGCGACGTCAAAGTGATCTATGTCTTGCTGAACGCGGTATTTTATCGCCCGGTCGGTGAACAAGCTGGCAAAGCAGCAACGGCACGCGTGGATGGTTTCTTCGGCACCGGTGATATGCAGAAATGAATCGTGTTGCCCGGCAAAACTGGCCTCTGGCAAATCTTCCGCCGTGGCGGAGCTGCGCACGGCAACCGTAAGGTCGACACCGTATTCCTGTTCAAGCGCATGGTAGGCTTCGCTTATCAGGTCATGCAGGTCTTGCGGTATGCCGGCGGCGTAAATCAGCTGGCGGCAATGCGCGGCCTTGTGCGCCAGGTCGTCGGTATCACCAGGGTTCAAACCGTCCAGCGCATGGCGTAATTCGTCTTCGATGCCCGCGCTGCGCAACACATGGCGGTATGCAGGTGCCGTGACCGCAAAGCCGTTCGGCACCTTAACGTTCTGCTCACCGAGACGCTGATACATTTCGCCCAGCGAGGCATTCTTGCCACCCACCAACGACACATCGTCGTTGCAAATGTCTTTAAACCAGCGGACTAATTCCGTTGCCATAATTGCCCCTTTTCTGCATCGTTGCCAGGAAAATATTTTACTTCTTACAGCTTACCGCCATTAACTGATTGTGGTTTGATTGAGATCAATTTACGCAACCAAATCCGGGGTAGTCTTCATATAGGTTAACGACATTGGAGATCACCATGAAATTTTATACAACGAGCTTATCGTTAGCGATGCTCATCGCGCTGGCAGCCTGCACAACCGGCCCGGAATCTCCGCGCGGATTTAGTTTGCCTAAGGGCGATGCGGAGCATGGGCAAGAGATTTTCGTGCGCATGGAATGTACCGCTTGCCATACCGTTAGCGGGGTGGAGCTGCCCGACCCGGAAGAGATGCAGGACATATCGCTGGTGCTGGGAGGAGAAGTGCCGCAGGTAAAAACCTATGCCGATCTGGTGACGTCAATCATCAACCCGTCGCATAAAATTGTCACCCGCTATCCCCGGGAACTGGCTGAAAAAGACGGCGTTTCGAAGATGCCCATTTACAATGATTTGCTGACGGTGACTGATTTGATCGACATCGTCGCTTTCCTTGAGCCGCGTTATACATTGCAACCCTACTCACCAACCGGCTATGATATGTTTTAGCATCGGTGGTACCGATAAACCTATGACCCGGCAGATAAACGCCACTCGAAATATTGGAAAAATAGTCTTACCTGCAGTAAGGCTATTTTTTATTCGCTTAGCCGTCTTTAAACAGGGATATGAGCATCGAATCATTGCATTGCGCGCAACCGTTGTAGCCAGGGGACCATGGAAGATCTCAACGTGACTGACACGCCCACAAAGTGGGAAACACTCAAGTCCATCGCCCTGATTGGTAATCATCTCCCCAGGCAGTGTGGTATCGCGACATTCACCACCCACTTGCTAGAAGCCATTTCACTAAATGCCCCGGAGCAAGACTGCTGGGCGGTTGCGATGAACGATAGGCCAGAAGGCTATGCCTATCCGCCCGCGGTTCGCTATCATATCAACCAGAATCAACTGGTCGAATATAGCGGGGTCGCCGATCTACTCAACCTCAAACAGGTAGACGCGGTCTGTGTGCAGCACGAATACGGTATATTTGGCGGTCAGCGCGGCGGATATATCATCGAGCTGTTGCGCGACCTGAAGATGCCGGTCATTACGACGCTGCACACCATCCTCAAAGACCCGACCCCGCAAGAACGCAACGTGATGCTGCAGTTGGCCGAATTTTCCGACCGCCTGGTCGTGATGAGCGAACTTTCGGTCAGGTTTCTGCGCGACATCTATCAGATCCCGACCGAGAAAATTGTCCTGATCCATCACGGCATTCCCGACGTGCCGTTAATCGAGTCCGACGCCTACAAAGACAAGTTCGACGTCGGCGGCAAGCAAGTCTTGCTGACCTTTGGTCTGCTGTCACCGGGCAAAGGCATAGAGACGGTGATCGATGCGCTGCCAAACATAGTGCAAGCCCACCCCGAGGTCATCTATATGGTCGTCGGCGCGACCCATCCGCACCTCAAAGCGACGCAGGGTGAGGATTACCGAATCGGTCTCCAGTTACGCGCGAAAAATCTGGGTGTGGCTGACCATCTCGTCTTCCACGACCGTTTCCTGGCCGATGAAGAAGTGCCAGATTTTATTGGCGCAGCCGATATCTATATCACGCCGTACCTGAATGAGGCGCAGATTATATCCGGCACGCTGGCCTATGCGCTTGGCATGGGCAAAGCCGTGATATCCACACCCTACTGGCACGCCCAGGAGTTGCTTGCCGAAGACCGCGGCAGACTCGTTCCGTTTCACGATCCGGGCAGTCTCGCGGCCGAGGTCATCGATCTGCTTGACCACCCCGACAAGCTTCGAGCCCTGCAGCAGCGCGCCTATGAGTATGGCCGACAGATGGTGTGGAGCAACGTCGGCCGCAGCTATCTCGAGACTTTCATGGCGGCCAAGGCACAGCGGTTGCGCCACAGCATACCCCCGCTGCGGCTGGGAACCCTTGCCCTGCGCCAGCAACGGCTACCCGAGATTAAATTGGACCATTTGCGCCGCATGTCTGATGGCACCGGCATGCTGCAGCACGCCAAGTACACGGTTCCTGACCGAAACCACGGCTACTGCATTGACGATAATGCCCGCGCCCTGATCGTCGCCGTCACTGCCCATGAGCTGGATCCGCTGGACTCGTCGCTCGGCGATCTCGCTACCACCTACCTCAGCTTCATGGATTATGCTTTTAACGCAGAGGCTGGCCGTTTCCGCAACTTTATGTCGTATGACCGCCGCTGGCTGGAAGACGTCGGTTCGGAGGATTCGCATGGCCGTGCGCTGTGGGGCCTTGGCACTGCGGTAGCCGTTGGCGGCGATAAGGGCGCGGTAGGTTTGGCGGCCGATCTGTTGCTGCGCGCGCTGGACAGCGTCGAACATTTCACCTCGCCGCGCGCGATCGCATTTGCGCTCATTGGTTTGCATGCCTACCTGCGCCACGACGGTGACGACAGCCGAGTGACAAGGATGCACCAGCTTCTGTCGAAGCGGCTAATGCAGTTTTTCGAGACCTGCGCCGGCGAAGCCTGGCCCTGGTGCGAAGATATCCTGAGCTACGATAATGCGCGCTTGCCGCAGGCCCTGTTGCTGTCAGGGCAGCTGCTTGGCGACCGCGAGATGGTGGCTATGGGCTTGCGTGCGCTCGAATGGCTGCAACAGGTTCAGACCGATGAAGACAGCGGCTATTTTTCCGTTATCGGTAATCAGGGCTGGTTTACCAGGAACGGCGAAAAGGCGCGCTTCGATCAACAGCCCATCGAGGCCGCCGCGATGATCGACGCTTGTATAGAGGCATACAATTACACGCAGGACGAGCAATGGATTGCCAGCGCGTATCGCTGTCTTAACTGGTACCAGGGCGAGAATGACTTGCGGGCGCCGCTGTATGACCATGTAAGCGGTGGCTGTCGCGACGGACTGGAAGCGCAGGGCGTGAACGAAAATCAGGGGGCGGAGTCCTCGCTGTGCTGGTTGATGGCGTTACTCGCGATCTACAATCACAGAGGCCGAGACCACAGTACGCAGGCAGGCAGTTAAGCCCAAGCGAGCAGCCGTACAAGGTCGCCTGAACAAAACCTGCTTGCAGCATTTTTATCGAGCTTCAAGCGGCCTTGCGTTGCTTCAACCTGGCCATTAAATCCGGCAGACGCACGATCGCTATACCGCAGCGCTGGTCTGACGCGGCATAAGGTATGATCAATTCGTTCTGGTGAATCATTGCGCCGCAGGTGTAAACCACATTAGGCACATAGCCCTCGCGCTCATGTGAATTCGGCACCAGGATGGGCTCCTCAAGCCTGGCAATTATTCGCGTTGGATCGTCCAGGTCCAGCAACTGGATGCCAAGGCTATAAGTGCGCATCGGGCCAACCCCGTGGGTGATGACCAACCAGCCATCCGCTGTTTCGATGGGCGACCCACCGTTACCCATTTGCACATATTCGTAGGGGAATTCGGGTTCCTGCAGTATTTGCGCCTCCTGCCAAAAGCGCACATTATCCGAAAACATAATCGAATTGCATTCGCCGTCCTGGCGCGACAGCATCACGTACTTGCCGCCGATTTTACGCGGAAACAAGGCCATGCCCTTGTCCTGCACCTGCCTGCCGTTCAGCGTTCTAATATTGAACGACAGAAAGTCTCTGGTCTCAATTAACTGCGGCAGTATCGTCTCGCCGTTGTAGGCGGTATAGGTGGCATAGTAAACCACAGAGCCGTCGTCATTGACGAAGCGCACGAAGCGGGCATCCTCGATGCCGAGTTTCTCGGACTCCGACACCGGGAATATCACGCGCTCGGAAACCGGGTGGTCGGCGCGAAACAAAATCTCGTAGTTGGATTTCGCCAGCCAGTTTGCCATGTCGATAGCGGAAGCCTTTTCCTCCGCCGGAAAGCTGTTGCCATTCTGCAGCCCGGCAATTTCTGCTTGTAAATCATTGAAGGTAAACTCGCTCGCCAGCTTGCTGAGCAGCCGGTGGGTCACCGCGCTACTCGCTCCCATCTCCTGCAGTTTGAGGCGGAACAGATGGCGGTCGTAGCGTGGATTGGTATGTATCTCCGGCGTGTCTACGTAGTCACTAACGGCATCGACGTAAATGTCGTCATTTGCGGTAATAATGCCGCCACGAAACTCGATAGACGAGATGTGGCCTTCACCGGTGGCACGAAAACTCATTATAAAGCGGCAGGAACCCGGGGGATCTATCTCCAGGCTTGGAATCTTCACCATCGACGGATTGAACAACGCAGCCGACTCGATGGAGTACTCGGCAGTGAAGTATGCGCCGATCAGCATGCGCCGTTCCTCCGACAACTCGTCGATATTGGGCACATGCCTGGCTACCGCGTTGAAATGGCGCTCCAGCGTCGCGCGCAGATAGCGGTGTCGGTGCGCGAAGTCGTGCATGGTGTGTTCGAGTAGCGCGACCACCTGCTCTTCTTTAAGACCCAGCACTCGGTCGATAATATGACGGATACGGTGTTCACCGCCGGGGAGATACGGCCGGGTAATCACACGGCTGCTATTCGCATTGATCACGATAGATTTACGCCGCGCAAGTAGTGGGAGTTTAGCTGCTATATCCATCATCTTGTTATCCATTCTGAGCGGGGCCGCTGCGGATTTTATTTACATGACTCATGCAGATTATAGTTGCAATACTGATAATGTAGAGTATTTTTGCTAGCCTACACTATTTACCGGCGGTGCCTCAATGAAGATAGCGATGTTAAGCCCGCTGTCATGGCGTACGCCGCCGCGTCATTACGGCCCTTGGGAAAACGTTGTCAGCCTGTTAACCGAACAGCTGGTGGCAATGGGTGTTGATGTGACCCTATTCGCGACCGGAGATTCTCAAACCGCTGGTAAACTCGCCTGGGTTTGTGAACGACCCTACTCGGAGGATGCGACGATCGATCCCAAGGTATGGGAGTGCCTGCACATTGCCGAGGTATTCAGTCGCGCGGATGAGTTCGACCTGATTCATAACCAGTTTGATTTTCTGCCGCTCAGTTATAGCGGCTTTACCCGTACGCCGGTGGTCACGACTATCCACGGATTCTCTTCGCCCGCCATTCTGCCGGTTTATCGTCAATATAATGCCACGTCACACTATGTGGCAATCAGCGAGGCCGATAAATGCGCTGAACTCGATTATGTTGCCACGATTCATCATGGTATCGATCTCGCAGAATTTCCCTTTCGGCAACAAGCCGGGGATTACCTGTTATTCTTCGGTCGCATTCACGCCGACAAAGGCGTGCACGATGCCATCGAAGTGGCGCGCAGAACCGGCATACGCCTGGTGATCGCCGGCATCGTCCAGGACCAGGCGTACTTTAACGAGCGCGTTGAGCCGTATATCGACGGCACCACAGTCGAATACATTGGTTCCGTCGGACCGGAACAAAGACAACAGATACTGGGCGGTGCGCTGGCCTTATTGCATCTGATCCATTTCGACGAACCTTTCGGGCTCAGCGTGGTCGAGTCCATGGCCTGTGGCACACCCGTGATCGCCTATGCGCGCGGCTCAATGCCGGAGATCATTCGCGACGGCAGCACCGGGTTTATCGTCGCCGACTGTGACGCTGCAGAGGAAGCCGTGGGCAAGATTGACTCGCTGGACCGGCGCGCCTGCCGGAATGAGGTGGAGCAACGTTTTACCTGCCAGCGCATGGCACGCGACTACCTTAGCGTGTACCAGAAAATTCTGGCTGCGCGCGACAACCACCGGCCGTGGGGCCACTACGACAATCTGCTCGAATGCGATGACCACAAGGTCAAAGAGATCACGGTCAAACCCGGCGAACGACTCAGTCTGCAAAAGCACCGGCAGCGCGCAGAACACTGGACCGTGGTGAGCGGGGAGGCGCTGGTAAACGTCGGCGACCGCGAAATTAGGCTTAAGCCGGGACAATCGGTCGATATTCCGAAGGAGGCGGTACATCGAATCGCAAACCCGGGCAGCATCCCGCTAGTCTTCATTGAGGTGCAGCTCGGCGACTATTTCGGCGAAGACGACATCATTCGACTGGAAGACGACTATGACCGCTCGTAAAGCCCCCGTGATCCAGCGCTACCCCGGCAACCCCATCCTTACACGCGACGATATCCCCTATGCGGTGGAGACCGTGCACAACGCCGGCGTCGCGCGTTACGACGATCGCTATATCATGCTGTTTCGCTCCCACCTGCGCAACGGCCGATCGATTATCGGCATCGCCGACAGTAACGATGGTTTCAAGTTCACGGCCAGACCGCAACCCTTTATGGTAGCGGCCACCGAAGGCGTATTTGCGGAGTACGAGGCGTTCGGCGTGGAAGACCCGAGAATTTCGTTGGTCGACGGAGAGTACCTGATTACCTACAGCGCCTATTCGCGCCATGGTGTGCGCATCGCGTTGGCCAAAACCCGGGATTTCCAGTCGCTGGAACGTGTCGCGCTGATCACGCAGGCCGATATGCGCAATGTCGTCATTTTCCCCCAACGCTTCGATGGCCGCTACGCGCGGCTGGACCGTCCGCATTCGGAGATCAGCCCCTGGTCTGTCTGGCTGTCATGGTCACCCGACCTGGTGCACTGGGGTGATTCCGAGGTGGTGATGAAACCGGTGCCCTATCACTGGGACGAGACAAAGATCGGCCCCGGTGCAACGCCGATTCGCACCGACCGCGGCTGGCTCAGCATCTACCACGGGGTATTCGAGACCATGGACGGCGCGGTGTACCGGCTCGGCGTGGCGCTACACGATCTCGCCAATCCGGCGAAGATACTCGGCGTTGGCGACGAATGGGTGCTGGCTCCGGAAGACCCCTGGGAACTCACCGGGTATGTACACAATGTCGTGTTTTGCTGTGCCGCGGTCGCGGAAGACGACGGCACCGTCAAGATCTATTGGGGTGGCGCAGATACCGTGATGTGCGCCGGAACCGCGCGCCTCGATGAACTGGTAGACCTGTGCCTCGATAACAGGCGGCCACCTTATTAAGCGCCCTCAGCGCAAAAAAAGCCCTCAGCGAAATTAAGAGCCATCAGCGCAATAAAAAGCCCTCAGCGCAACTAGCAGCCCTCAGCGCAGAAATACTGCCCTGCTATCACGACGGGTGCCGAGCCCGCCCGGGGTGCACTCAAATCGAAAAACTGATGCATGCACTCGATGTGCTGGATGATGCTTCCAAGCAGGAAGCCTGAGCCTTGTTTATTTGCTTATCAACGTGCTTCGACTTCTTCAGCTTGAACAGATAGGGGTGTCCTTAGTTCTGCGCTGCGGCATGGCAAGCGTTACAAGGATGCCGAGTGACAGAGATACGCCAGGTGAGTACAGGAGGGGCAGCGAACTACGGAAGTTCATGCCTGGTCGTGCGCCATTGCCAGCTGCCTGACGCAGCTGTTTATTGACGCGAACTGTGGGTACTTGAGTTCCGAAATCTTGATCGTCAGGCGGTGCTCAAGTTGTGCCACAAAATTGAGCTGGTCAACGGAATCGAAATCGAACTGGTCCCGAAAATGCACATCCGGGTCCAACCCTGCGACATCGACATTGGGCGTTACCGCTGCCAGGGAATCAAGTACTATGGTGTGAATTTTTTCAGTATCCATCTTTAAGCAGTGTTGGCAAATACAAAAAGGATCTCTTAACAATGAACTATAAATGCACGTTGCAGAGTGTACAGCCCATTGGCGATCACGTCCGCATTTTGTCGAATAAACTCACTATTATCATGTGGGTTGGTTGCCATCCATGGGGGCGAAACCGATGACTATCAGAAACCTGAAGGCTTTATTCAAACCTCAATCCGTTGCGATCATCGGGGCCAGTGAGCGGCCCGGGTCCATTGGCCGGATTCTAACCGAGAATCTTCTGAGTGCGGGATTTACGGGACCGGTTTACCCGGTCAATCCACACTATAAGCAAATACTCGGCGTAACCGCGTATCACGATGTCACGCGCCTGCCGACGGTGCCAGACCTTGCGGTCATTGCGACGCCGCCAGGCACCGTGGCCGGCCTGGTGGCCGAGCTGGGACAGCGGGGCACGCGCGGCGTGTGCGTGATTTCAGCCGGTTTTTCGGAGTCTGGGGGCGACGCCGCAGTGGCACGCCAGCAAGCCGTGCTCGAAGCGGCACGGCCGTATACAGTGCGGGTCATTGGCCCAAATTGCCTCGGTTTTCTGGTGCCGGGTGTAGGCCTTAACGCGAGCTTCGCCCACATCTCGCCCGCAAAAGGCCGGCTAGCGTTCGTAGCGCAGTCAGGCGCGGTTATCACGTCCGTGCTTGACTGGGCTGAACCGCGTGGCATCGGCTTTTCGAAGCTTGTATCGCTGGGCAACATGGCGGATGTGGACTTCGGCGATATGCTCGACTACCTGGCCAATGACATTGACACACGCGCGATCCTGCTCTATATCGAGACCGTCACGCACGCCCGCAAATTCATGTCGGCGGCCAGGGCCGCGGCACGCACCAAGCCCGTCATTGTCGTCAAGGCCGGGCGCCACCTGGCAAGCGCGCGTGCCGTGTCATCCCATACGGGCGCGCTTGCCGGCAGCGACGCGGTGTATGATGCAGCGTTTCGCCGCGCCGGTATGTTGCGCGTATTCACGCTGGAAGCGCTGTTCGACGCAGTCGAAACACTGGCGCTAGCCCGGCCCCCCGCCGGCGATCGACTGGTTATTATGAGCAACGGCGGTGGTCCGGGGGTGATGGCGACTGACGCCTTGATCGATGCTGGCGGCAAGCTTGCCGTGCTGAGCGATGCGACCGTCGCGCGCCTTAACGATGTTTTGCCGGCCACCTGGTCGCACGCCAACCCGGTCGATATCATCGGCGATGCGAACGGTGAACGCTACGCAGCCGCGCTCAGCGTGCTGCTCGAGGAGCGCAGCGCCGACGGCATTCTGGTGCTGAACTGTCCCACCGCTATAGCCTCCAGCGACGCGGCCGCGCAGGCCGTGATAGAGGTTTTACCGAAGCGCCCGGTCAACACGGTGCTGACCAGTTGGATCGGTGAGCGCGAGGCAAAACAGCCGCGCACACGCTTCCGCCAGCATGGCATTCCCACTTACGAGTCGCCCGAGGATGCGGTACAGGCATTCATGCGGATGGTGAACTACCGGCGCAATCAGGCGCTATTGATGGAAACGCCACCGTCGCTGCCGGAGCTTTTCAGTCCCGATCAGAACGCAGCACGCGTGGCTATTGAAACGGCACTCAAAGACGGCCGTGCCTGGCTGTCGCAAACCGAGGCCCGATGTGTCATCGACGCTTACGGCATCGCCGCGGTCCCTACCTGGCAGGTCGCTACAGTGGCGGCTGTGGCGGAGAAAGCCCGCGAGATCGGCGTGCCGGTCGCGATCAAAATCGATTCGGCTGACATCACTCACAAATCCGACATCGGCGGCGTGGTGTTGAATATCGAACCGGCGCATGCTGAAGCCGTAGCCACCGAGATGCTCACTCGGGTGGCGACAGCGCGGCCCGAGGCGCATGTGGATGGCTTTATCCTGCAGCCAATGATTCCCCGCGGAGATGCCTGGGAGCTCATCATCGGCATGTTAAACGACCGGCAGTTTGGGCCGGTTATCCTGTTCGGCCACGGTGGCACTGGCGTTGAGGTGATCGACGACAAGGCATTGGGTCTGCCGCCGTTGAATCTTAAACTCGCCCACGAGCTGATGGCGCGTACGCGCATATTCACGCGGCTGAAGGGGTACCGCGACGTAGCATCGGCCGATTTGGATAAGCTTGCCATGAGCCTGGTTCGCTTATCGCAACTCGTTATCGACCTGCCCGAGGTCGAGGAACTCGACATCAACCCGCTGCTCGCCAGCAGCGCCGCGGTGGTGGCGCTGGACGCGCGCATCAAAGTCTCGGTGGCGACCAGCAGTGGTCCCGAGCGGCTGGCAATTCGCCCCTACCCGAAGGAGCTTGAACAGGATATTCCGCTTAGCGACGGCCGCGTACTGTTGCTGCGTCCGATCGTTCCCGAGGATGAGCCAGCCCTTCAGGCGGCATTTACCAAACTGACGCCGGAGCAAGTCCGGTTTCGGTTTTTTATACCGCTCAAATTGCTCGACCACATGGCCGCCGCGCGTTTCTCGCAAATCGACTACGACCGGCAAATGGCCCTGCTGCTGACCGAGCAGGGTATTCCGGGTCGGGCCGAGATTTTCGCCGTGGTCCGCTTGATCGAGGACCCGGACCGGGAGCGCGCTGAGTTTGCTATCGTCATCGACCAGGAGATGACCGGGCTGGGCTTAGGGGTGTATTTACTGCGACGCATTATCGATTACGGCCGCGAGCGCGGGGTAGGAGAGATCTACGGTGATGTATTGTGGAATAACACCGGCATGATCAAGCTCTGCGGTGCATTGGGCTTTGTCAAATCGCGCAACAGTGAAGAACCCGATGTTGTGCGGATGACGCTGCGGCTGCGGTAGCGCATGTCTGTTCCCGGTTATTTTTCGTCGCTCTCCAGGCTGGAAATGTCGCCTTCCGGCAAGCCTAATTCCCGCGCTTTTAATAAACGCCGCATGACTTTGCCGGAGCGAGTCTTCGGCAAGTTCTCGCGAAACTCGATTTCCCGCGGCGCGACCACGGCACCGAGACGTGTGCGTGCATGTGCGATCAGGTCGCGGCGCAGCGCTTCGCCGGCTTCAAATCCTGGCTTCAGCGTAACGAAGGCCTTCACCACTTCCATGACGACCGGATCGGGTTTACCGATAACACCGGCTTCCGCTACCGCCGGGTGCTCAAGCAACGCACTTTCCACTTCAAACGGCCCGATAAAATGGCCTGCGGATTTGATCATGTCATCGGCCCGCCCCACGAACCAGAAGTAGCCGTCTGCGTCGCGCCTGGCCAGGTCTCCGCTTAGGTACCAACCCTCGGCGAAGCATTTATGGTAGCGCGCCGGCTCGCCTAAATAGGCGCGAAACATTGATGGCCAACCCGGGCGCAGAGCGAGTTCGCCCTCCACTCCGGATTGGACTACCTCTTGTAGTTTTCCGTCGTCCAAACGCTTTACAATCGCCGCATCGATACCGGGTAGCGGCTTACCCATTGAGCCGGGCTTAATGTCCACGGCGGCATAATTCGCAATCATGATGCCGCCCGTTTCCGTCTGCCACCAGTTGTCATGAAACGGCATACCGAACGTTTGCTGGCTCCACCAAACGGCTTCCGGGTTCAGCGGTTCACCGACGCTGGCCATAAAACGCAGCCGGTCCAGTTGGTAGCCGCGCGCCAACTCGGTGCCCAGTTTCATCAACATGCGTATCGCCGTCGGCGCCGTATACCATACCGTCACTTGTTGATCCTGCAGAATGCTGTACCAGCGCTGTGCATCAAATTCCTCTTCGTCGGCGATCAGGGTTGCCCCCATGATGAGGGGGGCGATAATGCCGTACGACGTTCCCGTCACCCAGCCCGGATCGGCGGTGCACCAGCACACATCGCCGGCACGCAAGTCGAGTGCGAACTTCGCGCTAACATAATGGGCAAGCGCGGCTGCATGCACGTGCACGGCGCCTTTCGGTTTACCGGTAGTGCCGCTGGTAAAATGCAGCAGCGCCATATCCTCCGGGTCGGTAGCCAAAATGCTAAAGTCGCCGCTGGCCTGTGCAAGCATGGAGTGGAAGTCGAGCGTGTCGGCGACGTGCGTTTTCTGACCCTGTTCGCCTACCAGCAACACGTATTGCAACTGCGGCAACGAGGCGCGCAGCGGCTGTACCTTGCGCTTATATAGCGCTTCGGTGGTCACCAGTACTTTGGCTTGGCCAATCGACATGCGCGCCTGAATAGGTTCCGGTCCAAACGCGGAAAACAATGGGCAAAAAACGTTGCGGTTCTTCAGCGTACCCAACGCAGTGATATACAGTTCAGGAATACGCGGTGCCAGCACAAAAACCCGGTCGCCCTTGTCAATGTCCAGCGTTTGCAGCACGTTGGCAAATCGATTGGTAAGCGTGTGTAACTTTGCATAGGTGAAATCATGCGCGCTGTACTTCCTATCAATCCAGCGCAAGGCCACATGCTGTGCCCGTGCGCCTAGCGCATGCCGGACTACCGCCTCGTGGGCGATATTCAGCCCCTTGTGATCGGGCAGCCCGGCTAGCTCTTCACGCGCGGCATCCCAGGAGAAGGCAGCTCTTTGCTGGTCATAATCAACCAGATTCGGTGCCAGCGTGCCACGTTGAAGCGCTTTGTGTATGTCACGATGGCTTGGCATGAGACTCCGTCAAACAGCAGACAATAGGTTTCTAATGTAACCGTAGTCGCGAATGCATACTTGATTGCTATCAATATGTCGGTGGTTGTTGCAAATTTTTGAGGGGAGGGAACGACTGGACAGCACTGCGATGATGCGTTTAGGATTGTACTCATAGAATCATGGTAGAGAGAAAGAGATCTTTGATCAGTGTTGTAATATGCGTTATTAAATTGCGCTTTGAATCGACAGGGGCGAGGAATCCATATCGTGAGCAAATGCGAGCCTATTAACAGTTGGTCTGGAATAGAAGTTTAGATTCTACCAGGCAACTGTCAGGCAGACGTGCCCTATGGGCATCTCTAATAATTGCTGGCGGTATCAATAAATGTCGGGGTCTTCGGCCTCCACCCATGCGCCACGATCACACTGCAAAATGAGGGTGCCGCTTTTAACATAGGTGCCGCGCGCATAGCTTTCCCCATTGAAATAACACATACGCTCTTCCGGTATTTCGGGCTCAATCATTTCCCGTTCATCATCGATGTCGCTGATGATAGGCGAGTTTTGCAGTTCCGGTAACGGCGCGCCCACATCGATTGGGTGTTGTTTGAAGGTCATAATCAACTTCTCCGTGGTCTTTTTTCAATTTACCGTAAGATTTATCGCGGCAACTCGCATTGGTACAATAGCAACTTAGGGCCTGCAAAACAATAAGTTACCGAATTCAGTTATTAGAAGGGTAGGATTTGGTAATTCCATTCGCCGTGAAATGTGTTGCGTTT
>RCMY010001943.1_pt1 | contig 19001 bp, 19 predicted proteins | sample 2041341 | NCBI WGS metagenome assembly RCMY01 (sample SAMN09708234, study PRJNA481090) | Marine sediment metagenome, whole genome shotgun sequencing project. | reverse complement strand
CCCCCGTTGTGGGGGGGCGTCTGCACGCCCGGACCGCCCCCCCCAAAGCCGAGATCGGCCGCCGCTATCGCGATGGCGAAGCCTCCGTCGACTCGCTCCTGCGCTGATCGGCGGTTCGTCATGGCGGAGCAGCACCTCGACGTCGGCGATTTCATCCGAGAGCAGCGGCGGCTTGCCGAACTTTCGGTGCGTCGTCTGGCCGAGATGTCCGGCGTCTCCAATCCCTATCTGTCGCAGATCGAGCGCGGGCTGCGTAAACCCTCGGCAGATATTCTGGCCAATATCGCACGCGGGCTACAGATCTCGGCCGAGTCGCTCTATGTTCGCGCCGGAATCCTCGACGGAGATCTCGATGGCGACTCGATGGGTCCCGGGGTCGAAGAGACGATTCGACGAGCAGGCGAGTTACATCCCGATCAGCGCAAGGCCCTGATCGGCGTCTATCGAAGCTTCATTGCCGTGAACAAAACCGAAGGAACCGGTCCGAGCGCCGGCAGTGCGACAACCGATCAGGCAACAGCATCCGATCGCTCGAGTCAGAACGACGGTTGAGGCCAACCATGCAACGCGTCGCCGTTCTTTCGCTTCACACCTCTCCTCTGGCCCAACCGGGAACGGGCGACGGCGGCGGTATGAACGTGTACGTTCGAGAGCTGGTGTCGGCCTTGGCCCAAGCCGGTGTGCAATGCCGGGTCTACGTTCGGCATTGGTCCGATGATCAGCCGAAGACCGTGATGGTCGAACCCGGGTTCGAGGTCGTCCATGTGCCGGCCGGCCCGGTCGACCTTCCCAAGGAGGAGTTGTCGTCGTACGTCGAGGAGTTCGCCGACTGGGTTGCCGCTGACATCGAGGAGTTCGGCGCCGACGTGATTCACGCGAACTACTGGTTGTCTGGGGTCGCCGGCCTGCTGCTCAAGCAGCGCCTCGATCTGCCGCTCGTCACGACCTTCCACACGCTGGCCAGAGTCAAGGCGGTCAGCGGAGACCCCGAGCCCGAGCGGCGAGCCGAAGCCGAAGCACGGGTGATGGGCTGCGCCGACACGATCCTCGCCAACTGCACCCCCGAAGCCGAACAACTCGTCGAGTTCTACGCCGCCGACGCCGACCGCATCGAAATCGTTCCGCCGGGCGTCGACCATGCCTTCTTCTCGCCCGGTCACCAGGGTGGTGCTCGCTCGGCGCTTGGCGCCGATGATCGACCGCTCCTGCTCTTCGTCGGGCGGATCCAGCCGTTGAAGGGGCTCGATGTCGCCGTTCGGGCCCTCGCCGAGGCGGAACGCGACGACAGCCGCCTCTGGGTTGTTGGCGGTGCCAGCGGCACCGAAGGAACGATGGAGCTCGAACGCATCCGTCAGCTCATCAGCGACCTCGGCGTCACCGACCGAGTGGTCTTCCGACCGCCACAGCCGCACCATCTCCTGTCGACCTTCTATCGGGCTGCCGACATCTGCCTGGTGCCGAGCCGCTCGGAGTCATTCGGCCTCGTCGCTTTGGAGGCTGCAGCCTGCGGTGTGCCCGTCGTGGCATCGGCGGTCGGCGGCCTTCTCACCTTGGTCGAGCACGGCCATACCGGCTTCCTCGTTGATGGTCGAGACCCCGCAGACTACGCAGGCTGGATCAACCTCCTGTTGGGCGACCCCATGCTCGCCCGACGGATGTCGGTGTCGGCTGCAGCTCGCGGGCGCACCTACACGTGGAGCACCTCGGCTGCTCGGCTACGTCGGCTGTATGCCGACCTCGCTTCGGGAGCCCTCACCAGCTGTGAATAATGCGAGTCGCCGAACGAGAACTGGCCAATTGAGTACTGCCCAATTGAGTACTGCCCAATTGAGTACTGCCCAATTGGGTACTTGCCGAGTGATTACTGCCCAATTGGGTACTTGCCGAGTGATTACTGCCCGAATGAGTAGCGCCTCGAGGAGGACCGTCTGATGAGTCCGATATCCGCTGACCTACTGGCCCAGGTCGAGGCAGCCGTCGACAGTTTCCTGGCTGAGCAACTTGCCGACAACCCGGTGATCGATGCGGTCGACAAGGGTGTCGATGGCCCTCGGAGCTGGTTTGTTCGGGTGCGTGGTGAGGAGAAGGACGTCTACACGATCCGCTTCCACCTCGATCAACGAACCCTGTCGTACGAGACCTTCATGATGCCGGCACCGGAAGAGAACCACGAAGCGTTCTATGCGCACCTTCTGGGCCGCAACCGACGGATGTATGGCGCGTCGTTCGCCATCGGTGATGAAGGCGCCATCTTCCTCCAGGGGCAACTCGACAATCGTGGTGTCCTGCTCGACGGCGAACTCGACCGAATCCTCGGCTCGATCTATCAGTGGGTCGAGAGCTATTTCCGGCCGGCGCTCCGGATTGGATATGCGTCTAAATTCTCTTGATTCGCCTTGATTCCCGTGAACGCATCCTCTATGATGTCGTCATCGCCGGTCGAGGCAGCAGCGTGGTGAGTTTGGGGAAGGTCACCCGCTTCTGTCTCGACCAGCCGATAACGGTAGGTTGACGTCGTGACTGATTCCGCAACGCCGACATCGGCTGATGAGACAACGGCGTATGAGACAACGGCGTTTGAACCGCCCGCCGAGTTTCGACTTCAGGTGATCGGCGGCGGAAGGATGGGCCTCGCCCTGGTTGGCGGCCTCGTCGCTTCGGGATGGGCCGATGAGGCATCGATCGTCGTCATCGAAGCCCTTCCAACCCAGCGGACGGTCATTGCCGCACAATTCCCCGCTGCCACCGTGCTGGAGTTGCCAGTCCCGGGCGTCGACACCGTTCTGGCCCTCAAACCATGGCTGACCGTCGGGGTGGCGGGAGCCCTCGATACACCGAGGCGTGTCATGTCGGTGGCCGCCGGTGTCACCATCGGCGCGCTCGAGGCAGTCTTGCCGGCGAACACGCCGGTCATTCGAGCCATGCCGAACACGCCGGCATTGGTCGGTGCCGGAGCGAGCGCAATTGCCGCCGGCCGTCACGCCTCGAGCGATGATTTGGCATGGGCGGGGGAGTTGCTGGCGTCGGTTGGTGTCGTCGAAGTGGTGACCGAGCAGCAGCTCGATGCCGTCACCGGGTTGTCTGGCTCGGGACCCGCCTACATCTTCCTCGTTGCCGAGGCCTTGATCGATGCCGGAGTTCGGGTCGGACTGACCAGGTCGGCGGCGGAACGTTTGGCCAACCAGACCATTCTTGGCGCAGGCACGATGCTGGCTCGGGGTGACGCCTCAGCAACCGAGCTTCGCGCCGGGGTGACGACTCCCGGCGGTACAACCGCTGCGGGGCTCGGCGCTCTCGAAGGGCACGCGGTGCGTGCCGCATTCCAAGATGCGGTGATTGCGGCGACCGCACGGTCCGAGGAGCTTGGCCGCTCATGACCGACCGAGGAGCTCAGCAGTTGAGGGGCGAGGCAGCCGTGTCGCAGGCGCTGGCGTTCGACACCATTTCATTCCTTACCGACCATGGGACCAAAGACGAGTTCGTTGGTGTCGTGAAGTCGGTGATTCGCACGATCACGCCTGGGGTCGCAGTGATCGACATCACTCACGAGATCGAACCGCACGACGTTCGAGCTGGTGGTCTTGCCCTCGCCCGATCGGTGCAGTATCTGGCTCCCGGTGTCGTATTGGCTGTGGTCGATCCCGGCGTCGGAACCGAGCGGAAGGGTGTCGTGATCGAGGTTGCCGACGGCGCCGCCTATCTCGTTGGGCCCGACAACGGTGTGCTCGCCCCCGCCGTCTCGATCGTCGGTGGCGCCACCGGCGCTGTCGTGCTGGACAACCCCGAGTATCAGTTGCCACGAGTCGGCACGACCTTCGATGGCCGAGACATCTTCGCCCCTGCGGCCGCTCACCTCTGTGCCGGTGTTCCCATGGATGCGCTTGGCACTCGGATCGACCCATCACAGCTGGTACCCGGCGTGCTGCCGGTCAGCCAGACCGCCGACGACGGTGCCATCAGCGCCGAGGTTCTGTGGGTGGATCGCTTCGGCAATCTCCAGCTGAACGTCGATCCCGCCGAGATCGAAACGTGGGGCGAGGCCATCGAGGTCTCGGGTGGTCGTGTGAAGCGAACCGCAGCTCGGATCGCCACGTTCGCCGAGGTACCGACCGGGAGCCTCGGGCTCATGGTCGACTCCTCGGGCCTGCTGGCCATCGTGGTCGATCGCAGTTCGGCAGCGTTCGAGCTCGAACTCGATGAGGGCGATGCGGTCGTGTTGCGAGCATTCGAGGGCAACCCGAGTGTTTCGACCTCGGTGCAGCTGGGCCGGACGAAATCGGCCCGCCCGACCGGGGCATCGTTCGAGAATGAGGAGCTGTTGTGCGACCCGCCATCGTAGCCGTTCTTGTCCTGCTGATGATGGCGCTGCTGGTGGCGGCAACACTGCAACTGTTTGTCTACACGCGCTGAATCGACGCCCTGAGCGGTCGTGGAAAGGTGGCAGCGCTCAGATGCCTGCGAGCTCGAGATCGGCGGCAATGCGTTTGACGAGCGCCGGAGCCACGGCCGATCGGGCAGCTCGGATTCTCTCACCTTGGTCTTCCTCACCTTGGTCTTCATTCTCGGCATCGGCAGCGGTGCTGGTCGACGGGGGAGCGGTCGGTGGTGAGATTGCCGAAGCCCGAGGGGGGGATGTCGAGTTGGTCGGGGGTGCGACCGTCGATGACGTGTTTGTGGTTGGGGCCGCTGTCGTCGGAGGGGTTGTCGGTGACGTTGCCGGTGAGGCTGGGGCACCACTTGCGCCCGAAGCCAGCGCCATGAATCGGTGAGCGGTCCAAATTCGACCGTCGCCTCCGTAGACCACGCCGACCCCGATGTAGCGGTAGTCGGGTTTGATGAGGTTGGCGTAGTGCGAGGGGCTGGCAACGAACGCGTCGAACAGCGCCTGCACCTCGCCTGCCGGGCCGACGCCGACGTTCTCGCCGAGTCGACTCCACTCCTCGGTCACACCCACTGATAGGTCCGGTGCGTGCGACAAAGCTCCCTGCGAGCGAAGGTGATCGGCCCAGTCGCGAGCCAGCGGAACAAGTGTCGGATGCACCGTGAGTGGCTCGAGTCCAAGCCCGACACGGAGTTCGTTGATCTTGTCGACGAATTGCTGTTCATCACTCAGTTCGCTGCGTCGTGTCGCCGTGATCGCCGCAGCCTCGAACCCTGCAGGCTCGATTCGTGCGTTCCTGAGAGGCGCCGTCTCGACCTGCATCGCGGCGGTCGAGGATGCACCTACGGTGGCATCGACCCCGACAGCACCCCCGAACAACACGAGCACGGCAAGAGCAATCGAGTGAAACGGGCGCGAGGGGAGCACCTTCTCTAGATCGGACGGACCGGCGCAGTCTTGATTCCCGAGATCATTCGGTTGCCGGCGGTTTGCCGACCTACGCCGAGTCCCGCTCGCTGATCAAGACCGAACCTCGACTGGCTTCCTCCCGCTCGCTGCGCACCTCTGCAGTCGAACTGCTTGCGCGCTTGTGAAAGGTCGCTCAGGTCCTTAGCCTGGCTGGGTGATTCGAAACCGCGTGAGTGGGGCCACGGTCGCCCGATTGCCGAGCTATCTGAGGGTTCTTGTCGACGCGGCAACCGAGGGATCGGTCACGATTTCTTCCGAACACCTGGCCCAGCTCAGCGGCAATCAACCGGCGACCGTTCGTCGTGATCTGTCGTCGCTTGCCATCACCGGAACTCGAGGCGTCGGCTACGACGTCAAACACCTCGTGTACGAAATCAGCGTGGTGCTTGGTGTCAACCAGGAATGGCCAGTGGCCATCGTCGGCTCCGGCAACCTCGGACGCGCCCTCGCCAACTACGAGGCCCTGGCCGATCGCGGCTTCCCGGTGCGGGTCCTGATCGATACCGATCCGGATCTGGTCGGTCAACAGATCGCCGGCGTCGTCGTTTCGCCCCTCGACCACTTGGAGCGGCTGGTGCGAGAGCAGGCGATCACGGTTGGTGTGATCGCCACGCCTGCCAACGCCGCACAAGACGTCGCCGACCACCTCGTTGCTGCCGGTGTCACGTCACTGCTGAACTTCACCGCAACTCCACTTGTCGTGACCGACGACGTCCAGGTGCGAGGCGTCGACCTCGCAACCGAACTCCAGATCCTCAGCTTCTATCAACAGCGCACCTCGAGCGCTCGCGATGGTGTTGGTGTCCCACTGGCGACGCTGCGGGCGCTCGATCGTGAGGTGGCCGGGTGACCAATATCATTCTGGCTCGAATGGCAACCCAACGCTGTAAGGGGCCACAATTGGTACTCGTGCTCTCCGACCCGGATGCTTCATGACCGTCATCGCCATCGGACTCAACCATCGCTCCGCACCGCTCGAGGTGCTCGAAGGCATCGCCATCCCCGCCGATGGCATGTCGAAAGCGCTGACCGCCTTCACCTCGTCGGAGTTCGTCAACGAAGCCGTCGTACTCTCCACCTGCAACCGCACCGAGGTCTACGTTCACGCCGAGCGTTTTCACGACGCCTTCCATGACGTTCGAGACGCTCTTGGGATCTTGTCGGGACTGGCGGCCGACACCTTTGTCGACCATCTCTATGTTCACTACCACGATGAAGCGGTCAAGCACCTCTTTTGCGTGACGGCCGGGCTCGACTCGGCGGTTTTGGGCGAGCACGAAATCCTGGGTCAGGTCAAGACGGCGTGGGAGACAGCTCGGATCGAGGGTGCGGCGGGCACACTGCTCAGCCAGGTGTTCGACCATGCAATCTCGTGTGGAAAGCGAGTGCGCACCGAGACCGGTATCGGCCGGAGTACGGCCTCGTTGTCGCACGCTGCGGTCAGCCTCGTGACCGAGCGCGTGGGATCGCTCGACGGCACCCGGATTTTGCTCGTTGGAGCAGGCGAAGCCGGGGCCGGTGTCGCGACCGCCTTGGCGAAGTCTGCGTCGGTCAGCGTCGAGGTGACGAACCGAACCGCCGCCAGAGCCAACGAGGTCGCGGCTGCGGTTGGTGCCACCGCCGTTGACTGGGCCGACCTCGCCGGAGCCATGGAGCGAGCCGACATCGTGATCACCGCAACGGCGGCGCGGGGCAACGTCATCAGCCTCGACCAGGTCATCGACGTGACGTCAAGGCGCTCGGCGCCAACCCTGTTCCTCGATCTCGCCGTTCCGAGAGACATCGAATCCGGTGTTGCGGAGTTGGCCGACTGCGAGCTGTTGGTGTTGGCCGACCTTCAGGCATTTGCCAACCGTGGACTCGCCAAACGTCAGAAAGAGGCCGACAAGGCCCGTGACCTCGTCAACGAAGATCTCGAACGATTCGGTGAGGCGTCATCCGCACGCCAGCTTGCGCCCCTGATCGGTGCGCTCCATCGCCGCTCGGAACAACTACGTGCCGACGAGATCAACCGCCACGCGAAGAAGCTGGCATCGCTCGATGATGCGCAGCGCGACGCGGTCGATGCCCTGACCCGAGCGCTGATTGCCAAAATGCTGCACGATCCATCGGTCGGGCTGAAGAAGGCGGCGGGCAGCCCGCGGGGCGACCGTCTCGCCGAGGCGGTCCGCGAGCTGTTCGATCTGTGACTTTTCGATCGGTATCTGTTCGATCTGTGACGTTGCGGCCGAAACGATGACAACGCTGCGAATCGCCACCCGCCGGAGCCCACTTGCGATGTGGCAGGCAGAATATGTTGCCGGCCGACTGCAGGCGAGTCGGCCCGGCCTCGATGTGGCGTTCGTCTCCATGGACACAACGGCCGATCAACGACTCGATCTCCCCATCTCCGAACTGGGCGGAAAGGGTGCGTTCAGCAAGGAAGTCCAACAGCTGGTTCAGACCGGCCGCGCCGACCTCGCGGTGCACTCGGCCAAGGACCTGCAGGCAGTCACCCCTGATGGCCTCGTGATCGGCGCCTTTCCGGTGCGGGGCGATGTTCGCGACGCCTTGGTCGGCGCACGGCTCGCTCAGTTGCCGCCCGGAGCAACGGTGGCGACCGGCTCGAATCGTCGGCGGGTACAGCTCGCAATGCTCCGACCCGACCTCGAATTCCGGGGGCTGCGCGGCAACATCGCCACCCGTCTCGGCCAGCTCGACCAGTTCGACGCAATCGTCATGGCTGGTACGGCACTCGAGCGGCTCGGTACACAGCCCGCGATCGTCGACATGATCGAAGCCGACGTCATGATTCCCCAGGTCGGACAGGGGGCGTTGGCCGTTGAATGTCGTACCGATGACAACTCGACCCTCGAGCTCCTCGCCGAGATCGATGACCCAGCGGTGCGAGCCACCGTCGTCGCAGAACGGGCCTTCCTGGTCGAACTCGGTGGCGACTGCACGATGCCCGCCGGCGCCTATGCCTGGATCGATGAAGCGGGCGACCTCCGACTGCGCGCGATGCTCGCCTCCTCCGACGAGCAGCGCACCGAGCGGGTTGAACTCGGCCCGGTTGGTCCCGGCGATGCCGACGCGTCGCTTGGCACGTTGGCGGCTCGGCGTCTCCGCTCGCTGGTGTCGTGAACCAAGCGGCTACTCCCGACCCGGCGGCCGGTGGGTGTGATGGGTAGCGAGGTCGACGTCGGCCCGTTGCGAGGAGCCACGGTCGTCGTGTGCCGACCAGCCCATCAGGCGGCCAACCTCATCGCGACGATCGATCAGCTTGGCGGAGTCCCTATCGTGCTGCCATTGCTCGAACTGGCCCCTCCGGTCGACGGGGGAGCGGCGCTGGTCGCGGCCCTCGCCGAGCTCGAAACGTTCGACTGGCTCATCCTGACGTCGGCAAATGCGGTGACCTCGGTCCATGCTGTTCGGCAGGAGATGCCTCGGTCGGTCCGACTCGCCGTCGTCGGTCCGGCCACAGCGGAGGCGGCGAGAGACGCCGGATGGAACGTCGACTTCGAGCCAACGGCGGCAACGGGAAAAGCCCTCGCCACCGAATTCCCATTCGATGCAGCACATCACCGCGATCGTGCATCTGAGCGTGATGCCGACCACGCGTTCGATGGGCACACGCTCGATCCGTTGCCAGCGCCCCGACTGCTGGCCCCGCTGGCCGAACTGGCGGCCGACACACTCGAACGAATCCTCACCGAGCGAGGTGCTTTTGTCGTTCGGGTCGATGCCTATCGGATGACGACGCCTGCGCACACCGCAGATGCGAGAGGAGTAGCAATGCAAGCCGACCGCGTCCTCCTCACCTCGCCATCCTCTGCAGATCGGTTCGCAGCTCTCGTCAATGCAAGCAGCGACGACCCAGGCAGTGACAACCCCGGCAATATTGAATCGGGCACGGCCGGTGTGCTGCCACCGGCGATCGTCATCGGACCGTCGACGTATACCGCCGCCCTGGCCAACGGGTTCGACGTCGTCGGTGTCGCCGATCCTCATACCGAGTCGGGCCTGGTTGACGCTCTACTGCGTAGCATCGAGTCATGACCTTTCCTCAGCGCCGCCTCCGCCGACTGCGTCGAACACCGGCTCTTCGCCGTCTCGTTGCCGAAACGACACTCACCCCCGATGACTTCGTCGCCCCGTTGTTTGTTCGGGAGGGCATCACGAGCCCTCAACCGATCGTGTCGCTGCCGGGTGTTGTCCAGCACACCCAGGAGTCGGTGCTGGCGGAGGCGGAACGCCTCGTCGGGCTCGGGGTGCCGGCGGTGATCCTGTTCGGGATCCCGCAGAGAAAGGACGCCGAGGGGTCTGAGGCGTGGAATCCCGACGGCGTTGTCCAGGTCGCGTTGCGCAACCTCCACGATCAACACGGTGGCAACCTGGTCGTGATGGCCGACCTCTGTGTCGACGAATACACCGATCACGGCCACTGCGGGATCGTCGATGGCAACGGCGAGGTCGACAACGATCGCACCCTCGAGCTGTATCGCCGTGCTGCACTGGCGCAGGCACGGGCGGGGGCCGACGTGATCGCGCCCTCGGGGATGATGGACGGCCAGGTGGCAGCCATTCGTGGGGCGCTCGACGCCGAAGGCTTCACCCAGCAGGCGATCCTGGCCTACTCCGCGAAATACGCGAGTTCGATGTACGGTCCGTTCCGAGACGCCGTCGATGTCACGATTGCCGATGGCGGCAACCGCAAGGGCTACCAGCAGGATCCGCGCAACGCCCGTGAATCGATGGAGGAGATCCGTCTCGATCTCGTTGAAGGCGCCGACATGATCATGGTGAAACCGGCGCTCGCCTATCTCGACATCATTGCGCGGGCCCGAGCCGAATTCGACGTGCCCCTCGGGGCCTATCACGTCAGCGGCGAGTACGCGATGCTGAAGGCAGCGGCGGCCAACGGTTGGATCGACGGCGACCTTGCCGCCGTCGAAGTGCTGACCTCGATCAAGCGGGCTGGCGCCGACATGATTCTCACCTATCTCGCGGCCGAGGTCGCCGAGCTGCTGTAACCGTCTGGTGAGCTCACCTCTGCTCTTCGAGGTGTTCGTGCTCCTCGGAGGGATGGCGTTGGGTTCTCACCGTCCGGTGCTGGCACACTGAGCGGGTGACCAACGACGATGCCTCCACCACCAACGACGCGCTCTTCGCTCGAGCGCAAGAGGTACTCCCGGGTGGTGTGAACTCGCCGGTTCGAGCGTTCCTTTCGGTTGGTGGAACGCCCTACTTCGTCGCCAGGGCGCGCGGCTCGAAGGTCTGGGACGAAGAGGGTCGTGAGTATCTCGACTACGTGCAGAGCTACGGCGCATCCATCGTCGGACACGCGGACCCCATCGTCATCGCCGCCATCACGGCTGCAGCCGCCAATGGCACCACCTATGGGGCAACCACCCGGCTCGAGGTCGAGCTGGCCGAGCAGCTGACCTCGTGGGTGCCGGGCCTCGAGATGATCCGGATGACCTCGTCGGGGACCGAGGCGACCATGTCGGCCATCCGCCTGGCCCGCGGCGCCACCGGTCGCTCGAAGGTGGTGAAGTTCGCCGGGTGCTACCACGGCCACACCGACTCGCTCCTCGCTGCCGGTGGCTCGGGTGTCGCCAACCAGGGATTGGTCGGCTCTGCCGGTGTTCCCGCAGCCGCGGTTGCCGACACCGTGGTCGCCCCCTTCAACGTCGTTCCGACGCTCGACGAGACCGTTGCCGTACTTGCGGTCGAGCCAGTGGCGGCCAACATGGGTCTCGTGGCCCCCGAGCCCGGATTCCTCCAGGCATTGCGAGACGAATGCGACCGCGTCGGAGCTCTGCTGCTGTTCGACGAGGTCATCACCGGCTTCCGGATGGGCCGGGGCGGGGCAACGTCGTGGTCCGGAGTCCAGCCCGACATCTGGGCGTTCGGCAAAGTGATCGGCGGCGGTTTGCCGGTCGGCTGTTTCGGTAGCTCCCGCGAGATCATGGCCAACATCGCACCACTTGGGCCCGTGTACCAGGGGGGCACGTTGTCGGGCAATCCTCTGGCCATGGCCGCCGGCTTGGCAACGCTCGGTCAGTTGAGTGATGACCGCTACGCCGAGCTGACGGCAACGGCAACGCGACTGGCCGATGGCCTCCGCACCGCCTTTGCCGGTGCCGGTCTCGACGCCCAAGTGCCCCAGGTCGGCCCGCTGCTTGGCGTGTTCTTCACCGATCGGCCGGTGCGCAACTACGACGACGCCAAGCTCGCGGCCGACAATGGCATGTATCCCCGGTACTTCCACGGCATGCTCGATCGGGGCATCGCTTTGGCCCCCGGACCCTACGAGGTCATGTTCCCCAGCCTCGCTCACACCGCCGCCGACCTCGACCGCACGATCGCAGCAGCCAGCGAAGTCGCAGTCGAACTGACCGCCGGCTGATCATGGCTCGGATCACGGGCACAGCGGAGTGCTTATGGGCGCGGTGGAGCTGTGTGTTCTGGGGGTGAGGCAGTCCAGCCGGCAGGTCCGGCGGATGTTGCGCGTGCGCAACGGAGTGAGTCACGCCCGCGGGAGCGTGACTCGGATCGGCGAAGCCGGGATCCACGAAGTGGGTCCATAGCAGCAGAGCTTCCATGGCAGCAGAGCTAGGGCACGGTGCCGGTGCGGAGGATGAACTCCTCCGACTCGGAGAAGCCGGTCATCATCGTGCCGCGGGCAACGTTGGCGCTCAGTTGCTGGAGCCAATGGGCTCGGCCGCCGGCGTCGGGGGTTCGAGTGAGTACGTTGTTGTACACGAGTTCGACGAATCGTTCGTCGGTGATGTTGCCGTAGGTCGTGATGAACTCGTCGGACCGGGCCATCTCGTTGGCGATCGCGGTGAGTGGGCTGCCGCGGCGTTCGGCGGTCATCCAGTACTCGAGGCCGGCAGGGTCGGGCTCGCGGAGGAAGAAGCTGAAGTACAGCCGAGAGATACGCCCCTCTGATGAGGAGGTGGCTGCTGCTGTGCCCGTCTTCATGACGAACTCCGGTGATTCGGAGAATCCGGTCATCACCTCACCGCGGCTGTGCCCGGCCTCGAGCTGCCCAATCCAATACGTCAATCCGGCTGCGTCGGCCGCTCGTCCCAGCACGTTTCGGTAGACGAGGTCGATGAACGCCGCGTGGTCGAGCGAACCGTAACGGGCGAGGAACTCCGAACTCGAAGCGAACGACGATGAGATGGCCGACAATGCCGCGCCTCGCGCCCGTTGCCTGGTCCAGTAGTCGTAGCCGGTCCGGTCGGGCTGTCGAAGGAAGTATGAGGTGAAGAGCCGCCCGACCTGGCCGTCGAGGGGGAGCGGGCGGACGAGACCATCAGCGACACCGACCAGCAGAGACGCCCCGACCGGGCCCCGCCGGCCTTCTCGAATGGCCGCCACCCTGAACTGGTACACACCCTGATCGAGGCTGGCCGTGGTGATCGAGGTGTCACCGGTTGTGCCAACGGAGGTCCAGTTGCCACCGACGCGCCGTTGTTCGATTTGATACGTCTCGGAACCGGTGGCGGCGACAGGGGGCACCCACGAAATGGTCTGCGCCGAGCTGTTGCCCGATGCCGCCACCTGCCTGGGCTGGTTCGGTTCGTTCGGCATGGCGACCGATGCCTGTGCCGGGGTGCCCTGGCGTTTGCGGCCCCGTGGGGCGACGCGAATGTCGTAGTTGACACCGTTGTAGAGGGGGCCGAGCCTCACCGAGGCCTGACCTGCTGGGACGGTCGTGCTGGCCTCGATCGTGCCGCCTCGAGCGGCCGTGACCTCGTAGGCGAGTGGCGCTTCACCGGTCTGTGCGAGGTTTGGCTCGATGGTGATCGTGATCTGCCTGCTGCCGGTGGTGGCCGTGAGGAGCGGTGTCACCGGTGCCGCGGTGATGGTCCATCCCTGCTGGGTGAGTACACCGAGGACGGCGGCGTCGATTGTTCGCTGCAACGAGCCCGATCCCAGTTCGGGAGTCATCAGTGAACCGCCTCGACTCCCCGTCGTTGTCGCTGCATCGAAATGGGAGAAGCTGCTGCCGTTGATGAAGAAGCCGGGTGAGAAGAGGCCGTAGAGATTGCCGCCGCCGACATCGATCGACAGCGGCGAGGTCAGGTGGTCGTTGGGGCTCGGCTGAGTGAGGAGGGCCCCACCTGCAGTTTGGACGAGAGCGTCGAAGGCGTATGGCGTCGACTCGAGCGCGGGCTGGTTGGCACCTGGCGTGCGCCATGCGGAACCGAGGAAGCCGATGCCGTGGGCGACCTCGTGCAAGACCACGGTGGTGAGGTCGACCTTGTTCGCCGGTGGGGCGCCGTCACCGGTATGCCAGCGGTCGGCCGCGAAGCTGCATGAGTTCGAACTGGCGAGTTCGGCATTGAGGACCACGCGTACTTCAGGGGCGGCGCCATTCACGTCTCGACCGGTGAGGGCGTTTGCGAGTGCATTGGGGTAGCCGTAGCTGGTTGGCAGTTCGGCAAGTCGATAGATCTCGGATGCTCCGGCGTAGCCGAGGATGCCGGGATCGCCCAGGCAGACCCACGAGACGGCAACGACAACGGGAATCGGCGTTTCGAGAGCGGCACTCCATGCGTTGACGGCACGGTTGACGGCCTCTCGAGCGTCTCCGGGCACATTGGCGTCGAAGGCCGGAACGAAGCCACCAGTGGCCGCCGCGCTACCGGGAGGCAGCTCGCCGGATGGTCCACTCGGCCGATCGATCTGGGCTTCGATCGCGGCCATCTGTTCGTGGAGCGCTGGATCATCGGTGTCGATCGCGGGGTCGAGCGTCTCGATGACGAGGGGTGCCGGGACGGCGCTGTCTTCCGAACCGCTGGAATCTGACACGCTTGAAACGGCCAGATGTTGACCAATCGCTGCTGGTTCAGGGGCTGCTAGCGCGGGCGCCGTAACACCACTGAGCATGGCGACACATGTTGCCAAGACAAGAAGAAGGCGCCATGGACGCATTGGGTGCCCTCCTGCCGGCCAGGGGAGTGGCGCTCACCCCTGTGGTGAACAACGAGACCTCCAGAACTACCACCAGATCACCGCAAAAGGTGCGCACAGTGACAAACGTGGATGAACAATTCGAGATCAACGGCTGATCCGAGGGGCCAGGCCAACGCGAAGGAGGCACCGGCTGATGCTCGGTGCCTCCTTCGGATGATCTGACATGATGTGGTGGGCCGGCCGGGGCAGGCCGAGGTGTGACAGCTGATCAGCCGCCCATGGCGGATTCGTCGCCACCTGCCGACTTGGGCCCGGGGCATGCCTCGGGATCTTCCGGTGCTCCGGTGGCACCCGGGGTGTAGTCGGGATTGGCGCACGACAGCAGCAATTCCATGGCGGCATCGTCGATCGGTGTGGAGGCTCCGGAATCGATCTTCTCGCGCAGCGCCTCTTCCCAGGCGATGTACTCCGGCGTGAGCGCCTCTTCGCCACCGAGAATATGGCGTTCGTGGTAGACGACGAGCTCGAGGTGCTCGAGTGACAAGGTGTTGAACGCCGGCATGACGCCGCGTTGCCCCGCCACATGTTGGCCACCGGGGCGATCGGGGTCGCCGTAGCCTTCGCCCGCTATCGCCCCTGAACCGCGGGCGACGTGGACCATCTGGTCGATCGGCTCAGGGAAGGTCATCATGATCTCGCCGCCGCTGAACTGATAGCCCGAGCCGCCACCGCCACCGGCACCGTGGCAGCCGGCGCAGCCGCCCTCGACGGTGTAAACGGCGGCCGCGTCGATGAAGAACGTGTCTTCGCTGGGCCGCTCTTGCATGGTGCCTGCATAGATCCAGGCCCAGATCGGCAATGCGAACACCAGGCCCATGGCCCAGATCGGCATCTTCTTGCGGGCGTTCGCCGCGGCCATGTAGGCCGGTACCGGCTTGGCTGGCGGAGCGGGTTTGTCGGGGCTCATCGAGGCGGCGGCCTTGACGAGCGCAGGCGGCACCCCGGAGGGTGCCGGGGCAGCCGAAGCCGCGGGCGTCACTGCATCCGAAGGAGGCGGAGCATCGGCATCGCCTGATGCTCCGGACTTCGCCTTCTTGCTGCGTTTGAGAAGATGTTCTGGGATCTCGGTCACGATACGTCCGGGGGTTCCAGGGGTCAGGGCGCGTCCGGCTTGGACGGAACACCGGCCAATGCTAGGACCGATCGGCGTCACCTGCCCATTCTTGACCAAGCATTTCTTTCGACCATTTTTCGGTCGTCGTGTCATGCTTGCGCCGAATTCCGCTGCGAATGCGGATTCAGGCTCTCGGTAAGGTCGGCGAATGGCGAGCGACTGCCGGTACTGCTTCCGGCGTTGCCACGTTGGCCGATGTGGTCGAATCGTCCCTCAGAGTGGGGGTGTCGTTCGCTTGTCTTCCGATCTGGCGGCCGGTGGTGATCATCAGCCAGAGCCGGGAACCTTCAGCGATCTCGGCCAAAAGGTCGCCTCCGCACTATTTGCGTGCTACACCGACGGTGCTCGTTATCCGGTTCCCGGTTTGCCGGTGACCCACTTTCACACTGTAGATTGTGCAGAGCTTCACAAAGTCGTGGTCGTGACCCACTTTCGGGTCAGGTGCACGGCGCTGTGAATCCCCGTTTTTCATCTGTTCAGGAGCTTCGCTGTGGTTGCCCTCGTGCTATCAACACTGGTCTCAATCGCAATGAGCGTCGCCATCATGTGGTACGCGAAACGCCGCCCCCAGGGAACCCCCACCACGTGGGGCGAAGCGATGTTCGGCACCGTCTATGTGTTCTGCATTCTCTACCTCGTCTTCGGGGTTGTGCCCCATCAGTGGCTCACGCTGGCAGAGAACGAGTGGAGCTGGCGGGCCGACCGAATCTGGAATGCGTGGGGACTCATCACCGCCCAAAGTCGCGGGGGCTGGTTCCCCTTCGAGATCACCTACCGGGTTCTTTCCGATTCGATTGCCGCGCTGATCTACATTGTCTTCCTCGGCGGCATGGTCAAGATGTGGGGTGACTGGCAGGTGAGGGGCGACGGAACCGCCGCTTCCAAGGAAATCGAGACCAGCACCTATGGTCGTCCCCTAGTGAAGAGGAGCTAGCAAGCCATGGTCACCACCGACGCCAATCCGCCACTCCCGGAATTCCGAGACGATTACGTCCTTGTCGAGGTCGATGCCGATTACCTGGCCAAGGCAGTCAGGCCCAAGCAGTTCATTCACATCGATCAGTCCGAGTGCATTGCGTGTGAGGGATGCGTCGACATCTGTCCGTGGAAGTGCATCCACATGCAGCCGACCGATGTCATCTCCGAGAGCTACGGGATTGCTCGTCCTGGCGACGATCCCACCGATGCCTTCATCTTCACCATCGACGATGACGTCTGCACTCGCTGCGCCCTCTGTGTCGATCGCTGCCCAACGGGCGTGATCATCATGGGCAAGATCGTCGATCCGAACCCCGCCGGCGACCTCCATCAACGAATGACTTCCTACGGTTATGGCTACGGTATGCGCCTCGCCTGAGTCACGACGCGATCGTCGAAGGTGCGAGACCCTCCCGCACGAAACCTTCTCCAACGAACCCTCTCCAACGAAGTAGCAGGAACTCCACATGGCAAAGTCGATCCAAGACAAGCCCTCGCTCGGCGAGCGGATGCAGACGCAGCTCTCCGGGCTCGGTGACTCGGTCCAGGGATCCCAAACCTGGAACTCGATCTTCCGTCCGGGGTCGGTGTTCCGCAAGGGCTATACCGATAGCCCGCGGAACCGCTCGTACGTGATCATGAACAGTGTGCTCTACCACCTGCACCCGGTGAAGGTGAAGCGACACGCGGTCAAGGTGTCCTACACCCTGTGTCTCGGTGGGTTGAGCTTCTTTCTCTTCATCGTTCTCACGGTGACCGGCATCTTCTTGATGTTCTTCTACCGGCCAACGGCCGCAGCCGCCTGGACCGATATCCAGACGCTGCAGACCTCGGTCACCTTCGGGCTCCTTGTTCGCAACATGCACCGCTGGGGCGCACACCTCATGGTGCTGTCGGTGTTCTTGCACATGGCTCGAGTCTTCTACCACGGGGCCTACAAGGCACCCCGCGAGTTCAACTGGGTCATCGGAACGATCCTCCTCCAGATGACCCTCCTCTTGTCTTTCACCGGTTACCTACTGCCGTGGGATCAGCTCGCACTTTGGGCCGTGACCGTTGGTACGAACATGATGGGCTACACGCCGGTGTTCGGTGATCAGGTCCGATTCGTCCTGCTCGGCGGCAAGGTCATCGGTACCGACACCCTGCTGCGGTGGTACGTGCTTCACGTGCTGATGTTGCCGTTTGTCACTGTCATCTTCATGGCCATCCACTTCTGGCGGGTCCGAAAAGACGGCGGGATCAGCGGACCCCTGTAGGTCGTCCGTTCTCCTCCTAGGCTCCTCCCGTACGACACCAAAGAGACTGCATCCATGACCGAGATTCCAGAACATCTCCGCAAACGAGCCGAAGAGGCCCGCAAGAAGGCCGAGGGCGCTGCTGCCCCCGCGCCGGCTGCTGCATCCGCGGCCAGCGATGCCCCCTCTGACCCGGCCGCGTCGAAGATTCCAGCTCATCTGCTGCAACGTTCGAAGTCGGCAAAGTCGAAGGGGGCCGAGACGGCGCTGGCGCCGGCAACCTCAGGGGCCGCCGTCGCGGCCGCAACTGCCGTCGCCGATGCGCCGGTGATGAGCGGACCGGGGGGACACACACAGCGGCTGCTCACGGTCGTGAAGTCCGGCTCCATCCAAGACATCAAAATGACGCCCCTCGACAAGGTGCACACCTGGCCCCACCTCATCGTCGTCGAATTCGGTGCATCCCTGTTGTGTCTGGGGTTCCTGACCTTCTTTTCGATTTGGTCGAACGCCCCACTGCTCGAGTTGGCCAACGTCAACCAGACACCCAACCCGTCCAAGGCCCCGTGGTATTTCCTCGGACTTCAGGAACTCCTCACCCTCTTCCACCCCATGGTGGCCGGTGTGACCATTCCCGGTATCGGCCTGATCATCCTCATGATGGTCCCCTACATCGACAAGAACCCATCCAACAAGCCCGAAGACCGCAAGTTCGCGGTTTCGATGTTCACCGTGTTCATGATGTTCTGGGCCGTGCTGGTGATCATCGGATCGTTCTTCCGTGGTCCCGGCTTCAACTTCGTCTTCCCCTGGAACGACGGACTGTTCTTCGAACTCTGAGAGAAAGAGGATCCGATCGTGACTGGCATCATCATCGCCGCAGTCGTCGTTCTGGCATTGCTGGCCCTTGTCGGGGTGGCGGCGTCGCTTCGACGCAAGGACACAAATACCGCTCTCGGGCAGCTCTCGGGTGAGACCATCAAGCGAGATCGTTCCGCCTCCATCGATGAGACGACAGCAGCGCCCGTCGTCTCGGGGCGAGCCCTCGAGGCGATCACTCGCCAGGAGCAGTCCGGGTCACTGGTTGCTGCCGGCTCGTCGGCGCCCGTGGCCTATGTGCCACCTGACCCTGAAACCCTGGGTGTCGCCCGCCGCCAGTTCCTCAACCGAAGCATCGTTGCCATGTTCGGCCTCGGCCTCTCCGGTTTCGGAGCCGCCGCCATCGGGTTCCTCTGGCCCCAGGGCGCCAGTGGGTTCGGCGCCAAGATCAACGTCGGCCGCATCCCCGACGTCGAAGCCGCGATCATCGCTGGTGGTGGATTCTTCTACGTCCCAGAGGGCCGGATGT
>RCMY010001942.1_pt1 | contig 19004 bp, 16 predicted proteins | sample 2041341 | NCBI WGS metagenome assembly RCMY01 (sample SAMN09708234, study PRJNA481090) | Marine sediment metagenome, whole genome shotgun sequencing project. | reverse complement strand
AAAACAAAAAAGAGGAACTGAAGGAGATTAAAAAGTATTCTGAAAAAGACGTTGCTTAAGACATTAAACCGCCATTGTTTTTTTTGAATAACTTGAATTTTGCAAAAAAAAAAGAAGACCCAGTTACCCAAGTCTTCTTTTTTAATGTATAAATTTATTATTAACGGTCTACTTCCAGCCACCACCAAGAGCCTCGTACAGCTCAACGATAGTCAACAATTGTTGTAATTTACTATCAATCACATTCAACTCCGAGTTTAAAGCACTTTGTCTGGTAATCAATAAATCTAAATAATTGGCAAATCCGCTTTTTAACAGTTCTGATGAATTTCTTTCTGCATTTCTCAAGGCCTCAACTTCCAGAAGTCTGAATTCAAATTTCCTGGTCTCAGCATTATAGGCATATAAGGCATTTGATACCTCATTTCCTGCAATCAATAACGAACGTTTAAATTCCAATAAGGCTTGCTCTTGCTGTGCGTCTGCTACTTCCTTTTGCGTTCTTAATTTACGCTGATTAAAGATCGGTTGCGCCAATCCACCAACAATATTCGCAAATAACGAATTGGTATTCAGCAACTGATCCAATTCTAAACTTTGAAAACCTCCAGCGGCTGAAATGGTCAATGAAGGATAGAAGCTACTTCGAGCCACATTGGTCATTTCAAAAGCACGAACTAAATTATATTCTGCCGATATGACATCGGGTCTATTTCTCAACAAAGTGGAGGGAACACCTAATTTTAAGTCAGATTGCAATCTTTGTTCATCTAGAATACCGCGTGCATACTTTTGAGGTTGCTGCCCCAATAGGATACTCATGACGTTTTCAGTTTGAAAAATTGCGGTTTCTAAATCTACCACCAAGGCTCTAGCTTGATTATATTGGGCAATATTTTGATCTACCGCTACTTGGTTTACATTTCCCGCGTCTTTTAGAGCTTGTATGGTACTCACACTTGAATCTCTTACATTCACGGTTTTTTTTGTAATTTCCAATTGAGCATCCAAAGCTAGCATTTGGTAATAAGTTGCTGCAATATCAGACACTAAACGTGATTTTACCGCTTGATGTGCGGCGACAATTCTTAAATAATCAGCTTCAGAAGCACGTTTGTTACTTCTTATTTTTCCCCAGATATCAGCCTCCCAAGATAAACTTGCAGTCAAATCAAACTGATCTGAAGATCGGCTCGACAAGAAAGAACCCAATTGGCTGTTTTTTGACATCTCTTGATGGGTCACTGAAGCATTTCCGTTTATTGAAGGGAAAAACGCTGCCTTTCCTTGTTTTACATACGCCTCCGCAGCCAATACCTGTTGCATGGCCACGCGGATGTCGATGTTATTTTGAAGTCCTGTTTCAATGTACTGCACCAAATACGGATCGGTGAACAGTTCTTTCCAGGACAAATCGGCCATGGAAAGCGTATCTGTTGGTAAAGCATCCGTTCTGAACAGATTTTGGGTTTCTTCAACTTGTGGTCGGTCATAGTCTTTTGCTACAAAACAACTTTGAAGGGAGAATGCTGAAACGGTCAGCATTACCATATATTTAAATGTGCGAGTTTTAAGCATTGTTATCATGATTTTGATCGTCGTTAAGTTCTAATGTTTGTTGATTAGCTTCCGCTTCTAGTTCTAATACGCGTTGTGGTGCTCCTGATATTTTCTCCTGTAACCATTGGAAGAACATGAACAGAATTGGAATGACAAACACCCCAAGAACGGTTCCTATCAATACGCCACCTACAGCTCCTGTTCCAATGGATCGGTTTCCTTCCGCACCTACACCACTTGCAAACACCAATGGCGATAATCCGAAGATAAAAGCAAAGGAGGTCATTAAAATAGGTCGTAGACGCGCTTCAGCACCATGGACGGCAGCTGCCAAGATGGATTCACCTCTACGTCGTCTTTGCAGTGCGAACTCCACAATTAAAATGGCATTCTTCGCCAAGAGTCCGAGTAGCATAATCAGTGCAATTTGGAAATAGATATTATTTTGTAACCCTGTAAGTTGCGTTGTAAAATACGCTCCAAATACACCTAATGGTAAGGATAGAAGTACAGAGAAAGGAATTAAATAACTTTCGTACTGCGCTGCCAACAAGAAATAAACAAACACTAACGACAATATAAAAATGGTCGTCGTTTGGTTTCCTGCGTTCACTTCCTCACGGGTTAATCCAGAATACGCGGTGGTATAATTGGCAGGTAAGCTTTGTGAGACTTCATCTACTGCTTTAATGGCATCACCAGAACTATAACCCGGAGCTATGGCCGCGTTTAAGGTTACCGAATTAAATAGGTTAAAACGTGTTACAGATTGTGGTCCATAAACTCTTTCTAAGTTTACAAACGTTGTAATTGGTGTCATTTCTCCTGTTCCGGTACGTACATAAAGTTTGCCCAGATCACTCTCTTCTGCACGGTCTTGTGGTAAGGCCTGTACATAAACACGGTATTGTTTACCAAATCTTGAGAAATCGGCGGCAAAAATACTTCCAATATACCCTTGAAGTGTTGAAAAGATATCACTAATCGGAACGCCTAATTCTTTGGCCAATTCTGCATTGAGTTCAATCTCATACTGCGGATATTTGGTGTTAAATGAGGATTGTGCATATTGAATTTCTGGACGTTGCGAAAGTTTATTTGCAAAATCCTGAGTGACTTTATCAAGGTCGGTAAAGCTTCCACCGGAACGGTCCAATAAGTTCACTTCAATACCAGCCGAGTTTCCGAATCCTGGAATACTTGGCGGTGAAAAGAAAAGGATATTGGCTTCAGGAATCTGTGCAGCAGCACCAAACATTTGTCCGGTAATACTTTGTGCACTAAGAGACTCGTCTTTACGGTCTTCCATGTCATCTAATCGAATAAAACCCAATCCGAAGTTACTTCCTGCACCTCCCAAAAAGCTACTTCCTTCAATAAGTGACCCGCCTTTAACCCCAGGGATTGCTCTTAATTTTTCATATAGATCGGCATTTACCTGATGGGTTCTGTCTATTGAAGATCCTGGAGGAAGTTCGACGTTCACGAATACGATACCTCTATCTTCATCGGGAACAAATCCTGTTGGCAATACGGAAGAAGACCACCAAATAGCACCTACCGATATGGCAAGAACAACTACGGTAATCCATTTGTGTCTGTATAGAAAATGTACCGATTTTCCGTATCTATTGACCGTGGCATCAAAACCTCTATTGAAGCCATCAAAGAAACGTCCAAGAAAGCCTTTCTTCTTTTTGTTTTGTTTGTCGTCATGTCCTTTTAAGAACAGGGCACATAATGCAGGACTCAGGGTTAAAGCATTAACAGCCGAAATCATAATGGCTACAATAAGCGTAACTCCAAACTGTTCATAGAAGACTCCCGTTGGTCCTTGTATAAATGTTACCGGAACAAATACGGCAGCCATCACCAAGGTAATGGAAATAATAGCTCCAGTAATATCGTCCATGGCGTCTACAGTTGCCTTCTTTGGATCGGTTTCGCCTTCATCAATCTTGGCATGCACCGCTTCAACCACCACAATGGCATCATCCACCACAATACCAATAGCCAATACTAAAGCGAAAAGTGTTAATAGGTTGATAGAATATCCAAAGAGATTCAGGAAGAAAAAAGTACCAATAATAGATACCGGAACTGCAATGGCAGGAATTAGGGTCGATCTAAAATCCTGTAAGAAAATGAATACTACTAAGAACACCAGCAAAAATGCTTCGGCTAAAGTGGTCACCACCTTTTCAATGGAGGCGTTTAAGAACGTATTGGTATTATAAGGAATAAAGATCTCAACACCTTTAGGTAAATCGGCTTTAATCTCGTCCAGTTTTTTCTCGATTTCAATAATAATGTCACGCGCATTGGAACCTTTGGTTTGGAAAATACCCATGTTTACTGCAGGTAATCCATTTGTAATGGATCCTCCGGCATAGGACTGAGCGCCCAATTCAATATCGGCCACATCAGAGAGCTTCAGAAATTGTCCGTTGCCCAAGGCTTTAATGATAATGTCACTATACTGCGCTTCAGTTTTAAATCGTCCGCCATATTTGATCACATAACTAAAAGCTTCCCCGTCATTTTCTCCTAACGATCCTGCGGCAGCTTCTAAACTTTGTTCACGCAGTGCTGCTGTAACATCTGTAGGAATTAATCCGTAAGCTGCCATTTTTTCTGGACGTAACCAAATACGCATGGCGTAATCTTTGGCTCCAAACACACTGACATCACCAACACCGTCAACCCTTTGTAATTCTGGAATAACGTTTATTTTTAGGTAATTCTGAATAAATGTGGCGTCATAATCAGGATTGGTACTGTAGAATGAGGTAAACATCAAGGCACTGGTTTGCTGCTTTGAGGTGGTCACACCGGTTTGCAACACTGCTTGTGGCAATTGCGAATTTGCCCGTGCTACACGGTTTTGAACGTTTACTGCTGCAATATCAGGATCGACGTCCTGATCAAAAAACACCGTAATGGTTGCACTTCCTGTATTGGAAGCACTGGAGGTAATGTAAGTCATTCCTTCCACGCCGTTGATTTGTTCTTCTATGGGAATGATGACACTTTCCAAGATGGTTTCAGCATTTGCACCAGGATAATTGGCGTTAACTGAAATAGTTGGTGGTGCAATATCTGGATATTGCGTAATAGGCAATGCGGTAAGACCAAGAATACCCAAAATCACAATGATGATGGAGACGACCGTTGAAAGGACTGGTCTTTCTATAAACATTTTTATCATAACTTCTTATCTTACTTTATTATCTGAATACTTTTTCAATAGGTTTTGCAATAGTATCAAAAGGTACTTCCATAGGCTTAATTTGTGAATCGCCTCTTAACTTAGCAACACCTTTCGCAACTATCTTATCACCAACTTTAAGGCCTTCAGAAACGACGTAAACGTTGTTAACATCAGCTAAAACTGAGATTCGCGTAGAAACAGCCATATCATCTTCAGCTAACTTATAAACATAATAGCTGCCTTGTTGCTCATAGGTAGACTCTTTAGGAACTACCACAACATCCGTATAGGTTTTAGGAACCCTGATCTTTCCACTGTTTCCATTGGTTAATAATCTTGCGTCGTTATTAAACACCGCACGGAATGAAATAGAACCTGTATTCACATTCACTTGGGAGTTAATGGTTTCAATGGTCCCTTCTTTGTCATAAGTGCTTCCATTGGCTAAAGTCAAAGTGACTTTAGGGAAATTTTTGATTTTTTCTTTAATGTTTTCACCTTTTGCATTTTGAATAAAATCAAGATACTCCTTTTCATTCATTGAGAAATAAGCATAGACCTCACTAATGTCAGAAACCGTAGTTAAAGGCTCTGGACCTGTAGGACTAACTAAAGATCCTTTACGAAGTCGAATCGAACCAACATAGCCATCTACAGGGCTTTTGATATTTGCGTAGTCAATGTTGGCACCAATACTGTTATATGCACTTTGCGCCTGGAGTAATTTTGCCTTTGCAGTTTCTAACTGAACGCTACTGATGATATTTTTATCCACCAAAGGTTTTAGCTTGTCCACTTCCACTTGAGCTGCATTTACATTCGCTTTTGCTCCCGCAGCATCTTGACTAAGTGTTTGGGTTTCTAATTTGAAAAGAGTTTGTCCCTTTCTTACTTTCTGACCTTCGTCCACTAATACCTCTGTAATATAACCTGAAATTTTTGGGCGCACTTCACTGTTATTAACGCCTTCAATGCTCGTTGGATACGTAGTATATCCTGTTACCGTTTTTTGAGGAATTGTAGTCACCTGAAATGGCATTGGTCCTTGTGGTCCTTGTGGTGCTTGTTCTTTATCTCCACAGCTCATAAAAAGAGCTATAAAACTAAGGGAGATGACTAATGGAAGTTTAATTGTTTTCATTGATTACAGTTTAGTGTTTTTTTCTAGAATTTTTGATTTTAATGTGGATACTGATTTGGTGACTTCATCTAAAAACTCGATGTAATTGTCATGAAAATCCAAGTTAAATTTTGAAGCATAATTGCTATTTATTTGATTGGTCTTTTCTTTATATTCTCTAATTTCTAAATGCAGTTCTTTTTGGAAAATCCAAGACTCTGTCAAGGCGTCAATACTTTGTAGGATACTATCTTCATTGATGGTGTAGTACTTTTTCCGATCACCAGTTTTAGTGAAATAAAGAATTCTCTTTAAATCGGCTAAATGGTTCAAATGTGTAGAAATAGTGCTTTTACTGGCACGTAGATCCCTAACTAGATCTTCAAAAGTAGTTCCGGACTTCCCGGTCAAAATGATATAAGATAAAATACGGGCAGCCATAGGAGCAAGTTGCTCTTGCTTCTCCATAAAGACGCCTAGTCTTTCGACCAAGTGTTCTTTGTCATTACGAATTTTGCTTACCATGTTACAAATTTTGTGCAAAGATAAGTCAGGTTCGGAACAATCCGAACCAATCGAAGTTAAAAAAATGTTAAATAAAAAAAACCGACGAAATCTCATCGGTTAGAGTTATGAATCTTAGAGATTTATAAAGACGATTTAAATTGTTCTAAAAACCGAACGTCATTTTCGCTCAATAATCGGATATCGCCAATTTGGTGTAAAAGCATTGTAATGCGATCGATTCCCATTCCAAAAGCGAATCCAGAATAAACTTTTGAATCGATACCACAGTTTTCAAGAACGTTGGGATCCACCATGCCGCACCCCATAATTTCCAACCATCCAGTACCTTTGGTGATGCGATGGTCGATTTCACTTTCCAGTCCCCAATACACATCAACTTCTGCACTTGGCTCCGTAAATGGGAAATAGGAAGGACGTAAACGGATCTTACTTTTCCCAAACATTTCCGTAGTGAAATATTGAAGGGTTTGTTTCAAATCGGCAAAACTTACGTCTTTATCAATGTACAAACCTTCCACTTGATGGAAGAAACAATGCGAGCGTGATGAAATGGCTTCGTTTCTAAACACACGTCCCGGAGAAATAGTACGGATTGGTGGTTTGTTGGTTTCCATATAACGTACCTGCACAGAACTTGTGTGGGTCCGTAATAAAATATCAGGATTGGTTTGAATGAAAAATGTGTCCTGCATATCTCTTGCTGGGTGGTATTCCGGTAAATTCAGTGCTGTAAAATTGTGCCAATCGTCTTCAATTTCAGGACCTTCACTAACATTGAATCCAACACGCGAAAAGATTTCAATAATTTGATTTTTTACGATCGAAATCGGATGACGCGCTCCAATGGCAATGGGTTCGCCGGGGCGTGATAAATCGCCAAAAATTCCTTTGACCTCCTCTTTGCTTTCTAGTTCTTCCTTTAGCGCGCTGACTTTTTCTTCAGCGGTTTTTTTCAATTGATTGATAACCTGCCCGAACTCTTTCTTTTGATCATTGGCAACATTTTTGAATTCTGCGAAATAATCATTCAACACCCCTTTTTTTCCTAAGTACTTGATGCGGAATGCTTCAATTTCTTCCTTGGATTGGGCTTTAAACGCTTCGGCTTCAGCGATGAGTTCTTTAATCTTGTCTATCATAAATCAAAAAAATGAATGGCAAATTTAAGGTTTTTCGGATAAAAACCTACAAGATTTTGCAAACCTTGTAGATTGGAATGCATAAGACCTGTCAGGTTTTAAAAACCTGACAGGTCTGAAAATGGCATTAGATAATATATTCTGTTTCAATAAAATAGTTGACAATAGCTTCTTTCATTAAAACACTCTGCTCTCCTGCTTTTAAAGGAGGTAGTTGTTCTTTTACAATATAATGTGGCCATTTTTCTTCATCAAAATAGTCAAATTCGTAATAGCCATAAGGTTCGAGCAATCGGCAAATGGCAATATGCATCAAATCTAATTTATGGTCTTTTTTGAATTTTCTATGGATTTGTCCCAGTTCTTGCACACCAATCAAATAGATGATGGCATCTAGGTCTAATATATCGCCTTCAGCGAATTGGTCAGAAAGTTTCTTAACTACTAACTCCCAGCGTTTTTTTAATTCTACGTCTCTTGACATGATCACTTCCTGCGAAGGCAGGAATCTTTTTTAGTTAATATTACATTGTCATTAGCATAATAGCCGTGACAATTTTAATTTCCCGCGTGTTTACTGAGTTTGTCGAAGTCAGGTTAATGAACTCGTCGTAGTAAAGGCAGGAATCTTTTTAGTGAGTATTGAAATTGAAATGCAATTTAAAGTCCAACTGAGCTTCAAGTTCAATTTTGTCAGTAACCAAACAGTAGCGACTGATGTAGTTGAATGTTAATCTTTCAACTAAAACTCTTGGGCAAAGTTAACAAACTATGCATTCTGTTTAGAATTTATAAGTCTAAAAATCTGAAATTTATGTACGTTTGCTAAAATACAACAGCTTATGAGTGTTTTGGATATCGTTTTAGTGGCGCTTATTATTTTCGGATTGGTACGTGGATTGATGAAAGGCTTTTTTGTAGAAATTGCTTCCCTTGTCGCTTTGATTGCCGGGGTTTATGGTGCGATCCATTTTAGCAGTTACGCCGCTACATTTATTGATGACAATTCAGAATGGAATGATAACACCGTCGAAATTATTGCGTTTGCGGTAACCTTCCTCATTATTGTTTTGGCGATAGCCTTGGCAGGAAAAGCTTTGACAAAACTAGCAGATTTTGCTGCCTTAGGTATTGTTAATAAACTTTTGGGTGCTCTTTTTGGCGCTTTAAAAATTGCTCTGATCTTGAGTGTGGTACTCAATATTTATGATAGTTTGAATCGTGCCATGCCATTGACGGATGAAAAAAGTATTGAGGATTCTACGCTTTATAATCCTGTGAAATCCTTAATGCCGATGATTTTTCCGATTATTTTAGAAAAGAAAAAGGAGTTTGAAGAGAATTTGGAAGAAGGTGCTATTGAAACCGATTTGAACTCTTCTAAGCCCATCTGATTTAGAAATGTTGGATAAGGAAAATCATTAGAAACCGCTCCATTTACAAAGGTTGAATCCCTAAAGAGCGGTCTTTTGTTTTTATTCCAAATGATAAATCTCCATGATTTTACTCAGATACTTATTAAAATCAATTTTCAAATCGATCAACTTTCCTGTTTTAACATCAAATACCCAACCGTGAACCTTTAAGCCTCTATCTCTATTTGCTTTTTGGACGGCTGCGGTTTTTATCAGATTGACACATTGTTCCTGAACATTGAGTTCTACCAATCGGTCATATCGTTTTTCTTCATCTGCAATGGCGTTCAGTTTATTGCGATGGATGCGATAGACATCACGTATATTACGAAGCCAAGGATTTAAAATCCCCAAATCAGCCGATTGCATCGCCGCTTTTACGCCACCACATGAGTAATGGCCACAAACGATCACGTCTTTAACTTGTAAATGATCTACTGCATAATTGACCACAGACATGACATTAAGGTCAATACTAATGACCATGTTTGCGATATTGCGATGTACAAAGACTTCGCCAGGACCTAAGCCCATCAATTCTTCTGCCGCAACCCGACTGTCCGAACAGCCAATAAACAGTAACTCTGGGTTTTGTCCTTTGCTTAGTTTCTCAAAGAAATCTGGGTCAGCAGACAGCCTTTCTTTGATCCAAGTTTTATTGTTTGCAAATACTTTGTTTAAATCCATCTTATTTGGGCCTTATCTTAAACATTCCATTTTATGTGTGGAATTGATGCATTAAAAGTAGTGATAAAATGGGTTTTTTTGAATCAATTAATAATATAAAGCGCTTGGGTAAATGTTAAGTACATGGATTTGAGTTTTCATCATTCTGAATTCACTATAAAACAGTAGGGTACCGCAATAATATGACTGCATTGATTGTCATATTAATGCATAAATTAGCTCTAAAATGAATCTCAAAAAACTAAGATAGTGTGATGTTATACGAAGCGTTGAGAATGTACAAATAAAATTATTGAGCGACTATCATCAGTAATTCACTCATAAAAATCTAAAGCGCTTTTATGGCCTCCGCAGGAATCCAACCCATTTTACCATCGGCAAGTTTGATTTTTTTCCAATTATTGACCGTGTCCAGGATTTGTACTTTAGTGCCTTCATGAAGTTTAAATGATTCCGAACTTCTGAGATTTGGTTCACTTTTCACTTGACTCTCTTTGGCAAAAACAATGGCAGGTTGGTCGTTTTTTACGAGATGGTAATTGTTAAAAGCCAATGCCACGGCAGAGCAGGCAAGAATTAGAAAAGTCATCGCAGCAATGAATGCCAATCGTTTTTTTGTAGAGCCGTAATTAAAATAATAGATGAGATAGAACACCACAAAAAGTACCATCAAGAGGATGGATAACTTCGCCCAATTATCAAAAGTCAGCCAATTGGTGATGCTTTTTGAAAATTTAGCAAACCCTAATTCTGGAGTTTTATCAATCGCATCAATGGTCATATTACGGGCAAATGCAATATTGTTATGGATTTCTTTATCATTGGGATCCAAGACCAACGCCTTCTCATAATAATAAATACTTGGTGCAATATGATTGAGTTTATAATGTGCATTCGCCAAATTAAAGTACAAGGCTGCAGAGTGTTCACCAGACTCAATAATGCTTTCATATTTTGAAATGGCATCCTCAAAATCACCTTTATTGTACAAGTCATTGGCTTGTTCAAAAAGCTGTTCATTTTGGCTAAATCCTAAGCTACTAATCAAAAATGCCAGTATGTAAATAAAATGCTTCATCTTATCGAATCTGTTTATCAATTACCGAAATAGTTTGGGCGGCCTTATCATAATCATGTTGCATGGTCACTTCTGAAAAAGGCGTATAGCGTGCCAATTCACAACTATCTAAAATGGTTACAAACTCGTCAATTACCGATTCTTCCACTTGACGCTTTAAGAGTAATTCTTTAATCCGATCCTTGCTGAAATCGCTAGTTTCAATATGCAGTTTCGCTTTGAGATAATTATGAAGTGCTTTTTCAAGCGCAATATAAAACGCTTCTTTTTGACCTAATGATTTTCTGGCTTCTCCCAGATATTTTTTTGCAAGTCTATCTGCCTTACGTATTTTATTTCCTTGAACGTCAGCGCGACGCTCTGCTTTTTTCTTACGGAACACCATCGCTAAAGGAATGGCCATAAGTGGCAATAAAAACGAACTCCAAAACCACGAAGAGTTGAGGAAGGGTTCAGAGCTGATTGGTTTAAGATTGGCTTCGCTTTTTACAAATGCAAACTGATCATTATTCATGATCACACGTTGTTTGCCCTCGCCAACTGTGGCGATATTGCTATCAGTATGCGTACTGTTTGTTGGCCCTTCAAGAACGTTGATCATCAATTCTCCAGAAGATACCGTTTTATACGACTCTGTTTTTAAATCGAAATATGAAAAGTCAACATTTGGCATAGGATATTTCCCTTTAAACTGCGGAACAATCGTATAACTATCTGCAATGCCACCTTGCATGCCATCTATTGTAGTTCTTATGTTTTGAGTGTGTTCTGGCTCATAAACTTCTAAAGAACTTGGTAGGGTTAATTTTGGCAGTTGGAACAATTTGAGATTTCCTGTCCCTTTAACTTCTAATCGTGCTTGCAAAGACTCAGTGGCATTTAATTCGGTTTTGGAGGTGGTAACCTTAAAATCGAAATTACCTACAGCTCCAGTAAAGTTTTCTGGTTTTCCGATTTCCGGAAGTGGTTTTACTTGAAGTGATCTGCTTCCGGCCGATACCGTTTTATGCACTTGAGACATCATCCGTCCACCAAAAAAGTCACGTCTATTACTAGGTACTTCTACCGTAACATCTAAACTTAAAGGTTCAATTTCCAACTTTCCTGATTTTTGTGGGTATAAAACCACTTGCTTGATTACCAAAAACCGATAAGGGCGGCCTTTAAATTGGATGTTTTGAATTTTGTTGCCTTTGAGATCAATATTTTGACTCCAAAAATCATTGTATTTAGGGCTGTCAATTTCTCTAAATGTACTGACGCCAATATCTTCAGAAACATATAGTTTATAAACAACAGTAACGGCTTCGTTGAGATATGGGTTTCCTTTTGATATTTCTGCAATGAGATGAAGGTTATCATCTGCGACAATTTCAGCATTGTCAGGATCATTAGGTCTGTTTACTGCTGAAGTAATTTGAACGGCTACTGGTGATGTTTTATAAATTTCACCTTCAATTTCAATGGTTGCCTGATTGATGGTTATCGTTCCTGTTTTCTTAGGAGCCAAAAAATAACTGTAGGTTTTTGTGAATGAGCGAACACCATTGATCCAAGAATGGCTTACCGATTGGTTTGGCCCACCAACAATCGTAAAATCACTGAACGACGGCGGATTGAAATTATCGCCATCCGTGTTCATTTCAAAATCCACACGTAAACGCTCATTGATGCCGAGTTTGGTCTTGCTTACTTTGGCCTCAAACTTTACTTGGGCCGCAACAAAACTTGTACTTGCTACAATTAAAAATAATGATATGTATGCTTTTAATTTCATTGAAATAAATAAAAATTAACGAACAACGATTAACGATTAACGATTTTTGAATTGTTGTTTTTAGAGGTTTTAATACTTGCGACAAAAATTGAAATAAGCTGATTATTCTCATCTAAAACCTTTAAGATGTTTTGCTTATCTCCAATATACAAGTTAGCACGAAAGATTATTTTCAAACAGTTGTAACTTTCTCTCAACTCTTTTAAACAGATGCCCATTTTGTGAACAAAATCTTTATGAGACTCAGCACTTCTTGCTTCACCATAATTTAGAGCGGGTGAGCCAGAGGATCTGATCAATTGATTCCCATAATAATTGCCGGCATAATTATTTTTAATTTCTTCAACGATGTCTACAATTAAAACTGCAAAATCAATAACGCGTTCTTCTAAATCATTTGTCGTCATATCAATCTTATATCATAAATCGTTAATCGTTATTCATAAATCAAAACTCTTTTTACCAGTCTTTTTCCGTTTGTACTTTAACGCCTTTTTGTTTATCGGCATTCATTTTTTCCTGAACCTTCTGTTCTTGATTATTCATGGCCTCCAATAAGTTCTTTATTTGTTGAGGGGATAATTTTCCAGGTTGAGGTTTTTGTTCTTGATTTTTATCTTCCTTTTCATCTTTTGGCTTATCCTCATCTTTTTTATCGTCGCCTTCTTTCTTGTCCTGATCACCTGGATCGTCTTTATTTTCTTTGTTGTCCTGATCTTGATTATCCTTATCCTGATTGTCTTGATCTTTGTTTTCGTCCTGTTTGTCTTTGTCTTTATCCTGATTTTCATCCGGCTGATCATCTTTTTGTTGCTCAGCACATTCTTTTGCTAAGCCAAGATTGTAACGGGTTTCATCATCCGTTGGATCATTTCTTAAAGCATTTTTATAAGCTTCAACGGCATCTTTACATTGTTTGTTCTTCATTAAGATATTTCCAATATTATGGAATGCCTTATGCTTTTGCGATTTTTCGGTGGCATTTTTAGCAGCTTGTTGCTGTCTATAAAGGGCTTCTTCGTAGTTGCCCTCTTTAAAATAGGAATTTCCTAAATTATAGGTTCCTGCTACAGAGGAAGGTTGTTTGGAAATGGCTTTTCGATATTCTTTCTCTGCAGAAATGAAATTATTATCATCCATTAACTCATTGGCTTCATAAACCAAATCATTCGATTTCTTTGCAGCCAGCAATTGTTCCTTCTCGTTCTCTTTATCTTGAGAAAAGCCGAAGCATGTAAAAAACACTAATAGAAGTGTAAGGTTTTTCATTTATCTAGGTCATTATGAACTCTTTTTGTAAACTGATGGCTGTGTGCATCAGAAGTTCAATTCAATCAAAATCATAATTTATCTTCCTCATTTTTAAACAGTTCATAAATCTAAAAAAACTATTGCTATCAATATTATAATGTTTTCTTAAAGTTATGCCGCGTTTTCGTTAAATAAATTCAAACGTTTTAACCATGAGGTACGTCTTTCAAGTAGTAAAATATCAATCATAAGGAAAAAAATGGCCGCACCCAAAAACCATTGGAATTGCGATTCAAAATCGGCAAATTGTTTGGCTTCAAATTCAGTTTTGTCCATTTTGTTCAAAATGTCACGAATGTGTTCTACCACTTCCGTTGTGTTTCTTCCGTTGATATAAGAGCCATGAGCTTCTTGGGCAATATTTTTTAAGGTGTTCTCATCCAAGCGGGTTATGACCGTTTCACCTTGTCGATCTTTTTTATAGTTGACAATGATGCCATTTCGCTTTTCTGGGATGGGACCACCTTTGACATCGCCAACACCAATGGTAAAAATCCGGATTCCTTTATCAAAGGCTTCACGAGCTGCTTCTGTAGCCAAGTCACCATGATCTTCACCATCAGAAATAATAATGAGAACGCGATTAGTGTCTACGTCATCATCATAATAATCTTTTGCAAGTTCTATAGCTTCATGGATGGCAGTGCCTTGAGATGAAAGCATGTCGGTATTCATACTTTGCAGAAACATTTTTGCCGATCCATAGTCTGTTGTAATTGGCAATTGCGGGAACGCTTTTCCTGCATATGCGATGATGCCTACACGATCACTCGCCAAATTATTAATGATTTGGGTGACCAATTGTTTTGATTTTTCCAGACGATTCGGTGCGATATCCTCTGCCAACATACTTTTTGATACGTCAACAGCAAACACGATATCAACACCTTCACGTTTGACTGTTTCAAGTTTGGTGCCAACTTTTGGGTTGACCAAAGCCAAGACCAAGCAGGCAAAAGCGAGAGAAAGCACTACCACTTTCAAAATGGATTTGAAGATGGACGTGTTTGGACTTAATCTCTTTAATAAAGGTTTGCTCGCAAATTTGCGCTGCATCCGATGTTTCCACCATTGCAGTAGCACAAATATGAGTACGATCAATGGGATGACCATTAATCCCCAAAACCATATTTTTTCTTCTAATTGCATGTTCAGTATTCAGTATTCAGTATTCATTTGGCGTCAATTTGCCATGAATACAGAAATGTGTTTCTATTATTTTTCATTAATTAAAGCTTCTAAACAAGGTTGACCGCAATAAAAATTCAAATAACAAGAGTCCAAAAGCTAATAATATCAACGGACGGTACTTTTCTTCGTATTTGGAGTATTTAAACTCTTCAACTTCCGTTTTTTCTAGCTGATTAATTTCGTCATAGATGGCTTCCAGTTTTTTATTGTTATCAGCCCTAAAATATTTTCCTCCAGTGGCCTTGGCAATGTCCTTCATTAACTCCTCATCAATTTCTACCAATTGGCGTTCATATCGAAAATTTCCATTGGGTAAAATTTGAACAGGTGACAAAGCCATTCCGTTGGTTCCGATCCCAATAGTATACACTTTAATATCATAAGCTACGGCTAATTCACTTGCCGTTTTTGGGTCGATAAATCCAGAGTTGTTGACGCCATCTGTCAATAAAATAATGACTTTACTTTTTGCCTTACTGTCTTTGATTCTGTTAACAGCGGTTGCTAAACCAGAACCAATGGCAGTTCCGCCTTCAATAATGGTGTTATACCTGATATCGTTGAGCGCTCGCAATACAATGGCCTTGTCACTTGTAATGGGCGTTTTGGTATAAGCTTCTCCAGCATATTCCACAATCCCAATCCGGTCATTCGGGCGGCTTTTTATAAATTCAGAAGCGACCACTTTTAGCGCTTCCAGTCGGTTGGGCAATAAATCTTTGGCCAGCATACTCGCAGAGACGTCAATAGCGATGACAATATCTATCCCTCTTGTGGTTTTTGTTCTTGTGGATACATCTACAGTTCTTGGTCGCGCCAATGCGGTAATCACTAAAGATAATGCCAACAGCCTCATTACAAAAAGCGCATGTTTTGCTTTTGGCAACCAAGAGTTCGTCAACTTAAACCCTTTTATTGTTGATATTTTAAGTTCTGCCGTTTGCTTTTTATGTGTTAATACATACCATAAAATGAGCAGGGGCAGTAGTAAAAACAACCAGAAAAACTCTTTATTTACAAATTCTATTCCTCCCAGCATCATTCTACCTTTTTAAGTTCAACGGAGTTCAAGACACGCTCCATAATTTCTTCAGCGTATTGGTCTTCTGCATCCCAAACCAAAATGATTTGCTGTAATATATTCTGAGCAGTGAATGCCAGAAAAACATATTTGCCTTTACGGTATTGGTCTGGTAAAAGGCCCGGAAACGACGCCGTACCAAACACTTTCAATCCTTCGGCAGCATTAGGGGTAACAAATTTTTCTCGCTTAGTAATGATGTCCTTAACATTGTTCTTCTCCAACATCTGAAGACTTCCTTCAATGGCTAGATTTAAATCAACTTTTATTGAATCGGGAATGTTCAACCTTGAAGTGCTGACCGCAATATTCAATGAGCTCAATAAGGTTCCATAACTGAACATTGTTGTTTTGGCATTAGAGATGGTATCAATAGCCTGTGATTCTACACGCTCTAATACGGCTGGTGTAGAAATGTAAATTGGAGGAACGCCGTAATCGCTCGTCACCCAAACGCCTTCCAACAATGCTTTGCTCTCATGGCCAATGATGGTGTCTTTTACATAATCAAATCCGTATTTTACAGAAAATCCTACAAACGTTGCCAAAATTAAAAACAGCGAAGCGACAACAGTGATAATGACTTTACGACGTTTCTTCTTGCGTGCTTGCTTTTCCTTATATTGTTGATCAAGTAGTTTTTCTTCCTCTGTTGGCTCCGGTAGGGCTTGTTTGACATTGTCAATTTCCAGGTCAATCGTATTTCTGTCAATCTTTGCCAATTCTACATCTGGTGTCACCTTAGCGAATTTCACCAAATCGGCACGTTTTAAGATGGTTTCAATATTTCTAATATCGTTTTTGGTCAGTTCAATCTGATTGCCATCTTTAAGTAAATTTAAGCGATTGATCAATTCATCAGTAGTACTTTCCAGCGCACGATCGTAAACCTGTTCGTCCAAATAACGCCGAATGATAAAGGTCAATTCCGAATAATAACCCTTTAGTTCGGATTGCTGTAAATAATCAGATTCATCCAACTTTTGCAAGGCCATTTTCGCCCGTTCGTAAGGTGGGAGCAATGCGATTTCCTCGGCTTCGGTCAAAGGTTTCTTACGCCAAATGAACCAATACATTACAAATGCCACCAAGGCGAGAATGGCGAGAATGAAGAGTGCGGTCTTCCACCAATCACTACTGCTTTTCTCGACTTTTATAAAAGGTTTGATATCATAAAGCCCCTGTTTTGTTGAATCAACAAGAATATTGTTCACTTCTACTCTTAAAGAATCAGTGAAATATTCTTTGGTACCTATGATTATTTTTTGTCTTGGGATGGTATAGCTACCCGAGTCAAATTGGGTTAACCCATATTTTTTGATGAGGTTGTACCTCGCTTTATTTTTTGTCGTATCCGGTTTATAGGATTCAATCATTTCCAACGGTATAAAAGTTTGCCCTTCGGGGAAAACGACTAAATCCGTAGTGTCTGCTTCTACCTCAATCTTATAGGTAATCTGCTCTCCAATCTTGATTTTTGTTGAATCGATGGACGATTTAACTTGGGCGAAGGAGAAAATAGAGACAAGAAAAAAGAAAAAAGATAAAAGGACGGATGACCGATGACCGATGACCGATGTTGTTTTATTATAACCTAATCCAAAATTTTTCATTCTTAATTTTAAATTCTTCATCAATTAAGCTCTGCGTTTAAAATAGCCTAATAATTTTGTGACATAGCTCTCATCAACCCGGCAGTCTATAGCTCCGGCACCTGATTTTGTAAAGGTTTCCTTAAAATAGTTGACGCGCTCGTTATAGTATTTACCATAGTCTGTTCGCATTCTTTTAGAACCTGTATTGACCAACATATATGCACCACTTTCGGCATCCATCATTTGGACCATGCCTAAATTTGGAATGTTTTCTTCCCGTTTATCGTAAACTCTTATTCCAGTTACGTCATGTTTGTTGGCGGCAATTTTAAGCGTTTGCTTGTAATCATCAGCCATAAAATCAGAAAGGATAAAAACGATGACTTTCTTTTTCATCACGCTGGATAAAAATTTGATGGCTTGCGTAATATCTGTTTTTTTACTTTTAGGCTTAAATTCTATCAATTCCCGGATGATGCGCAGCACATGGAATCTTCCTTTTTTTGGTGGAATATATAATTCGATGGCATCGGTAAAAAGGATCAAGCCAATTTTATCATTATTTTGAGTCGCCGAAAACGCCAAGGTGGCGGCAATTTCAGTGATCACTTCATTTTTAAACTGCGATTCGGTCCCAAACCATTCCGATCCAGAAATATCCACCATGAGCATCATGGTCAACTCACGTTCTTCTTCAAATATTTTGATATGAGGTTCGTTGTAGCGTGCGGTAACATTCCAATCGATATTACGGACATCATCACCATACTGATATTGCCGCACTTCACTAAACGTCATACCACGCCCCTTAAAGGCCGAATGGTATTCTCCTCCAAAGATATGATTAGACAAGCGTCGTGTCTTAATCTCAATTTTACGTACTTTTTTTAAAAGCTCTTTTGTATCCATTTTTTTTTGAGTCTGCAGTTGGCAGTCTTCAGTTTTCAGTCGCTAAAATTCAAAATGAGTGGCCATATTACTGCCAACTGCATACTGAATACTGCGGACTTAATTATGGTACTTCAATTTGATTGACGATTTTGTTGATAATGTCAACAGAAGTGACATTTTCTGCCTCAGCTTCGTAAGTAATACCAATTCTGTGTCTAAGCACATCATGAACCACGGCACGGACATCTTCAGGAATAACATAGCCACGACGTTTGATAAAGGCGTAACATTTTGCAGCAATAGCTAAATTAATACTCCCACGTGGCGAAGCCCCAAATGAAATCAAGGGTTTTAAATCGGCAAGTTTATATTTTTCAGGATAACGTGTGGCGAAGATGATATCGAGAATGTATTTTTCGA